>Ga0137359_10001105_pt1 | contig 21271 bp, 27 predicted proteins | sample Mad1_40_16metaG_FD_108281 | JGI IMG/M metagenome (GOLD analysis project Ga0137359, IMG submission 108281) | Vadose zone soil microbial communities from Angelo Coast Range Reserve, California, USA - Mad1_40_16 metaG | ecosystem: Environmental > Terrestrial > Soil > Vadose zone | place: USA... | reverse complement strand
CGAAGAGCCGCTACCGATCCGCCGAGGCGGCGGCGGTGTACGCTGGCAGCGTCTGGCGAGTGACCCTCATCAGGGATACCCGCGAACTGGCACATACCGGACACAGTCACCTCGGGGCTACAACCACCACGTGCAGAGCCAGAGCCGCAGCCGCAGCCCCCCGCTGGACAACCACCACTCCCACCAACTCGCAGCTGCAGGGCGCGGCAGCGGCAGCCCTATCGTGAACCTGGGTCGGGGACACGGCAGGCCTTTCTCGCCCTTACGTACCAACTCCTTGTTTTCCGCCGCTTCTAGCGACGCGTCTGACTCGGATAGCGGCGAGGTGCTCCCACTCGCATCGACGGTCGCCGCGTCAGCGGGTCCGTCGGACCCGCCATCGTCTTCTCCCCTTTCTCCCTCGGCGGCAGAACGTATCGAGGACGGGAAATGGTTCCAGGCGATCGACGAGCGATATCTGTTGCCACTGTTCTCGAATGCGACTGCTAGCCGGTCGTTCTATGCGCGGCGGACGCGGCGGGCATCTGGGGCAGGCGGAGGCAACGGCGGGGGACCGGAGACGGAGGTAGAGCCTGGAGAGGAGGAGGATGACGGGCCGGAAGTAGAGCTTGGGTGGCGCGGGAGCAGCGCTGCGGTGCCACAGGGCATCGAGCTCGGGCTAGAGGAAAGTCGGGTCGAGCGTGGGCTGTCGAGTCCAATATTGCGGAGGGAGAGCGATCCTGCGCTGGGCGTGTCACCATGAGAGCACACCACATTCATCGTTGTGTGTGCGTATGTGCACGGTGCCTTCGTTGGGACCTGGGGGTGCTTTTCAGCGAACTCAAACTGTAAGAGGACGGCTCCCTCCTTATTTCTTTTTCCCTTCCCTTTAATCCCTTCCCTTAATTTACGACGTAGACGGATAGACAAATACCCCTGTGTACAGTGGTCCATGTCGTTCTCGCAAAAGTTGAGGACATAGCCCGTTTCATCCGCGAACCTTGGAATCAATATCCTGACGATGGCAAATCAAATATACAGACGCCGCCATGTGATGAGCCCACGGCCGTTTGGGCTCAACGAACAAATCAATGCTACTCCAGTTGCATGCGCCCACACCTGACTACGCAAACTCCCGGATTCTCTTTCACGGTGCCTTCGCATAGCGCCGCAGAAGCGGACAATCGCATTTTTGCCTCACAGGGACTTGGACGAGGTCATGCGATTAACAAGGGAACTAAACGTCAAGTGTGCACACATATCGTGGTACTATGGTCCTGAACGCCAAAGCGAATGGAATCCTCTTTCGCTCGAGATAACTGGGCTGGAACAGAAAGCGTGAGCCAGCGAGCCAACACACAGATACAGAATACGTCACGATGATCCATAGTAGTGCTGGACCGTCGGAGCGGTGGCGATGATGAAATATGACGGAAATGGATATATCAGGCGCGCGGAAAGTGCATGGGTGACAATCGTCTGTCTTGTCTCGCCCATACTGCCATCACCAATTCTCCGACTGCTAACGCGGTCAGCGTCCGAGTCAGAGACAAATCAAACTCACCCCATCCAAGCCCATGGGTTGATAGTTGATTGCCACCAGGTGAAGAAGACGATTCGGTGCACGGGAGATCCTAAAATACATCCCGAGACAGATGTAAATAGGTGTCTCGAGTCTCCATGAATTTTGAGGAATTGAGGTCACACGACACATCGAGAAGAACAAGAAGGTCCTTTCTAGACAGCGCCGCAGTCACCGTCAACGTTGATGCGACCAATAGAATAGGCTTTCTGTGTTCTCTGGGCCGGCGCATACCTGCAAGATAAGGGTGATGGTGATTTTTGGATTTGAGGGGGGTAACCGCAACCACCAGGTGCGCTTTCCCCACAGTAGTAAGGGCTGGTAAGGATGGTCGCTAAGCCGCATCGGGCAGAACAAAGCGTTTTATCCAACCAAGGCAGTCATCGCCCTGATGTAAAATGGTATCGAGTAGATCAATTAGACGACTCGCAAGCAGTGACACAATTCGGTGAACTGGACAGAATCAGAAATATGGCTCATATACGAGCCGTGCACAGATTCAAGTTTCTCCTTTCCTACCCAACACCAACCCCCAACTGCACATCGCATTCACGTGCGGTTGGCCGAAATGAAATGTGGAAGGCACCGGTCTCCAAATGTGTTCTGAATCCATGAAACACAACAAGAACTTCAAATAACTTGTCGAGGTTTGTACAACGCCATCCTGGTGATTCCTATCGATTGGAACAATCGATCAAATGGACTACATAGACAGATTCTACCAGCGAAAATGTGATACTGAGGGCCGCGGAGCTCAGACGTACTGTCTTGCTGGACAGCTGTACAGCGCTGCCACTCATTCTTACGGTACAAGGCCGTTCATTGAGAAGTATCCTTCGGCTGCCAGTAAGGAGTTGGAGATATCATTCTTATCGATGCTGTGATTCAGGGTTGTATGCGTAGGTTTTCGACTGTTTGCCGAGCCCGGGGGCATAGTCGGGCCCAGCCGATTGAAAATGCCTCGACGCCTCGGCGTCAGCAGCTACGGCGATACGGCACAATCCATCTAGGTGAAGATGTCCGCAGGGCATGAATGGGGGGATCGCGTCTATTTAATGGAGAGACCCTGTTACCTCCACTTTTCTCTTTTTTGGGGCCTGCACGAACACTCCTCCCATCTAGGCTCTGTCCAGTCGCTGCACAGCTGTCTTCCTCCGCTGCTGGTTTTAAAGATATGGCTATCCCTGACTGGTCCATCGTTAGTTCCATTCACGTGGGGCCATGGTGGAGACATCATGGTAGGTCTCCTTGTCTTCTGCTTTGGTCGACTATTTCTGGAAATTTTCAAAGGTGTTCTGCTTTTGAACGTGTATCTCGTGATTCCTCTGCTCACATCCTGTGTTAATGGGTATGACTCGTCCATTATCAACGGTGGGGCTGCAACCATACCAGATTTCTCCGACGCGTTCTGATTCTTCCCCAGGATTACAGCTTCTCCAGACATGGCGAGCCCGATTTGGCTTGCCACATAGCGGGATACTAGGTAATGTCGATATATTATCCGTATAATACGCGAAAAGCCTAATTATTTTAGGTATCATCACCTCAACGCAGATGATGGGAAGTTTGGTGGTATGTCATTGCCTTGGTTGTATCCTCAACCTCAGACATAGTAAGTACTTGCAAAAAGGGCCTTCCTTTTGCACCGTGGTGCTCCGACAGATTTGGCCGGCGAGCAACACTGTTTGCTGGTGCGCTCCTGATGCTTGTCGGCGTGGGATTGCAAGCAGCGGCGTTTTCAGTTTCTTTGTTCATAGGGGCGCGATTACTCGGTGGGAGAAATCGACTCGACTAGATCCTCCCGTGTCACTGAACAGATAATTTTTTCTTCAGTCGGCCTTGGGCTCGTATTCGGCCTCAACGCTGCGCCTTTATTGGTCACAGAGCTTGCTTATCCCACTCAGGTGAGCTACGATCTAAGGTTGAAAGGGTGTGGCTCAGCAGATGGATGGAACTTAGCGGGGTAAAATGACCTCCCTATATAATACATCGTGGTATGGAGGGAGTATCGTAGGTGCGTAGAGCTTCAGAGAGTTCAGGTCGTATTCACCCTTGCACTGCATAGCTGCGTGGGTATGCCTCATCGGAACTTTGTACGAAGAAGACGGGGTTCTATCCTCGAAACCGAGTTGGTCGTGGCGGGTTCCAGTACTCATCCAAGGATTCGGCCCACTTTTACAAGTATTCTTGATTTGGTGAGCCTACCCTCTGAGACACAACCCAAGCCACTACCCTTCATCGATAGGTTTGTCCCTGAGAGCCCTCGTTGGCTTGTATCCAAAGGCCAGGTATGCTTCCCTTAGGTGAAACCAACTTCGCTACATGGTCCCTATCTTTTTTTAGGAACGAAAGGCTGCCCAAATACTTGCTCGCTTTCATGCCGTCGGTTTCGACGAGCGAAACCCTCTCGTCCTCTTCGAGATTGCACAGATCCGACGTTCCCTGATAACGGAGAAAAGAATTAACAAAAGGGTCACCTTCTCCACCCTATTCGCCTCTCCGGGGAACAGGAAACGCATGTGGATTGTCCTCGGCATGGCATTATTTTCCCAGTGGAGGTAAATGGGTCTCATGAACTATTGTGTCCTTACGTACCGATGCCTTGCAAACAGCGGGAACGGGCTTGCTTCGTTTTACATAAATCTGATGCTGGAAGATGTTGGAATCAGTAATACTAAAACCAAAGGGGTCGTCAACGGCTCCTTACAGGTAGACGTCCTTTATTACCCGCCTTCTTGACCGGTTAATAAACGTAACTTTTCAGATGTGGAATCTTGCTGCAGCTGTAGCGGGTGCATTTCTCGTTGATAAGGTTGGCCGAAAGACGCTTTTCATAGTTGCCAACGCAGGGATGTTGATGTGTCAGTGTCTCAGGCGTATTTAGACATGATGATCACATGCTGACGCTGTTTCGAAAAGCCCTGTCAGTCCTAGCCCTTACTGCCTCTTTGTTCCACAGCGGTATTGTGGGAGTAGCAAACGGTTCGTCGCGACTCATTTCTGATCAAATATGCTCCTAACACCTTTATTCCGCAGCGATTATCCCGCTTATTTTCTTTTTCCATCTTTTCTACAATTTGGCTTATACGCCTACGCTCATCGTATATACGTTGGAAATCCTTCCTTTCGCCCTTCGCGCAAAGGGTTTCGCGGTTATGGTTTGTCATTGCGTCATATCTCCTTGATTCCTTTTACTTATTGTTTTCCCAAAGAATCTAACCGTATCGCTAGCATTGGCGTTGAACCAGCTCGTCGATCCTTGGGCTTTTGATCAAATCGGTTGGAAATACGCAAGTGTTCTTATTTTTTTTTCGTTCGTTTTGCACTGACCCATTGAATTGCAGTACATCGTGTACTGTGGATGGCTCGGCTTTGAGCTAATCTTTGTCATAATTTTCACCATCGAGACTCGAGGAAAGACATCGGAGGAGATCGCCGTCCACTTCGACGGTGAGAGGAAGCCTGACCGTCTTCCTCAGATGAGCTATGATATTACCACTTTCTCCATGGACAACTCAATCAACTTAACGTCTGGTATTGAGCGAGGTGAAGAAGACTTCATCTGTACTTGTAAGGCACGACGTGCAGCCGAGGTCTATGAGTTACAGTTGGTACACCCCCAGCGTGTCATGGAAAAGGATCGACTGGGTTATGGCAGGGGGAGAGTTAGGGTATTGTAACTCATCACCATGACATTTGCTCTATGGTGTATAATAGGTATTCACTATACAAAGCTACGGCCTTGCGGAGTGCGATCGCCTTGGATATGTGGAACCCACACTTCGAGGGAGCCACGTCTGCATGTAAATGTACCCCATCCATCGGTAGAAATTTCGACGCGTTTGTGCGGCTCGAACAATCCGACGTATTTCATGTTGGAACGGCGCTTGTAACCTTGTCGTCAGACCTCTGTGCGATGCTAAAACACAAGAGCCTCTTACCTGCGCGACTCTCATATGCAAAGAGCACTGTGGTTCTGGGCCGATCCTGTTAATAACGTGTTTGAGAGAGAAATTTTACACGTTCGACGTTTGGCATTCAAACGAACCTGGTTTTTGGGTTTCCGTGTGCAATGACAACGACACATCCGGCATGAGAATCATTACCCATGCGCACGAATCCGATGTATGACGGATGCTCGAAGTAATCCCTCAGTGGTCCGTACGCAGACTCTTTTCGGGCCCGCATCAGCAAGTGAAGCCCCTGCGCAGTTGGCGCGTCATAGCATTCGTCGTTCGGGTACAGGTCTCCGTAGAAAACGCAGCTGATGAAAAAAATCTTTCGTCAGTGGCTTTCCTACCAGGCCAACTATGAAAACAAACGGGTGACCAGGCCCACGTAGAAGGATTAGGGCATAAGCCTGTAGTTTGAAAGAGGCACCGACCTGCCCGAGCATTAGTCGCCCACGGAGCACCGACAAATGACGGTCGCTTACCCAACTCGCTAGGGATTGTCCGATTTGCTAGCCAAAGTATGATCAGTCTCTTCCTTCAAATAGACCGTATCCTGTTTACCGTGCTGCGTTCATGAGCGGAAATAAAAAATTATAGGGCAGACTTCGCTTACTCATGATTGTCAACAAATGTGACTGCATCATTTGGTCGGACTTTTGACAATGTATTGTCCAGGATGCGTCGCAGATCGAACGGCCCTTTACTAGCATGGTAGAAATTGTCATGAAGAGGGACGTCGAAGAATGCAGTCTAAAGAATGTTATACGGGGCGAAAGATATCGTCTGGAGCAGAAACGCATACCTCCCCTCGAAATGTGTTGAGGTAACTAAGGACTCGGTTGATTCTGTGTAAACGGAGATCAGCATATACCAATAACTCCAAGGCGAATTGAGATAGACTTAGGAGACCAGTACTCTGCCACCATGAACGCATTCGACCTGCCTTCACGTCTGCGCACCTGGTTAATCTATGGGAGATGAGTTGCCACGAATGTAACAAGGTAAGGCTTCATCTGCTTGCTCACCCATTGCAAAAGAAATTCGCGGTCAATGTGTTTGATAGCATCGAGGCGGAAGCCAGAACCGCCAGTAGTCTGACCCATGCGTCAGTGCTTCAGGATATCTTGAATCAAAATGTGAGGTGAGACCCGTAAGATCCAGTCGGACCAGTCATTCATATCTTTCTGGACATCTGGGTGCCGGAAGTCGACCTATACCTAGTGTCAACCGTGCGGAGGCATTGACGCGAAAAAAATAATTCACATCTGCACCCAGAAGATAATCATAGTTTCCTAATTCGTTGTCCACGTTGGGAGACCAGCCCTCATCACGCTTCCCCACAATCTTATACACTTCCCGTTTCTTCGTGCGGTGATCCCAGTCAATGCCTACGAGTGGTGAGAACCGATGGGTGCCTCAAGGTGTCTTAACTGGGCACGCACCTGTGAAATGTTCCCAAGTCCAACGAAGTCGGCTGTGCTAAGGACGGGGTGGATCGAAAATGCAGTGTCTTGCGATGAAAACTGACTCACTATCCCACCGCGAGCACTGAAGTCAAAGGCGGTCCACCCCTAGATAGAGTAGCGTGGCTTCAACTGGGTAGTAAATACTCTCGACGTAGGTTGTTACCTCGATTTGCCTGACGGGACCAATTTCCCTTAAGCGGTTTGCTTTATCGACAGGGATGACGTCAAATGTCTCCGTTCTATCCGCACCCATTTTGTGCTTAAAGGAGGTAAAATCTGAGTATGCATCTCACGACGAGATGCGTTCTTACGTTCATGACGGCATCAATAAGGACATCGATGCTGTGTTGTTTGGCGACAGAAATCGCTTCAAGGAGCTCGTCCTTGGAACCCCACCGTGTGTTAGTCGTCCCTTTCTGATGAAATTCCCCTAAGTCCCACTAGGACACTAAGACCAGCCGACTCAAATGAGAAGAGCGACCTTACTAAATCGTAAGCATCGTAACCCTGTCCGTTCTGGAGAAAGGCGTGAAACAGATGTCCAAAGAACATGTTCAAAGTATACACACATTACTAGTCGCTTTATTAGGCGGGGGCAACCAAACTTGGGTTACACCGAGTTCTGCGAGTTTTGGAACCTCAGATTCGAAATGTTTCCACCAACTCATGTTGGCATGGGCACTATCCCACGTAAAGAATTGGATCTTTTGCTGTTTAGACAAGAAAGCAAGCCCCCAAATTCAGGGCTCACCATGAGTGCGTTCCCAGAATTCTTGTCAGGACCCAAAGACATCCGCGTCAAGGCACCACCGGGGGTCACGGTGTCAGTGCCAGTGTCAGTGTCTCCATCACGGCGGAGCCGTCTCAGAAGCTTGGAGAACATGAGCCGAGACCGAGAGCCTCGACTTTGTCGGCTCGCATGTCAGGTTTCCGCGTATGTTCAATCCCCGCCGGCAATCACCGTTTCGATTACTTAAAATGAGGCTGTTCAGCAGAAAAGTACCTTTGCGCGCACCGTATCATTTATCATCGGAACACCTCCAACTAGTTTGTGGGGTTTTATGTTCTAACTTTTACCGTGCGCAATACGAATTGGCCTCCTTAATCACTCTTGTTACGCTTTCCAACGTAGACCAGAGTTTCATGCTGTGGCAACATGATGAAATCGCACCGGACACATTACTTAGAGATTGCTCAGTGTAAATAAAAGAGTGTAAATAAAAGATTTCTCAGTGTAAATAAAACCAAATAGAGTGGTGGTTAGGTGGCTGTCTTTGGAATTTGGAATATACAACCACCTCATGGAAGAAAGTATCAGCCTCGAGGAGACCAACAAAATCCGTATCTCGCTTGGCCTCAAGCCTCTAACAGATGACTCTGTACCGGCAGACGATAAAGAAAAACAAGCCGAGACCAATTATGCCAAACGGCGAGAGGCAGAGGCGAATGAGAGGGAGGCAAAGTACGTCTGTATCCTGTCGCAAGCTGAATCTTGGGCTGACTGTCCCTTTTTCATGTCAAGGCGAATACAGGATCGCATTGCCAAGTGAGTATCATCTTTTCGGATCATCCCGCTATTATTTCTACCACTTTCTTTGGGCTTTCAGGGAGTCCGTTATTTGGTGATGGGCGTGCTCATTTCGTAATCTTGGCAGGGTGAGAAACAAGCGGGAGCTTAATACGTCTCTCAAAGGAGCGACTTTGGGTGACGCCGATGCGGACACAGACGATACCCTGAAATGGATAAAAAGGAGCAAGAAGAGAGAGAAAGAGCTTGCCAAGAAGCGACAGGCAGAGCTTGAGAGCATGGACAAAGTCTTTCAGGAGGAATACACTGAGAGTGAGTCATAACCTTGTTGCCTTCTTTACTCACACTAGTAACGTTCACCTCTTGTAGAGGACTTGGAGGGTTTGAAAGTCAGCCATGACCTCAGTCAACTGGAGGACGGAGAATCCCACATACTCACCTTGAAAGATAGCCGCATCCTCGATAATGAAGGTAATATGCATTCCTCCTACATGTTCTTTATTTACCACTCGTTAGACGACGAGCTCCAGAACGTCGAGATGGCAGAAGCTGAGAAGACAAAGGAACGAAATGAACTCAAAATCAAAAGACGTGATTACACCGGATACGATGATGAGGAATTCGTCGAGGGCCGAGAAGGCCTGAGAAGATCGGTATTATCGAAGTACGATGAATTCTTAGAAGGACCCAAAGAAACAGTAAGCGATAGTTCAACTTTCTTGCCGCGTCTATTTACGCTAAAATCTCAGGGCTTTCGACTTGGAAGTTCACTCCCCTCGCATGTTCCTATGGCACAATCAGAGGAACAAGTTGCCGTTGCCGTCTCTGTCAACAAGGCTCTGCTTTCTATAGACTATACCAGTAAGTCGAGGTCAATAGTCGCTGTACGTTGACACAAGTCAACGAACTGTTTTCAGAGAATATCGAGTCATCTGATTACCTTCAAAAAGGAGATGTCGGTTTCAAGAAGCCGAAGGTACGATTCTCTCATATTTATACCTTCACCTCAGACCATGGACTTCCTCACCAGACAAAGAAAAAGCGCCCAACCCGACGAGCCGCAGAAGACTCTGACGTCGTCCTTGTTGGAGACCAAATGAACGTTGATATCAAGCCCGTTGTTCCACGAGTTCGAGATCTCGACGTAAATTTCGTCGATGACGATGAATTGCAGACTGCGCTCGCGAATTCTCGCCGGGCCAAAATCAAGGTTAAGAAAGTCTCTCCAGAGGAGATAGCACGACGTGGTCAGTTCTATTCTATGTAGCCACTTCATCATGCTTACCGACTAAATAAAGTTGCGGAGGAACATGCACGGTCAGAGGAGCCTTCTACCGTCGACGTGATCAAAGTGGAGGATGAAGCTGAGGCAGAGACGTCAGGCGGACTGGTGTTTGATGACACCTCTGAATTCGTGCGAGGAATAACATACGACCCCATTGCGGTCAAAAGGGAGGCCCCCGGCCCGGGTGGCCCTGTACCACCGGCAATATCAATATTGAAACAGGCATCACCGAACGAAGACGTTCCAATGGAAGAAGCTGAAGAACTTGAAGCTGGCGAGGTGCCGGTGAAAGACGAAGACGAAGACGACGATGCCATGCTGAATGCGATCGAGGACGCTATTCGGGTTACCGAGGCAGAGGAAAAGGCCGCCGCAGAGCACGATAATCTCGCCGTTGGGACGTCATCGGAGCAAACATTCAATAGTGGGATGGGTTCGACGCTCAATATCCTCCGGCAGCAAGGCCTTCTTGCGACCCCGAGCGCCGACCAGATTGAGCGCGAGCGTGTTCAACTGCAGCGGGACCTATGGCTCGCCGAACAGCGCAGACGCGTGTCCCAGCGAGAAGTCGACCGCCTCAAATCGCGCGGTTCAAATAAGGATCAAGCACAACGCGAGTACGAGAACCGCCTTCGAGACCAGCAGGAAGCTCGGGCTAACCTTGAGGCCTTCAAAAACTACAAGCCGGATGTCAATATTGTTTACCATGATGAATTTGGCCGTGCACTCGAATGGAAGGAGGCTTGGAAAGCTCTTTCCCACAAATTCCATGGCAAAGGTTCTGGGAAGATGAAGACCGAGAAACGGCTAAAGAAGATCGCAGAGGAGAAAAAGCAGGAAGCGATGGCAAGCGGTGACACGCCACTCAGCATGAACAAGGCGTTCCAAATTCGCCAAGAAAAGACTGGCCAGGCGCATTTCGTTCTTTCAGTCGGGAACAGAGGGCACGTTGACATATTATTTACCTTTTTCTTTTTTTCAAAGTTCCTGACCTTACCCTGCAGTGCTGTCCCACAAGCTGCCGAGTTTCTTGATGCGCAGCCTCTTTCCAAAGGCAAGACGGAGAAAGTAAAGAGCAAGAAGAAAGATGCAAATAGGTCTACGAACAAAGCCGTAGACAACGGCTTCATGACTGTCCCTGCCCCACAAGCCATGTACAACGGCAGTGCAAGTGCCAGTCCAGCGCCGTCCCTTCCCGGGACCGAGACCGGCTCTCCAGCTCCACGCCCTGGGTTCTCCCGAATTACGTCTACGGTGGTTTCGGACGTGGCATCAGGCAACAGGTCTCCCGTTTCTACCGAACGCTCACGGGTAGCGTTTGGATTTAGTGCGAAAAGGAAAGCCGGAGAGGAGGCGAGCGGAACACCACCCCCAAAGAGCGCTAGATACTAAGGCCCGGGGACTCGTTTTATGGACGTTAGTCCGGGTTTCTAGATTTTATCCATAACACCGTTTAATACGAAAGCATCGCATACATTGCGTGGACGCATGTCGTGTTCGTTCACATCGGTGTGAGTGACTTAAAGCGTGGTAACACAGATATATATCGAGATGAATGTAAGATATATGATAGGAAATACGAGATCGATAGGAAATGCGATTGCGATAGCGATCTGGGAAGGACTAACTTAACTGTACAGCGATTACCATCTTCAACCCACGAAATAAGGGTATTACGGCTAGGCAGATCAAGGAGGTGTTTGTACCTCAGAGAAAATCAATTACCATAATCATCAATAATCGACGACATGTCGCGATGTCGCTATGATGGTGCTGCAGTTGTTTTGGCACGAACCCGTCTTGCCTGTAGTTCTGTGAGCACACGCTCGCGCTCGGTGCGCCATCGGTCAAGCTCCTTGCGCAATTTTTCGACGCGGACCTGGTTCACGGGATGGCCCGATCCCTTGACCCTCATTGCGAACGTGGCCCGGAGCTGCTGTTCTTTACGGTGCTCTGGGTCAAAGGCCGCTGCTGACGCGACGCACTCCGAAGCATAACGGTCGTCAGCACGATCTTCCCAAAAGCGTACTGCACTACGCGGGTCAAAGCCAGCATGAGCGAGTAACCTGGGCAAAGTTTTCTATAGGTCAGCAGCGGTTGGGGTCGTCGACGGACGGAATACGTCACCTCGCAGAAACGATGTCGGCCTCGATCTCCTGCTTCATGCTCGTGCAATATTCGCCGAGCCTGGAGAGTTCCCATGATCCCGCCTTTCCGAGGTCCGCGACTGCGTCATTGACAAAGGGACCAAGAAGCATCGTAATGGGAAACACGAGCGTGCGAATAAGATCAGAGAAGAGCGAAATCACACCGGGAACGAAGATCGTCACCGAAGATAACGTCTCGAGATGGTGGGATAGAACGAGGTGCGAGAGCTCATGCGCTAGCAGTATCGCGAGATCCGCGGTTTGCTCTGACGTCGGCTGATACTGGGCAGGGGGCGACGGTGAAGTAAAAAGACCCCCAACAAGCATGTGCAACAGCGAAGTGTCGGGAGGATTCGATGCGCCGCTCGCCGCGTCGGGCGGTGCCATATTCTTGGAAAGGATGTCGTCCAAGAATCCCGAGAAAACGACGATACCACTGGCACCATCAGGACCGAAGCCGTATGAGAATGCGTTCCGAGAGTTGGGGTCATCGACGACGATCAAAGAGTACGGTGGACCGGCTATGACATGCGACGGGGCGGACCAGTTGCTATTCATTAGTTGACGAACATATTCGGCGGCGCGCGGCCGCGGTCGTAAGGGATAATCCGCAGGTGGAGGAAACGGGACGTCACCATTGCCCCTTTCTAGCCACATCGGCGCTAGAGATTTCTCATCACCCAGCTTCGGTATCGTCGTTTCGAGTGAGCGGAGGGTGTCCCTAACCCAAGTGTAGCGCCAATCAGAGGGTGGTACGATTTTGGGCGATCCGTGTTTGGCAATGATCTCCCCGACAGCCTGATACCAGCCTGAACCAGCCAACTGGGTTGCGATATCATCCTCTTCCTCGGGAGAGAGTAAAATCAGTCGCCATCTGAATGTGAATCATACATAAGTACTACCCGCAGGAGTGTGAGGCTGAGATTAATTACCTTCCCGTCAACGGGGTCCTTTCTAAGCTCGCGATAACGGCCGCCCAGAATAGGATGCATGGAGTGAAGATGAGGGCATGGAACATGATAGTGCGTCGGCGTATGCTCTGCAAAAGGTTACCCTTCTTTGCCACGAACTCTTTCACGGGGTTCGGGAGAACACTGTCGCCCGATTCTTTCTTGAGTAACTCTATTTTCTTGAGGATCCTGCGTGACGCATGGTTTTTTACTAGAAGAACAGGGATAAAAGTGAGTGCAACACGACCAGCGGTTCGAATAATCTCGAGCACGGCAGATGACTATGGGAGGAGTGTGAGTATCGACACCACCGCAGCTGAGCTGCGGACAAACCTTGAAGGCTACTAGGAAGCCGAATAAAGGAGATCCTTGGACTCGCTGAGTGGTGTGGAAGGACCTCGAAGAAGGGTGGGAACCGTCGCACTTCGATTGGCAGGAGTGGTATTGTTGTAGCAACGCGGAGGCCGTCTGAATGGGTACATAACGACGAATGCACCTATGGGAGGGAGGATGGGGTGGTCGCCAAAAGCAGTGTGCATGGTGATACGCGCGGGCTATTGGTTGCGTCCGGGATGAACCAGGATGCAATAGAGGGTTGACGGAATGGCGAAGCACTTGACGGAACATTGCACATGGCTTGTACTGCACAAGCAGTAATGCTAAGTTAGCAGCCAGTTGAAAACGTTGAGAGGTTTAGTCATCTTATCCTATCTGATAAACCATCCGCCGTCGGATCTCTCTCATCCCGTCTGACTCGACACTGGAACCTTTGCCGCCTGTCTGACTCACCAATGAAAATAAAACAGGCACGACAGGCACTAACGATGGCAATCATACGCCCCTAGATTTATACGACATTACTTAGAGAGAGATGAAAGTGGCCTCATTGTATGTGAAGCCCTCGACCTCCAAACCATCCTCCAGCCCAGGTATGACTACATTTGGCCCAGTAAGCTTAAGTTTAGCCGGATTAATCCACTAATGATTTGTTCAGTATCGTTCAATGAAAGCCTCCCAAGGTACCCACTTGATATATGTACGGCTTCGTTCCTGCGACGTAGTTCACGACTGTCTTGATCACGGTTGGAATTTCCGCAAGGACGTCGACCTTTTCAATTAATCCTTTGGGCTTCTCAAGACTCCCCACGTCCACCGCCAGAGTGCCTTCGATTGAACCAGGTACATCAGAAAGAATAGATGGGCCGGCCCAACGAAATAGTAGCTCTGTGGGTTGAGAATAACCAGTGTCGGGATCGTGCACACTCTTCAAATGCCGCGCCTGTGAGATGATGTTCGCCTCCTCGGGCTGAGCCTCACTGGGCCACTTCGTCTCAGCAGTCACGGCGGCGAGTTTTCCACCGATGACGAGCCCACCGACATTGACGCTGACATAACCCGAGCCAGCTCCATTGCGCCCATAGTCGTTTGTAGTCGTAAACTCCATCTGAACCGCAGAAACATCATGCGCCGAACTTTGAAAGTGGCAAAAGTTCCAGCGTGACGCGACCAGATTTGGCCGCATGCCTTGGATTGCATGCACAAACATGCCGGGGCCTTCGACTGCAAGTGACTTTCCGTTTAAAGTGATGTTGCCTAATGTCCTCGTGAGAGGCCAGAAACGGTGTACAACATAGCCCTCAGGTTTCGCAGCGTCGGGCCCGAAGTAAGAGTATCCACCATCAGGACCCTTGCCAATCTTGAAGCCGTGCGCACCTGCAGGTCGCCGAACTTCGAGGGATATCTGCACTTCCTGCGCGAGGTTGACGGAGATGGTGAATGATTCGGGAAATTCTGTGTCAGGAGCGTCCTTATGCGTGATCGTGAATTCATCAGCCTGGCTTGACCGCTTATCCAAGTTTGGTGGAGGCGTCACGAAATTGGTGACATTAACAGAGCGCCACGTCTTCTCTCCTGTTTTACGATTGAAAACCTTGAAATTGAACTGAATCGTGGGATACCATACCCTTGACTAGCGTTAGCCTCCTGAGTTTCCAAGTTAGGGATAGTGAACACACCCGACAGACGAATGGATGACTTGGCACATCACGAACGATCCATCTTCGACGATGGTATACCAAGTCTGCGTCTCCGTCACAAATCCGCTCTCACATTTCCACTCGAGATCCTTCGGTTCTAACTCTCCATACAACTCGTCCGATGAGAAAAGGGAAGAGACTGGGAGGAAATTCGGCGCATGTGGATCAACAGCGGGCGCTGACCTGCCAAATTGTCACGCATGGTGAAGTCAAATGATCCGAACACTTACGAAAAGATTGATGAGAACATAGTATGTCAAGGAGTAGAGGAGGTGAGGATATCGCGAGGTCACCATTTTATCACTCGCGGGCCGGGATTGTCCGGATAATCCTAAGTGCCTATTTTGGGAAAGTCTGTAGCACATACAAGGAAATATTGTACGCGACTAGCCGCCATCTAACCTCTGCCTTTTGCTGGACGACTGCCCTGCATCTTCATCCCACAACGCCGTTTCGCTCTCTTCATTGTAAGCAGGCTCGTTCCATTCTCGTGCTCTCGTAAGTGGTTTCGAAGGTGCTACCACTGTGGGGGGGTCGATCGAATCCCCGCGATATGCGACACCATCTGCTGGTGCGTGGCTGACATGAGGTATCTGAGATTCATTATCCAGAGATCGTATCAGACAGAGAAAGTAAGTTGGGAGAGAGGAGGTTTCTGACCTGGGCATCATAGTCTTCGGAAATAATCCAAGACAAATCCTTCAAATTTCCAGCTGCTCCATAAGACGTTGTCCCAGCAACTGATGAAGTCGACGCCTCAGTATGATTTGTACGACAGAACCTCAAAGTCCCGTTCGAAAGGGCATCCCTTAATGCCCTATTTTGGCTTGAGGAAAGTGTGGAGGGGTTCTGCATGGGAATGCTGGAAGGCCAACCTTCGAGACGAACGCCGTAAACACTGAGATTACTATGATTTGTCCACTTCATCTCCGCCTGACGAACGCCAGACGTCGCCCTATCGTGACGACACGGTATCAGACACCTTGAATGACAGAAGGAGTTACAGACACGCCTCAACAATGTGCGCACTCTAGCATAGACTTCTGACTTCAAAGAATGTGCGGTCTCCTTCTGCCGAGGGGCTATCCCGGCTCCGTGGAGTGCCGAAGTGGACGAAAAAGCCGAGTCTTGGAACGTCGAAATAGCCAGGGACTTCAAAGCCTTTGCGCCAGCAGTACCGCCACCCCGCAGGCTAGTCCAGAACTCTTTGCCAAGCGAGCTGCCACCCAGGAAGCCTTCATCCTCTGCGTCGTTAGGGTTGATCGCGACCATAAACGACTGAACTCCGCCTGTGACTTGCAAAGACTCGAGTACTTGACAAATTGATGAAAGAATGTCATGGACTTGGACCACCACCATCCAATCACAGCCAATTTAAGTACGAGCCGACGTAGTGGGGACTCCAAGACGCACTGCTCTGCCGACTGGTCGCCACAGGGATTGAACTACTGAAAAGATACTGAGAGTGTCTTTCTGCGACGTGACGGCGAACCTGAAGAACATAAATTTAGGTAGGGCATGAGGAAAGTGGGGGAAACGCACTTGATCGTATGAAATATTTTCTCTTAGAGAGAAAGCTTTGATGTCAGCTAGGTTCTTCTCTGTAAATGCATCCAATCTCTCGAGAAACAAGTCGTCGAATGTAGAAGTAACGTTCACACTGAAGCGATTCATCATGCTCATCCACATACAGGGATTCGTTGCTACGGCAGTTGCCGAGATGGGTCGGACTCGTCCCAAAACCCGGAAAGCTCGTCCACCCATCGATGATATAGCAGAGAGGCAACCAACTATCGAGGCTTCATTGGAGAAAGCTCACGAACTCATCGTCCAATGTGATTACGATCTGGCCAGGCGATTTATTGATCGCGTCTTGAAACGCGCGCCTAATAATTCAGAGGCAAAAGAAATCCTCGGCCTCGTTCAGCTCGAGACAGGGGACTTGGATGCAGCCAAACAGGTGTGTTTTCATGCGACTTTGATATGTGTCTGGTGTGCAAACACGTCCTGTTAGACGTTCCTATCCTTGCTGCCGCCAAACCTAGGCGCACCATCCCCCACGCCGCCTAGTACCCATCTTTATCTTGCTCAGCTAAGCGACAATGACCCACAGACGGCACTGAAGCACTTTTCTGCGGCTGTGGACATCCTCATGATCCAGTTGAAGGGGAAAGAACGTGCCATGGACATTACCCTGACGAACGGTGATGAAGAGACGAAACGGACAATTGTTCGAGCTCTCATCGGGCAAGTCGAGATCTGGATGGATCCCGCATATGATCTATGGTGGGACTTTGTTTTACAACTCTCATTTGTTGCAGCAGGTTTATCGTCCAACTAGTTTTGACCCCGCCGCAGAATCTAATTGTGAGGAACTTCTAAAGGCCGCGTTGCAGATTGACCCGGAGAATATGGAAGCGTTACAGTCTCTCGCATCCGTCCGCATGTCTCAGCAGAGACCTGAAGAGGCGAAGGAGATTCTCGAGAGAGCGTGGTCCACTTGGCAAGGCCTAGAGGCTGGTAGGCTCCGACGCTCAATATCTTCCTGTCTTCTGTCCGACCTCACGCTCGTAGATGACCCCCGGTTACCACCCATAGCCAGCCGATTGAACCTCACTAAACTGTTTCTAGAGCTATCACTCTTCACGCCTGCTTTGATGATGCTACAGGGCATCATCGCGTCTGACGACGAAGAGGTCGAAGCATGGTACTTAGAGGGCTGGTGTTTCTTCCTTATGTCTGAGCAAGCCCGCGAACAAGGAGGTAAGCTAGACGGATTAACGTGGGAGGAGCTTGCTAGGGATTCGCGGGACTGTTTGGAGACTTGCAAGATGGTGTGTCACATTGAGCTATCTCGTGTTTCGCAGCCCTCAGTCCGCATTATAGCTTCATCTTAATCAGGACCATCCTGACCTCCCTATTCGTGAGCATGTCGAAGAGCTCGTATCGAAGTTAGAGGAAGTGGGCATCAAACCTTCTCCGGAGGACGGTAATCAGGATGATGACGATGATTGGGAAGATTATGAAGGGAGCGATGGCAGCTCCAGTGATGTGGAAATGTCATAGATGCCCACCTCTAATACTGTTCGTATCTCCCTCTCTTCCCTCAAAACAAAAGTAGCGTACATTAGAGTGCCAAAACGCCTAGCTTATCTCATACTTCTTCGCTCCGCGTGTGCCTATCTAGCCTGCGCGCTTGACTCAACCCTCCTTTTTAACTTACCTTATCGCCATTGCTAAGGACAACAGTCGTCTCCTTTCCGTTCTCTCCGGGGGAGAAGAAAACTAGTCATGCTGTCAGCCGCGTTCATGCACGCTCGCGCCTTCCGTACTGTACCTGTGACTGTCCTCACCAAGACACGCATCGCGTATGGGTGGACATCGCGGCAAAGGGGCTACGCCTCCGAGGCGGCTTCGTCACAGCAGGGGTCCTTCAAGCCCAAAGCCCACACCCCGCTGCGGCGTACCGCATCTGACTCTCTCTCGATCCGCGCAAACCCCAAGCCGACACGGAGCGAGATACAGCCGATCTCTACGCTTGCAACCTCCGAGCGCTACCTCCTGACGCGTTTGCGCATGCGGCTGCCGCCGACCGCGCGCCCGCTCCATGATGCGTACTGGGTGCCCAAGTGGAGCGCCGAGGGGCGCGAAGGTGAGGTGTTCATATTTAGCAATGGCAGTTTCGTGTGCTGGGGTCTTTCTGAGGAGGACGCGAGGCGATTCAGGAGGGACGTGCTGATACCAGCACGGGCGGAAGTTGGGCCCCTCGCGGAACTCGAGACGGAGGAGTTGGAGTTCGCTACGGATCCCTCAGAGTGCGTGTCTCTTCCGTCTCATTACCAAAACTTTCGTTTCATGTCATCGTAGAAAGACGCGACTTCAGGGAGACCTGATCATCCTCGGGGGTGGTCCTCAACCAACCGACCGAGAGAACCTCCCGGACTCCTTGCCTGACTCCGTTTTCCCTCAAGAGACGGTTTTGGCGCGCTATGCGTTCTCACAAGCCTTGTCGCGTTCGACTGCTCTTTCTGCGCTCGAAGTTTCTCTCGAGGACTACCTCTCTTCCATGTCGTCGCTTCCTCTGGCCCTTGAGAAGACAGGAAAGCCCGGTATGGGCAGACGTGCGCTCGTCAAGAAGTTGGGCGAGCTGTTGCGCTTCCGCCAGGGCTTGAACCTCAACAGAGAGAATTTCTCAGAAACGCCGGATTTCTATTGGGATCACCCCGTGCTAGAGGGTAAGCGGACCTCCCCCCCACGTATTTCCTTTTTTATGCTGATCGTGACGTAGGGTTCTTCAATTCCTTAAGTGCCGCGCTGGAGGTGAAGGCTCGTACACGCGCTGTGAATCACAAGATAACATATGCGGCGGAGGTGCAGTCCGGGCTTCGACAGCTTCTGCATGAGGTGAGGTAACTGTTACTGTACGGCGCAAGGCATTAAACCGATCTGTGCTAGACATCCAGCGCTCGTATGGAGCTAGTCATCATCATGCTCATTGCTGTCGAGGTTGTCATTGTAAGTGACCTTCATGTCTAGTGCACTTCGATATCTTACGTGTTATTTTGGGAATAGGTCCTCATCCGTGATGTTCCCGAGTTCTTTTATTCGGATTCTGACCAACGTTCAGAACATTCATAAATGTAGGACGATAAAACATGCTATACAGATACCGGCTTCCTGTCTACCATCAACCACCTCTCATTGTTACAGCGTCACTACGACCTACAATATATTTACATTCATGTTCAGTCCCGTGCAAGGCCGGAGCGTGAAGCACTAGCAAACACTCATCCGAACGGTACGGTATGGGAAGTAAATCCAGGTATATCATTATGATTTAGAGTTCTGTGTTTTAAATGTAGTGGTGAGAATGGGGATGAAAGATTCGGGACGAAGATAAGATGGCCGACCCAGGGCCAAGGGTCATCTCGAGTGCAGTCTGTAACATTTAACTTTAGTGATCTGCAGTCAGAGGTGGTGCACAGGCTCCAATTAGCCGGATTGGTGCAAGTGTTTTCGTTGCGTGCCATTGTCTCGGGGTGTAAGGTTCCACCTTTCATTCCCTACCTTCAGACTTTCCACAATGATGTAGACGCAGATTTACCAGCTAGGGAGCGTGCTGGTACTTTCACGGGCGAAAGCTCTGTCGGAATGTTTAGGCCACCATCACCCTGAGCGTCCTATCAGCGGTAATACTAGACTCTGTATTGTCAACGATGCTCACAAGATTGTACTGATTGACCCAGTCTAACGAGTTGGGCTGGGCGGGTGCAAAAGGATTATTGAGCTTTCTCATTTTCTTCTTCTTCGGCACGTCATCCGTCTCGTCATCTACATGGACGGCGGCTGGGGGTACTTTAACATTCTTTTCAGGTTTTTGTTTTATCGATTTGGTGGCCTTGTCATCGCTCGCGCTCTCTACCGTTACTGTGTCTTCATCTTGGGGTAATTTACGTTTTCCTTTTCTCTGCGCAACTTGCGGTTTACGCATTGGGGAATCTTTGCCAGTGTAGGGCTTCTTGGTAGTCTTCTTACTCCTCACACCTGTGGCCAACTTAGGATCATCAAGGGTGTAGAGACCTGGTAAGTATGCTACCTGACTCTTCAGCGGAAACAGGAGTTTTGCGAAAACGAGTTTTCTTGCTCTCGAGTGGGTTGATGGTCTCGACCTCGTCTGATGTAAGATCAGAGCGCACTCTTGAGCGAGATGTTAGGCCATCCTGCAAACACTGTTAGAGTCCAAAATCTCTGGTCGAGAAAACGCGCCACACGAGTTGCGTGCCCGCCTTCAGCTGTTTGATCTGCCGCATGGCCGTCTCTAATTGGTCCTTGTAATGTTGAGACTGCTGTTCGAGTAAACTTGCTTCCTCTTCAGCCACTTCTGCTTTGTCCTGTGTAAAACTGAGCATGCAAAAGCGGACCTACTGGATCGTGATGCAAGTACGCACTAACTGTTCTTCTAAAGCGAGCCGTAACTTTTCTGTGTTCTTGCGTTCCTTCTCCAGCGCCTTTTCATGGGCCGATGCCTTGTTTTGCTCCTCAGTCACGCTAGATCCTAAGCGTTTGATTTGATCCTCCAAGGTAGCACGTTGCTTGTGCAACTCCTCTACCTTGGCCCCTTCCCTCTCGTCAAGCGATTTCCACTTGCCAATTTGTACTTTAAGGGTGGCCTTTTCCTGCTGAAGCTCATTATTCAATCGCTCTTTTTCAGCAATGGTTGTCTGAGCGTCTTCCAGGCGCAGCGCAAGCCTATCCACGTTTGTATTGGCAGAGGAGAGCTGAGCCTGCAAGGCGGTAAGCTCGGCTTGTATAAGCGTGCCCTGTTGCTACGTGAAGACATTCGTG
>Ga0137359_10001102_pt1 | contig 21274 bp, 21 predicted proteins | sample Mad1_40_16metaG_FD_108281 | JGI IMG/M metagenome (GOLD analysis project Ga0137359, IMG submission 108281) | Vadose zone soil microbial communities from Angelo Coast Range Reserve, California, USA - Mad1_40_16 metaG | ecosystem: Environmental > Terrestrial > Soil > Vadose zone | place: USA... | reverse complement strand
CTCCGCGGTTGACTCGGGAAAACAATTACCTGCTTGCCCTCCTGAATTAGCTAGGCGATCCTGGCGAGAAATTTCTTGGTGGAAAACTGAAAAGCTCACTAAATTCCGTGAGTACCTGTCTCAAAGTCGTTGACACGCGCCGTTTGCTCGGCCTCGGAGCTTTCACTTCTGACGGCCGACAAGAAGGAAGCGAACAACATGCAGAAACTTCAAACAGCCAACTATAACAAGCCGGGTTTACTGAAGCGCGGTGTGTCAGCCATGCTCAAGCGGTTGAGTACGGATGAAACCTTCACGAATGCGATCATCGTTATGGCGAACACGATTTTCGCCATTTCGATGACAGTGGGTATCGGACACTGTCTCAATAAAGTGGATGCTGCAGAACGATATTCGGCATAACTATAGTGCTGTTTCTGGTAGGAGAGACTATTCCGAAGCAGGTGGCCCTCAGACTGAAGGGCCCGTCCAGAAAAGTGGCACTGGCATGGTTGTATCTTCTGTCGTTGACTCTCGTCGTACCTTTTCTTTGCGCAGGGATCGTTGATACGTTTGAATGGATTCCCCGGAATGACTAGCCGATGCCCAGTTTCTCTTGCAATTGTTCAACTTCGGGAATCAACCCCACCCCGATCGTGCCGGCATAGACTTGTTCCAGCTTTCCCGGCCGGTTCGTCTTTTGCCAGATAAACATGTCCACCTGTCCCTTTTGGCCGAGAAGTGGCTCAAAGTAGAGGTTTGCAATCTGGGCCAGCTTAAACGAATGGGCTTTACCAGTGGGCTCGTTAATTACCAACTCACCGTCCCGGGTCGTGTGCAACTGGTTTACGCTCGTGATCTGCCAACGCCAAAGTGGTCGGAAACATGTTTTTCGACGTATTTCCTGGATTGTTGGGTGTTTTCGATGAACGGTAGTTGATTTTCGACGTTTTACCGTGCTATATTGTTTTCGACGATTGGTAGAGATAAGTGGTTATTTTCGACAGACGATAGGTGTATTTCGACGATGCGTATTGAAAACAAAGGCGTAAATATCTTTCAGGGTTTAGTGGTTCCGAAGGAAAGTCGCCTCGCGGGCTGGGCGGCGTTGACCCAAGCCCTCGCGGTCAAAGGGCCGGTGCGCAAACCGGCGTGCATATCGGACAAGCACGTCAGCGGGAGCATCCGCGAGGAAGGGACCTGGCGCGTTTTCGATAGAAGATATTGGCCTGGGGAAAGCTTCGGAGATCACCTGAGCTTTGCTCTTCGTAACGAAAATCTCGACATGCTTCTGCTGAAGCGGATTTTCGATGCGGTGGACTCGAGGGTCTTGGAGGCGTTTGTCAAGGCGACCCCGACCGGAATCCCCGCGCGGCGCGCCTGGTTTCTGTATGAGCTGATGACAGGACGCAAACTGGATGTACCGGACGATCCGGGGGTTCCGGCTGTGGATGTCCTTGATCCGGCGGCGTACTTCACGGGCAAGCCGCGTCTTTCGCGGCGGCACCGCGTGCGGGACAACCTTCTCGGCAGCGGCGGATTTTGTCCGATCATACGACGGACGGAATTGTTGACAGAGTTTACGCAGAGCGGACTTGCGCAGAGGGCGGCCGAAACACTGGGGCAAACGGGCGCGCATCTGGTTTCCCGTGCGGCAAGTTTCCTGCTTCTCGCCGACAGCCTTGCGAGTTTTGAAATCGAGGGCGAACGGCCTCCGCGCAATCGGCTGGAGCGGTGGGGCCGGGCCGTTCTGCAGGCGGGTAAAAACAAGCTTACTCTTGATGAGATCGTTCGGCTCCAAGGGGTTCTGATAGAGGACCAACGGTTTGTGCGCGTCGGCCTGCGGCCGGATGGCGTATTTCTGGGCGAGCGCGATCACAACGGTGACCCGTTGCCGGAGTTTATCGGCGCGAGGCCTTCAGACCTGCAGGATCTGATGGCGGGAATGCTGGAAACGAACGACCGGATGAGCGCAGACGGTGTAGACGTCGTTCTGCAAGCGGCGGCCACGGCGTTCGGATTTGTCTATGTCCATCCTTTTCAGGATGGAAACGGGAGGCTGCATCGCTGCCTGGTCCATCATGTGCTTGCGGAGCGGAAATTCACGCCGGCAGGCATGGTGTTTCCTGTGTCCTCGGTCATGTATGACCGGATCGATGAATACCGCAAGACACTTCAGAGTCATTCGGGACCGTTAATGAGTTTCATCGAGTGGCGACCGACGCCGGAGCGGAATGTGGAGGTGCTGAACGATACTGCCGATCTGTATCGGTATTTTGACGCCACGGAGGCGGCAGAATTTCTCTATGCTTGCGTGAAGCGGACAGTGGAGCAGGATTTGCCGCGCGAAATTGACTACCTTCGCCGTCATGACGAGGCGCTGCGGCGCATCATGAATACGGTCGAAATGCCGGACGGGCTGGCTGAAAATCTTCTGATGTTCATACGGCAGAACAAAGGGAAGTTGCCCAACAGGCGGCGGACGGGCGAATTCGAGAAACTGACGGACGCCGAGGTCGCGTCTCTTGAAGCGGTTGTGAGCGAGGCGTTCGAGGGATTTGCTGATGCCCGCACGGGGGCGAGTGATATTCACGTCGGTGAAGAAGGCGCCGGCGGACGCGCACTGGAATTTCCGGCGCCGGAGGAGAGATATGTCTTTGACCGCGAAGTCGTCGTTTTCTGGGGGCAGGACGGAGAAACCCGTGTCCGTTGCGAAATCAGCCAAGAGGCCCTGGACGACCACTTCGGCGGGGATACCAAAGACAAGCTGGATGTATTCAAAGCCAACCGGCGGGCCATCGAAGAAATCGCGCGCCGCAAATATCTTGCCGGTCGCAGAGAAGCTGACGGGTCGGTTTTGATCCGTTCCGAAGATGTGTAAAGAAGCAGGATTTATTGAAATAAGTCGGGAAAGAAAACGTTATGGCGTTCAAAGGTCTCTTCATCGGGATTGACCGGTATGCGTCACCTGAAATCAATTGGCTCAGTTGCGCAAACCGTGACGCGAAAGCGCTGCATGCGCTTTTCACCGACACACTTGGCGGCGAAACGGTGTTGCTGACGGATGAGCAAGCGACCGTCGCTGCAATCCGAGAGCGCTTTGAGAAACTCGCCACCTGCGACCCTGACGATGTTGTGGTCGTCGCCTTTTCGGGACACGGTACAGAGACGCATGAATTGGTCGGACATGATACCGACCCTTACGACCTCGCAAGAACAACGATTCCGCTGACGACGCTCGGCGAATGGTGTTCGTGCATCCCGTCACGGCGACTTTTGATCGTGCTGGATTGTTGCTTTTCCGGTGGCATGGGCGCCAAGGCTCTGCAGGTTGAAGGTGTTGCGCGGGACATCCAGTCCGTCGAAGGCAAGCTGAACCAGATCAGCGGCGAGGGTCGCGTGGTTCTGACCGCATCGGGCCCGACGCAGAAAGCATGGGAGAGCTCTCGGCTGGGGCATGGCTTCCTGACTCTGCATTTACTCGAAGCCTTGCAGGGGCCGGAGGAAATCCGTGAAGGTGATCGGATTGGTGTCCTGCGCGTGCTTGACTATGTCGTGCGACGTGTTGTCGATGCCGCGCTGCAAATCCGCCGGGAGCAACATCCCGCAGTGCGGGGAACCTTTGACGGCGAGTTTACTTGGCCAGTGTTGTCGCCGGGGGCCGTCTATCGCGCCGCGTTTCCCGACCGGGGCAGGCCGATCGCTGTCGCTGAAATTGGAAGCCTTGCCGCCTTTGGATTCCCGCAAGCGGTGATTGACGCATGGGCTGGGGACATTCCGCGGCTCAATCAGTTGCAGCTGGACGCCATCAACGACTTTGGGATTCTTCGGGGCGAGCATGTGGTGGCGTCTGCGCCGACTTCGTCGGGAAAGACGATGCTCGGCGAGCTTGCCGCGGTGCGCGGCGCCCTCGACAGGCGCCGAACACTTTTCCTGCTGCCCCTCAAGGCGCTGGTCAGCGACAAGCTTCGGCAGTTTCGGCGCGTCTACGGGCCGTTTGGCATCCGGACCATCGAGGCAACAGGCGAGACCGACGATATCAGTCCGTTGCTGCGCGGGCGATATGACATTGCGCTTCTTACTTACGAAAAATTCAGTGCCATCGCGCTGACAAATCCGCACGTGCTCGAACAGGTCGGAACCATCGTTATCGATGAAGTCCAGATGATTGCGGATCAAAGCCGCGGAGCGAATTTGGAGTTCATTTTGACTCTGCTGCGGATGCGACGACGGGAGGGCTTGGAACCGCAGCTCATCGCTCTGTCTGCGGTCATTGGAAATACAAACGGGCTCGAACGTTGGCTCGGCGGTCGCCTATTGCGCCGCGTGGAAAGGCCCGTCCCCCTTGATGAAGGAGTGCTCTGTTCAAACGGGACGTTTCGATACTTTGACGGTGACGGAGGTCAGGAGCGAACGGCCGAGAGATACATCCGACCTCTTTACGCAGAGGGCAAGCACCGCGACTGGGTGATTCCGCTCGTGCAAAAGCTAATTCAGGAGGGCAAGCAGGTAATTGTTTTCCCGAGTCAACCGCGGAGACGCGCCATGGCGCTAACTACCTGGCTGACGCACTGGGGCTTCCATCGGCCGCTGAGGCACTGGCAGATCTGCCTGAAGGAGACCCATCGCAGGCCTCGGGATATTTGCGCCAGGCTCTGGCGCGCGGTGTCGCGTTTCACAATTCTCACCTTAGTCCCGAAGAGCGTAGGGTTATCGAGGAACACTTCAGACGCCGCGACACGCGACTGCGTGTAATCGTCGCGACGACGACGCTCGCAATGGGCGTTAACACCCCGGCATCGGCTGTCGTGATTCCCGCTTTCTCAATGCTGATCCCCGGACCCTGATTATCAGAGTGCTGGTGGCCGCGGGACGCACTGGAGCCGGAGTCTCGGGAGACGAGATCATAGAATTTCTTGAGTTCAGTTTTGGCGTATTCCAGATGAAACAGGCAGGCGGCGGAGGGTGGGACCGGCGCGGGCTGGAACGTGCACTCGACGATCTGGCACGGCATGGTCTGGTCGAGCGTCGGGAAGATGGATGTTTTCATCTGACCGCTCTCGGCCGGCTCGCAGGTGAGAGCGCGGTTGAGGTCGAGACGCTGATCCGTGCAGTCGATTGTCTTCGCGCGTTGCGCGCAGAGGAAGTGACCGACCCGGGATTGATCGCGGTCGCCCAAGCAAGCGTCGAGCTGGATGCAGTGTATTTTCCGTTCAACAAGAAGAGCACGCAAAAAGAACCGCAGCATTGGGTGGGGGAGTTGCAGCGGCAAGGAATTTGTCACGCTATCCTCGCTAATCTGAGACGCAACGTGACAGTGCAGATGCAGGGTACGGCCCGTGCAAAAAAAGCAGTCGTCTGCCTCTACTACGTCTCGGGGATGAGCATGGACGAGATTGAACGTGCGATGGGACAGTTCGGCGGAGCCTTTGATGGAACGGCGGGACCAATCCGCTCGGTGACGGCGCGCACCTGTGACGTGCCGAAAACCCGCTTGAGACGTGCAGCGGTCTCGCCAAGATAGCTGCCAATCATCGATTCGTAGCGCACAAGGAATAGAGGCACGGCGGCAGCCTCGGCTAGAGCCTCGGCAAGTGATGTCTTGCCGGTACCCGGAGGACCGACAAACAAAACGCGATGGCGCGGCTCTACGCCATGCGCGCGCAACAGGTCAGCGCGCTGCTGCTCCTCAACAAGCTCTTTTACTGCACGCCTGACCGTATCAGGCAAGATGAGGTCCTCAAGGCGGCGCTTCGGAATGATTTCTGCGATGAAGTCCTTGCCTCGGCTCGATGACTCCGACGCTGCTGAGATCGACTGGCTGTTGGCGGCGCCACTCCCGTTTGACTGAATAACATGCGTCAGGCGATCTGCGAGCACGTCGTGATGCTTTGCGCGTTCCTCCGCAATGATGGCCTCGGTGACAATTCGGAAAGCCCGCTTGTCGCCAATGTTGGCGGCCTTCACGAGAGAAATGAGAAGGTCACTTCGTGCCATGCGAACCTCGGGAGCCGTTTCGGCGAAGCTTTTCAATTGCCGCTTCAAGGAGCCAATTATTTCTGGAAAGAGGTATGTCTCTGTGCCCCAATTCCTGATCGATTTGCTCGACTATGTCTTCGGGCAGGCGGAGCGTTACCGGGACTCGTGTCAACGGAGGGCGGCGCTTGAGCGCCGCATTGCTGGCTTTGCGATTCATAGTGACGTCATAGTGATTTCATGATGAATCGCAAGAGGCAGTGAACCGCGCCTTGATAGGCTCTAAGACTTGATTGGTGGGAGAAAATTGGTGCGGGCGGTGGGAGTCGAACCCACATGAGGAAAAATCCCCGGAGGATTTTCATGCCGTCTACGGCTTTCGCCGCCCGGACGCGGCGCTTCGAGAGCGCTTGTGTCCGGTTTGCGGTCTGGACTATCCCTTCACCGTCTCCCGGAAAGTCCGGGGCTTAGGTGCTGCCCGTCTAGTCTCTACACCTTCCCGGCTGGATTCTTTCGCCGGGCTTGGCTCGGGATTGCCATTGCAGGTTTCCCCGAATTTGAGCAGTTCTGCATCGCCGGTTTCCCGGCGAGCACTCAAGTTTTGCGTTTAAGTCCTCAGCGTCTGCCATTCCGCCACGCCCGCACGGGTGGCTACTGCACCTTATCATACAAGCGGCGAAACGGAATTTACACGTCAGTTTCCGGGGGCGATGGTTTCGGCCGGTTTTGCGTTCTTGTTCGTGGCCTGGGCTGGTCTTTGATAATTTTCTTCAGCTTTGGCCGCATGATATTGATCGCGGCGGCGTCAAGGTTCGTCTTGATGTGCGCCGCGTAATAATTCTCGATCATCTCGACGCTGGTGCGGCAGTTTTTGGCGATCTGACAGATGTCGGCGCCTTCCATCAAGCGGAACATATATACGTGTGCCGCAGGCTGTAGGCTGTTCGGGGGCGGCCTTCACGATCAAACTTGAGATTTTCCTCGTCCAGGATGGTCCTGAACAGCTCGCGCTGCCACTTCGGGAAAATCAGGTCTGTCGGTCCCGGAAGGCGCCATTCTTCTGACCCGTTCTTCACGGGTTGTGATCCGTGGTCATCCTTGCTTGCCTCGTCCGCGCGTGGAGGACGGAGCCTCGCCTTCAATCTCTCGAACGGCGCACCCTGCCGCTCACGAGGTGCGCGGCAAGCGCGGCGTCGGCTATTGCAAGAGCATGCGAGAGCCGATGGCTCAAACTGCAAATTTATGGCGAACAAAAAACGAATATGGTAATTTTGACCCATGCCAGTTCGATCCTGTCGCGTAACGATTCGAGATATGGAAGGTGTGACGCACACTGTCGAAGTGACAGCAGCGACGTTGTACGAAGCGGTCGCGCAGGGACTGGCGGCAATTCGCGGAAACGATTGGGTCGCGGGGGTGGCGCAGGGATTGAATGTGGTGAAAGTTTCGGTCGCGGACGTGCGAGTGGAGCACGAAGTGCGCCTGATGGAGTTTACGAAGTGGCTAGAAAAGGATGGAGGATCGCCGCGCGAGACGAGCGATCGTCACCGGATTCGTTCGATCCTGGGGATGCCGACGTCGCAAGCGAAGCGGGCTGCGAGATAGAAGAAAGCGGATGCAGGCCCTGCGAACGGGCGTCTCACGCCTCAGGGTCAATTCTGACCGCAACGGTCTGATACCAAACAGGAAACGCTAGGACTGCCGTGCCCTTGCGCTTTGCGAAGTGAACCTGTATATAACCTCTACTCTTAAATCTTTGTTTAGAGCCGAAAGTTAGTGCCGCGGCTCATCCCGCACGGCCAGCGCGGCTGGAGACAGATGGATAAGATTGTCATAAGCCCCAGTGAAATCACGGAGATAAAGGAAGGTCCGGACCTTCCGGCGCGGATTGAGCCGAAGCTGCCGCCGGCAATTCCGTGGTGGGCGCGGCTGTCGGTGGGAATATTGGTTTTGTTCCTGCCATTACTGTGCCTGGTGACGATTATCATGCGGGTGGCGTTTCGCGGACAGGCGCCCCGGATTCGCTATGCGTGGACGGCTTTTCTTTCGACACTTTTGATTATCAGCGGATTTTTGACCTCTTCGGCCACAGTACTGCTGTTTTCGTTCGGATCGGTCCCGGCGATCGTGGCCAGCGGGCTTTCCGAGCTGGACGAGCGGACCGCGTTCCCTACCCTACCGGCGAGCAAAGATTTGAACGGCGCGGATGCATCGTCGGAATTGAAACCGCTGGTGGCGGTGATCGCGCCGACAGCGCAATCGTTTTTCAGCAAGCGCGAAGTGCTTTCGAACAGTTACGGAGCAGGGCTTCTGCTCGATGCAAATGACAAAGGATATTTGTTTGCGACGGCGCGGCACGTGATTGGCCTGGGCACCTGGACAATTAAGGATAAGCACCGCGCGATGATTTCGCTTTCTTCGGGAGTCTGGGCGGGAGCGGAAGTGGTTGCGCGGCACACGAATCTGGATTTGGTGCTGGTGTGGATGCCGCGACATTCCGGAGCCGGGGAGTTTGTGCAGCCCATTGCCACTCCCAAAGAGGGCGAATCCATTTTTGTGATCGGGCATCCGGAAGGATTGAAGTACACGCTGAGCACGGGAATTATTTCGCGGATGGAAAACAGCACGCTGCAGATTTCCGCTCCAGTGAGTCCGGGAAACAGCGGAGGACCGGTGTATGACCAGCAAGGAAATTTGCTGGGAGTGGTGAGTTCGACGATGGACAAAAGTTATCAGCCCAATGCGGAGAATTTGAACTTCGCTGTGACCGCGCAGGCGCTCTTGAAGGAAAGCGGCTGGGAGTTCGCCAAGGATGGGCGGGAGCGCTTGGAAGCGTATTTGAAGGCGTTGACGGCGCATGAGGAGAAAGCAAAGAAGTAATTTCCAGCCGGCAGTTGACATGAAAGGCTGGCCAGGATTTCAAGAGAGGCATGAAAAAACCGCGGAACCAGGCGAAGAAGAAGCGGCGTTAAAGTAAACGTCCGGGCAAGCTGAGGCGCAGCAATGCAGACCCTTCGGCGCGAGTTCAATTTACAGGACCGGTAAACGATGGCCACGATCAATGTGACGGTGTATGACTCGACGGAAAACAAAAGAGTGCCGGTGGAATTGCCGGATGACGCTCCGTGCAACAAAATCATCGTGGTGCTGATTCAGAAATTGCGGCTGCCAACGAACGGGCCGGACGGCGCGCCGCTGAGCTACAAATTCCATCACAAGAATTCCGGGCGGCAGATTCAAGATTCGCAGACGCTTGGGGATGCGGGAGTGAAGGATGGAGACATCTTGCGACTGCAGCCAGAAATCACGGCGGGCTGAGGATGACGCCGCCGAGTCCGGTACGCATCGGCGAAGAGGAAGTGCATGAGGACCGGTACAGCCGGTTCCGGCTGATTCCGTGGTGGGACCAGAAGAAATTGCGGTCAGCGCGAGTGCTGGTGGTGGGCGCGGGAGCGCTGGGCAACGAAATCCTGAAAAATCTGGTGCTGCTGGGATTCGAACGAATCGTAGTGGTGGATCAGGACAAGATCGAGGAATCGAATCTATCGCGCACGATCTTGTACCGCAGCAGTGATGTGGGTTCGTACAAAGCGGAGGCCGCAGCGAGAAGCGTTTTGACGCTGGCACCGAATGTGAAGGTGCAGCCGCTGGTGGCAAATGTGGTGCAGGATTGCGGCTTGGGAATATTTGCGTGGAGCGACGTGATTATCGCGGGACTGGACAATCGCGAAGCGCGGCTGTGGATCAATCGTTGTGCCTGGAAGATGAACCGGCCCTGGATCGATGGCGCGATTGAAGGAATCAATGGCGTGGCGAGAGTATTCGTTGCCGGAGTGGCGCCTTGCTACGAATGCACGCTGGGCGAGACGGACTGGAAATTATTGGAGCAGCGGATGTCCTGCAATCTGCTGCTGCGCGAGGCGAACACGGAGGGAAAGATTGCCACGACGCCGACGATTTCTTCGGTGATTGCGGGAATCGAAGTGCAGGAAGCGGTGAAACTGCTACACGGGATGCCGACGTTGGCAGGAAGCGGTTTTGTGTTTGAAGGGCTGAACCACACTTCCTACAAAGTGGAGTACACGGCGAATCCAGATTGCATGAGCCATTTTACGTATGAAAGTGTGACCGAGCTGCCGCGGAAATCGAGTGAATGCACGCTGGAGGATTTGCGGCGACGTGGTGTGGAGGATTTGGGCGCTGCGGATGTGGTGGTGGAATTTAGCCGGGACGTCGTGCATGAGCTGGAATGTCCACGGTGCGGAACGAAGGAAGAAATTTTTGCAGCAGTGGGCAGCATCAAGTATGAACAAGGACGCTGCCCGCGCGACGGGCAAATGCGGGTGGTGCAGACGATTCACGGTTATGAGGGCAGTGAAGCCTTCGGCAAACGCACTTTGGACAAGCTGGGATTGCCATTGTTTGATGTGTTCACGGTTCGAGCGGCGGAGCGGGAAAAGGCTTATTTGATGGCGGGCGATAAGAGTGCTGTGTTGGGAGAGGAAGTCTAGTTCGAATCACGCGCGAGAAGCAGTCAGCGATACAAAATGACTTGGTGGCAATAATGGGAAACGTGCGTAAGACCAAGTGCAGAAAAGACAGCATGAAGTGTGCGCCCGGGCAAGCTGCGCCCCTACTAGGCAGCCGATGGCTGGTGAGAAATTCGGGCTAGGCGAGAGTGATGGGTAAACGGAAACCGGATCAGCGGCAGCCGCGAGTGGCGATTGCAGGTGAAGTGCTTCGCCAGATCCGGCAGCACGCGCGTTCGAACAGCAAGACGGAAGTTTGCGGAGTGCTGATCGGAGAAGAAAACGGCAACGGCCTGAGTATTACCGCGCGTATTCCGGGACTGAATGCGGCGCAGGCGGGGACGTATGTGACGTTCACGCAGGATACCTGGGAACATATTTATAAGATCAAGGACAAGGAATATCCGGAGGAGCGGATTGTGGGGTGGTATCACTCGCATCCGGGATTCGGCGTGTTTCTATCGGACCACGATACGTTTATTCACAAGAATTTTTTCTCCTCGGCGCTGCAGGTGGCGTGGGTGTACGACCCGCACAGCGATGAAGAGGGCTGCTTTGGCTGGTCGGGCGAGCGACTGGAGCGCGTTTCTGAAATTCACGTGAAGGACGACAAAGGCGGCGAAGAAGCGGGAGAAACGGGCAAGCCGGAACCGGTGGGCGGAATCGAAAACGATGAGGAAATGACTGCAGTAGACGAAGGTACGGAAGTCGGGCCGCCGATTTGGCTGAAGTGGATGCTGAGGGTGACCTCGCATCTGCTGCTGCTGGCCATGGGATTTGTTGTTGCGTGGCTATTTTTTCCACGTCCCATTTTCTTTCTTATTGATGTCTACCGCGGCGTAGTCAGTCCGGCGCCGGCCGGCACGCATTTCAATTCGGACGGAACGGTAAGCTTACCCGGCATTACGGACGCGCCCGGACCGCCACGACCCGAGAAAAGTGTTCAGCCGCCAGCGCAATCGCCGGGCCCGACAAAGCAGGAACAGACAACGCCCAAAGGCGATGGCGGGAAGGTTCAAAATGCCCCCAGAAAATAAGGACAAGTCGATCAGGATCACGCTGGACGACCTGGCGAATGTGTCGCTGCCAAACGCGGGCGCGCTGGTTCCAGCGGTGCAAACAGCGGGCGGAGCAAAGGTGTACGGGTCGATCAGTGAAGCGTCCGACCCGCAAACGCAGGTGGCTGAAGAAAAAGGCAGCTTCCTGTTGCAAGGCTGGTTCTACCTGGGTGCCGCGGGATTGCTTGGCGCGATCATCGGTTGGGGCATCTGCGAGCCTCGCTTTGTGGACAGCGGGCAGCAAGGAACAAGCCGGTGGGGTAACTGGTTACTCCTTCCAGCCATCGTGGCGCTACTGTGTGTGGGATTCGGAATCGCGGAAAGCATCGTCGAAAGATCGCCGAAAAAAGCACTGATCCGCGGCGCGATCAGCCTGCCGCTGGGAATTGCCCTCGGCTTTATGTTCGACTTCGTTGCAGAAATCGTCTACGCAATTGGAATGTCGATTTGCGCAGAGCTCGGCGCCCAGACCGTGCGAAATCCTTCGTTTTGGATTGCTCGCGGAATCGCGTGGATGGTCTTTGGACTTGCCGGCGGTATTGTTTATGGCATCGCCGGCATGTCTTCGAAGAAAATGCTGTACGGGATGCTCGGTGGCGCCATCGGGGCCGGGGTTGGCGGAATCGTTTTCAATCCGATCGCGATGCTGACGCATGGCGGTGCAGCCAGCCGGGCCGTGGGATTCGGGCTTCTTGGATTGGCAACCGGCGTCGCGGTGGGCTTGGTGGAAAGCGCGCTGAAAGACCGCTGGCTGTATGTAACGGCCGGGCCATTGGCCGGCAAACAATTTATTTTGTACAAGCCGCGAACAATCGTGGGCAGCGACCAGAAGTGCGACATTTACCTTTTTAAGGACAGCAACATTGCGAAAGAGCACGCCATCATTGATCTGGCCGGGTCGCGTATTATGCTGCGAGCGATTGGCGAGACTTATGTCAACGGCCAGCCGGTGCGGCAACAAGTGTTGATGAGCGGCGCGGTGGTGCAGATCGGGCGCTACGCGTTCCGTTATCAGGAAAGGCAGCGGAATTGAATCCGATCTGCCCGTATTGCCGGACGGAGGTGGGAGAAGCCGAGGGCGAACGCAAAGATTGCCCCGGCTGCGGCACTCCGCATCACGCGGACTGTTTCGCGGAGAATGGCGGATGCACAGTGTTCGGCTGCGCGAATGCGCCGTCGGACGAGGCGAAGGTTACGGTCAGCGGGACGGACTTGATGGGAAATACGGTGACGCGGCAAGCGCCGGTACCGGTGCCGGTGATGCGTCCGGGAATTTCCTTGGGCTCGGGATATACGCCTTTTCGCGCGCCGGCGTCGGGCGGCGTAACGCAAGCGGCACCCGAGGCTGCGCCGGGAGGAAGTGGAGCTCTGCCGCCGACTCCTCCTCCGCCGCCGATGGCCGGTACAGGAGTTGCGCCGCCGCCGCAGGCTGGGCCGGGACCGCAAGTACAGCGGGCGCCGAGTTCGTTGGCGTATTACTATCCTGCCGCCCAGCCGAAGACGCGAGTGATCTTTGTGTTGCTGGGAATTTTTCTGGGAGCTTTTGGGGTGCACAATTTTTATGCTGGATATGCGAAAAAGGGAGCGATTCAGCTTTGCGTGACACTGCTCTCATGCTTATATGGAGCGGCAATCAGTTGGCCGTGGGCAATTATTGAAATTTGCACGGTGAACCAGGACGCTGAGGGAACGCAATTCGTGTAGCGGAGCCGCGTGAGGCCGGGTGAGTCGACAATCGAAGAGAGATTCCTCACTTCGTTCGGACTGACGGCTTTTGTGTGGACTTCGTTAGGAATGACGGCTCTAGTGCATTTCAGCGATCTAAGAATTCAGTGCGATCGATTGCCGGTGAGTGGCGAAAGAGGAGCGACGAGATGAATTATTTCATTAAGCGCGAATTGAATGAGTACGGACCGTATTCGTTGGCTGATTTGCAGAAGTATGTCGCTTCCGGAAATATTTTGCTGACGGATTTGTGCCGCAGCGAAGGACTGACGGATTGGGTGCCGGTTTCACAGGTAATCGGGAACATTCCTGTGCCTACGGCAGCGCAGCCAGCAGCGCCGCAACCCGCGGCGGGAACGGTTTACGGGGGAAGCGCGGGTGCGCCCGCATATGGAACGCAAGGCGGCTACGCCGCGCCGGTTGGGCAGCAATATCCGCCGCCGCCGTCACTGCATTGGGGGATTTGCCTGCTGTTGACCATCTTAACTTGTGGACTTTTTAGTTGGGTCTGGCTCTTCGTTCAGAGTGCATGGGTAAAAAAAGTTCAGCCTGACAGCAAAGCAATACTCTATTTCAGTGTAGCGGTCGGCGTGGATATCCTGGCGATAATCTGCGCGATTGCGCTCGGTATCAACTTCGGCAGGCCAAATGTCGTCGGGTACCTTTCCTTGATCCGATTGGCTCAGTTAGGGGCGCATATCGTATTAATTGTCGGATGCTTTAATCTGAAAAATTCCATCGAAGAACACTTCAATTCGGCCGAACCAATTGGCTTGCGCCTTAGCGGAGTTATAACCTTCATAATGAGCTTTTTTGTTCTGGGGCATGTTTATTTCCAATACCACTTTACGAGAATCAATGAGATGAAGCAGCGGCAAATGATGGGATATTCCGGATGATTTCAGCGCGAACGGCGATGAATGCTGCTGCAGCCACGGGCCTGGCTGGCGCGGCGTTTTTGTATCGTTTTTCGCCGCAGGAACATTCGTTTTACCCGCGCTGCCCGTTTTATGCGCTGACGCATCATTACTGTCCAGGATGTGGCGCGACTCGTGCCGTGGCGGAACTTTTGCATGGGCACGTTGCGGCAGCGGTGCATTTCAACGCGGCGGTGACGGTGCTTATGCCGGTGCTGCTCTGGTATTTTGCAAGGATGTATTGGACTGCCGTGCGACACGATCGTGTCGAGTGGCCGCAGGTTCCGGAATGGTCGTGGAGAGCCGCGCTGGCGTTTGTTTTGCTTTTTGCGGTGGTGCGTGACATCGCGCTGACAATTTTTTGAGGAGTATCGAAACCGAACCATGCTTTCGCCGCGTATCCGCAGATTAAAACTGGACCACGATCAACTGGTGCAGAAGTTTGCCGGTTGGCCGCTGATCCAAATTACCGGGACGGCGGGAATGCCGCCGGAAGTGTATCGATTCGCGTACTACATCAAGGGCTTGTTTGTAGCTGGGAACGGAGAGATTCAGGAGCGCGCGCAGCATCACCTGGAAGTGAATCTTTCGCTGGGTTATCCGAGGCGAGCGCCGCAGTGCCGCATGCTGACGCCGGTGTTTCATCCCAATTTTGATGATTCGACGGTGTGTATTGGCGATTTCTGGGCGGCCTCGGAAGGTTTGGACGACCTGATCATCCGCATCGGGCGCATGATCGCTTATCAGGAATATAATACGAAGAGTCCTTTGAACGGGCTTGCGGCAAAATGGGCTGAGCAGCACGCGCAGCTTTTTCCGGTGGATGTGCGAGACATTGCGCCGCCGCTGGAAAAAGTTGCGCCGGCCGGCGAAACGTCATCCGTTTCTGCTGCATCAGTCGAGGAAACTGTTGGTAACGCGAGCGAACAGACTTCGACCACCGCCGCTTCAATCCCATCCGTGACTGAGAGCGATGCTCCGAGGACCGCCGAAGCGAATCCGGCAGCCGATCCGGAGCCTTGGACTGAGCGCGTAAGCATCGAATAAGAATCTCTCTTTGCAACAATATCCGTGACCGGCATTTTGTAACTTTCCGGAGAATTCTGCAATCGAAGGCGAGTTGACGTAGAATTCCTTTACCGGAGCCTGCCCCCGGAGCATCTAAATCCTGAATTTCCCTGCGGGAGCCCTCCGGCCCGCACAGGAGCCATCGTGAGCCAGCAGAGCGCAGTTATGAGTAAGCAAAACATCGATCAGCTGTGTATCAACACCATTCGAACGCTTTCCATCGATGGCGTGCAGCAGGCGAACTCCGGCCATCCCGGCGCGCCGATGGGCCTGGCGGCCGTGATGTACGAATTGTGGCAAAAATATTTGAAGTACGATCCAGCGAATCCGGTGTGGCCAAATCGCGACAGATTTGTATTGTCCGCGGGGCACGCTTCGATGTTGTTGTACTCGACGCTACATCTGACCGGCGTGCGCGCTTACACGCTGGAAGGAGAAGTTTTGAAGGAGCCAGCGATCTCGATGGATGAGATCAAACGCTTCCGGCAACTGGACAGCAAAACGCCGGGACATCCTGAATCACACATCACCAGCGGCGTAGAAACAACCACTGGGCCGCTGGGGCAGGGTGCGGGCAATAGCGTGGGCATGGCGATCGCGAGTAAATGGCTGGCGGCAAATTATAATCAACCCGGTTTTGAGATTTTTGATTTCAAGACGTATGCGGTTTGCGGTGATGGAGACCTGATGGAAGGAGTCGCTTCGGAAGCGGCTTCGCTGGCTGGCCATCTGCGGCTAGGAAACCTTTGCTGGATCTACGACAACAATCACGTGACCCTGGACGGGCCGGCTTCGTGGTCATTCAGCGAAGATGTGATGACGCGATTTTTGGGTTACGGATGGAACGTGACGCGCGTCGCTGATGCTAATGACTTGATGATGCTGGCGCGCGCGTACGAAACTTTCCTCAAGACCACCGACAGGCCGACTTTGATCGTTGTGGACAGCCACATTGGATACGGATCACCGCACAAGCAGGATTCCTATGAAGCGCATGGCGAGCCGCTGGGCGCGGAGGAAGTGAAATTAGTGAAAGAGAATTACGAATGGCCGGATGATGCAAAATTTCTGGTGCCTGACGGCGTGTACCAGCACTTCACCGATGGCATCGGCAAGCGCGGCGGCGATGCGCACGCGCAATGGGTGAAGCTGTGGGGAGACTACAAGGCGAAGTTTCCGGAGCTGGCCAAGCAACTCGAACTGATGCAAAAACGCGAGTTGCCTGAAGGCTGGGACAAAAATTTGCCGGTGTTCCCGGCGGACGCCAAGGGCATGGCGTCGCGCGAAAGCTCCGGCAAAACGGTGAACGCGCTGGCGAAGAGTATTCCGTGGCTCATTGGCGGTTCGGCGGACTTGGCGAAATCCAACAAAACCAACCTGGAATTCCCGGGCGCGGGCGATTTTCTTCCGGGCGAATATAAGGGACGGAATTTGCACTACGGTGTCAGGGAACATGCGATGGGCGCGGCAATGAATGGAATGGTGCTCACAAAGCTGCGGCCGTTTGGCGGAACTTTTTTCAATTTCAGCGACTACGTGAAGCCGGCGATCCGTCTTGGAGCGCTGATGGAGCAGCCAGTCATTTACGTGTTCACCCACGACTCGATCGGACTGGGAGAAGACGGGCCGACGCACCAGCCGATTGAACAATTAGCAGCTCTACGCGCGATGCCGAATATTCTGGTGCTGCGCCCGGGCGACGCCAACGAAGTGGTTGAAGCGTGGAAGCTGGCCGTCAGCCACATCCACGGGCCGACTGCGCTGGTGCTTTCACGCCAGGCCATGCCTACGCTCGACCGGACGAAATTTGCGCCTGCTTCTGGTGTGGCAAAAGGCGCCTATGTCTTGAGCGATGCTCAGGGCGGAAAACCCGACGTAATCTTGATGGGCACAGGAACTGAACTTTCACTTTGTGTGGCCGCGCAGGAAAAACTCGCCGCGGAAGGCGTCAAAGCTCGCGTAGTCAGCATCCCATCGTTTGAGTTATTCGAACGGCAGGATGCGGCGTACAACGAAAGCGTGCTGCCGGCTTCCGTGCCGGCGCGCGTGAGCGTTGAGATGGCATCCACGTTTGGCTGGGAACGCTACGTTGGGCCCAAGGGAAAAATGGTCGGCATGCACTCCTTTGGAGCTTCCGCGCCGTTGAAGGATCTGCTGAAAAAATTCGGTTTCACGGCCGAGAGCGTGGTTGCGGCTGCAAAAGTAGCGATGGGAAAGTGAGCCGTCGATGAAAATCGTGCTTGGGTCGGACCACGCGGGGTTCCAATTGAAAAATGCCATGGGCGATGTGCTGCGTGGTCTGGGTCACGCGGTGCTCGACGTTGGAGCGTTCAACGAAAACCCATCGGACTATCCGGATTTCGCAGAAGCGGTGGGACGTGCCGTGCTGGATGGCAAAGCCGAGCGCGGCGTGCTGATTTGCGGCAGTGGCGTGGGCGCGAGCGTGGCGGCGAACAAGCTCGTCGGGATACGCGCCGCGGTTTGCCATGACACTTACTCAGCGCACCAGGGCGTCGAACACGATGACATGAACGTGCTGGTGCTGGGTTCGCGGATCATCGGCGTGAAGCTGGCCGAAGATCTGGTGAAGGCGTACCTTGGAGCTAATTTCACGAATGAGGAGCGGCACAAGCGGCGCTTGGCGAAGATAGCTGCGCTGGAGCAAAAGCGCGTTCTTTAAGAGATTCTAACAGTCTGCTTTCATGCTTGTGTAACACCGCCCTGACCTCGCGGGCGTACAATAAAGCTTGGACCCGGCCACTTTGGAATTTTAGGAGAAAGATGATGACCACTACCACTACGATGCCCAACGTGAAGGCGGTGCAGGGCGGAAATCCACTGAAGAGTCTGTTGGCGTACGGACAATCTCCGTGGCTCGATTTTATCCGGCGAAATATCCTTCTGAATGGCGATCTGAAGAAAATGATTGCCAACGACGGCTTGCGCGGCATGACGTCCAATCCAGCGATTTTTGAGAAAGCGATCACCGGAAGCGACGACTATGCCGATTTGCTGGACGCGCCCGAAGCGAAAAAATTGAACGCCAAGGGACTTTACGAACGGATCGCGATTCGCGATGTGCAAAGCGCCGCCGATATTTTTCGCGGCGTGTACGATGAAACAAAAGGACGCGACGGATACGTCAGCCTGGAAGTTTCGCCGACACTGGCCAACGATACCGCGGGGACGCTGGAGGAAGCGCGGCGGCTCTGGAAAACGGTTGACCGTCCCAATCTGATGGTGAAAGTGCCTGCCACAAAAGAGGGGATTCCGGCGATCCGGCAATTGCTGGAAGAAGGCATCAACATCAATATCACGCTGCTCTTTGCGCAGTCGGCGTATGAGCAGGTTGCCGAAGCGTACATCGCTGCTCTGGAAGCGCGCGCTGCGAAGGGGCAGGACGTCAGCAGGATTGCCAGCGTGGCCAGCTTCTTTGTGAGCCGCATTGATACGCTGATTGACGGAATGATTGATGAGAAGTTAAAAACCGAAACGGACACAAAGAAGAAGGGATTGCTCGGCAGCGTGGAAGGTAAAGTGGCAATCGCCAACGCGCGCAGGACTTATGCCAAGTATCAGGAACTCGTTGGCGGAGCGCGCTGGAAAGCGCTGGGCGCGAAAGGGGCGCACACGCAGCGCCTGTTGTGGGCCAGCACCAGCACCAAGAACAAAAAGTATCGTGACGTGCTTTACGTCGAGGAATTAATAGGCGCGGACACTGTGGACACCATTCCGCCCGCGACGTTCGACGCTTTCCGCGACCACGGAAAATTGCGCAACAGCCTCACCGAGAACGTCGCTGTCGCAAATAAGACCATGACCGATCTGGAGGCCGCCGGAATTTCCATGAAGGCCGTAACTGACAAATTGCTGCTGGACGGCGTCAAGCTTTTTGCCGACGCATTCACAACCCTGCTTGCGGCCGTCGAAAAACATGCCGGGGTGCGTGCGTGAGCATAAATCGCCTGGCCCATAAACTGCCCAAAGATTTGAGCGAAGCGGTTACCGCTTCGCTGGATGACTGGAAGAAAAATAATAAAGTCGCGCGGCTGTGGCAGAAAGACGCTTCGTTGTGGAGCAATACCGACGAAAATAAGTGGCTGGGCTGGCTATCGATCACCGAAGAGCAACTTACAAATCTTGGGACATTGAAACAGCTGGCGATCGAAGTGAAAAAAGCAAAATTCAAGCATGTGCTGCTGCTGGGCATGGGCGGATCGAGCTTGTGCCCGGAAGTGCTGCGCATGACCTTTGGGAAGATTGCGGGCTTTCCCGAACTGCACGTCCTGGACTCGACCGATCCGGCGCAAATCAAGGCCCTCGAGAAGAAGCTCGACCTCAAAAAAACGCTTTGCATCGTGTCCAGCAAATCCGGCAGCACGCTTGAACCAAACATTTTTAAACAATATTTTTTCGAGCGGGTGAAGAAGGCGGTCGGCGAGAAACTTGTTGGCAGCCGGTTCATTGCGGTGACCGATCCCGGCTCGAAAATGCAGCAGGTAGCGGAAGCCGACAAGTTCTGGAAGATTTTTGCCGGCGATCCCAGCATCGGCGGGCGTTACTCCGCGCTTTCGAACTTCGGCATGGTGCCGGGCGCGGCGATGGGAATGGATCTCGGCAAATTTCTGAAAACTACGCAGGAGATGGTGAAAGCCTGCGGAGCAGATTCGGCTGCGGATAGCAACCCCGGCGTGATCCTGGGTACGATCATGGGCGTTGCGGCAAATCACGGCCGCGACAAAATCACCATCATCACTTCACCGGGAATTTTTGATCTGGGCGCGTGGCTCGAACAACTGATTGCCGAATCCACAGGAAAAATCGGCAAGGGAATTATTCCGGTGGACCGCGAAAAACTCAGCAAGCCCGACCTTTACGGGAGCGACAGGCTCTTCGCCTATTTGCGTTTGGCGAACAAGCCGAACAAGGCCCAGGACGCCGCAGTCGCGGCAATCGAAAAAGCCGGCCATCCCGTCGTTCGAATCACTCTTCCAAACACTTACGCTCTCGGCCAGGAATTTTTTCGCTGGGAAATCGCCACCGCCGTGGCCGGGTCGATCATCGGCATCAACGCGTTCAACCAGCCGGATGTGGAAGCCAGCAAGATCGAAACCAAGAAACTCACCAGCCAGTACGAGTCGACAGGCAGTCTTCCGCCGGAATCGCCATTTTTTGTGGCGAAGGATACCAAACTGTTTGCCGATGACAAGAATACAGCTGCGCTTTCCGGCGGAAAGACGCTCGGCGAAATATTGCAGACGCATCTTTCGCGCATCGGTGCCGGCGATTACTTCGCAGTTCTCGGCTACGTTCCGATGAACGCGGAAAATGAAAAAGCGTTGCAGGCCATCCGTATGTCCGTCCGCGACGCAAAAAAAGTCGCGACCTGCCTCGGCTTTGGCCCGCGCTTTCTACATTCCACCGGGCAAGCCTACAAAGGCGGCCCAAACAGCGGCGTATTCCTGCAGATCACTTGTGACGATGCATCCGATCTCGCCGTGCCGGGACAAAAATATACTTTTGGCGTGGTGAAAGCGGCGCAGGCTCGCGGAGATTTCGCGGTGCTGGCGGAACGCGGCCGCCGTGCGCTACGCCTGCATCTGGGCAAGAATCTGAAGTCGGGGTTGAATGCGCTGGCAAAAGCAGTGACGCGGAGTCTATAAAAGGTTTTTCGCTGCGCGGCGATTTTCTTTGCACAATTTGGTTTACAGGAGCAGACGGAATGCAACTCGGGATGATCGGTCTGGGGCGGATGGGTGCCAACATGGTTCGGCGCCTGCAGAAAAATGGCCACACCTGCGTGGTTTATGACCGCAGCGCGGAAACCGTGAAGCAACTTGCAGGGGAAGGCGCGACTGGAGCGAAATCGCTGGATGATTTCATTCAAAAATTGCAGAAACCGCGCGCGATCTGGCTGATGGTGCCGGCGGGCGTGGTGGATGCGTCGATTAAAGATTTAGTGCCGAAGCTGGATTCCGGCGATATTTTGATCGACGGGGGAAATTCCTACTACATAGACGAT
>Ga0137359_10001100_pt1 | contig 21288 bp, 16 predicted proteins | sample Mad1_40_16metaG_FD_108281 | JGI IMG/M metagenome (GOLD analysis project Ga0137359, IMG submission 108281) | Vadose zone soil microbial communities from Angelo Coast Range Reserve, California, USA - Mad1_40_16 metaG | ecosystem: Environmental > Terrestrial > Soil > Vadose zone | place: USA... | reverse complement strand
TCGGATGCAGGACGTAGCCGGCACTGATCAGGAAGGCAGTGAAGACGACCCGCAAAATGATGACATCAAAGCGCATATCGCGCGACATATTACCACGCCGGGAGCCGCTCGTCATCATAACTTCAGCGCTGCTAAAGAAGGGTTGGGGGAGCAGGCTGTCCTATTTCAAACGATCAGACACTTTCGAAGCAGGAGAGTTCCCTTCACTCCACCGCGGGCGGTCACTTGTGCTCCGGACCGATGATGACGTCGTCATGTTGGCGGATGATTTCATTAAGTCTCTGACGGATCTCCTTTCCGTCCATCTCGGGATCCGACGCGAGTGTTCTTAATTGCTCGGTACGACTACGACTAACTCTATTGGCGCGCCATTTTCTATTGAAGCCCCCTTCCGCTGTCATAGCGGTTAAGATGGCTGCTAATAGTGCCAGGCTCGCGGCTATATCGCTTTGATTTGTATGCTTTAGAAAATCCAACTTCAGGAACAATGTAGCGACTGAGCTTGCGATAATAGAAGCAAATAAACACCCATGATAGATTCCGCTCCAAGATTTGGCTCCCGAACGGTATTCATCATATTTGCTCTCAACCATCGTTTTGAGTTCGGCTTTTTCTTCGGCAGTCATAGTGCATTCCCTTTATCTAGTAGGTGAGAAACGCATTGTCGCCCATTTCGTGAAATCCGATTATTTCGAAACAACCAACTGCTAGCTATTACACCAAGATGCCGACCGTTTCAAGCAACTCAATACGCTTGGCCCCGTTTGCTCGCAGCCTACCTATTCCTTCTCGAGATCAATGTGCCGATGATGGACCGACATGGCCGTCGAACTTTTCAGATCTAAAGGAATGTTCAAGTCTTGGGCAAAATGATTGTTGGCAAACGGTGGACACGCGGAATTCTTACAATAATAACAATGGCTAAGGCACGCGAGGCGTTGGTTGCAGAACGAGCAAGAGGTTGGCCTCCAAACTGACCAACTGGCGGGTACTGGCTTTTATCGAGTCTTTGACGTAAATATTGTAATCCATGACAAGAAATCATTTTGGTTCCGGCTCGGTCGATCTAACGGCCATTGCGCGCCGGACAATGATCGAGAACGGCTTTGAACCGGACATACCCCGCCCGGTGCTGGACGAATTGCAGTCCCTGCAAGTTAAACCAGAATCTGAAGCATTGAAATCTTCGACGCGAGATCTGCGTTCGTTACCGTGGTCGTCGATAGACGATCGCAAATCTCGCGATCTGGATCAGGTCGAGTATGCTGAAAAGCTGCCCAGCGGCGATGTCCGGGTGTTGGTGGGAATCGCAGATGTCGACGCCTCAGTGCGGAAAGGATCTGCCATTGACGAGCATGCCGCGGCCAACTGCACATCTATTTATACGGGAGTCAAAACCTTTCCGATGCTGCCGGAAGAATTATCGACCGACAAGACTTCCCTAAAGGGAGGTTCGGATCGGAGTTCAGTGGTAAGTGAAATGATTGTCGCGAGCGATGGCACGGTAAAATCCAGCAACGTCTTCCCGGCGTTGCTTCACAACTACGCGAAGCTTTCGTATGAAGCGGTGGGGGCCTGGTTGGATGACAAAGGGGCGATACCGGCTGAGGTAGCGAGCGTGCCGGGAATGGATGCTCAGATCCGTCTTCAGTTCGAAGCAGCCCAGGGTCTCCGTCAATTGCGGAGAGAACACGGCGCTCTGGAACTGGACACAATCCAGGCTTCTCCGGTTATGGACAATTCGGGCAATGTAACTGAGCTCTCGGTGACAGAAAGGAATGGCGCGCGGGATCTGATTGAAAATTTCATGATCGCCGCGAATGTAACAATGGCCCAATTTCTGGAAGGGAAGGGAGTTCTTTCGATCCGGCGCGTCGTGCGGACGCCGAAATACTGGGGCCGCATAGTCGAAGTCGCGCACGAGCTTCACGAAGATCTGCCGGCTGAACCTGACTCGCGAGCTCTGGCTGATTTCCTGGCGCGTCGCAAAGCGGCCGATCCTGATCACTTCCCGGATCTTTCACTGTCAGTCGTAAAGCTGCTTGGTCCCGGTGAATACACCGTGCAAAAACCTGGCGTCGCAAGTGAGGGACACTTTGGGCTGGCCGTGCAAGACTATACCCACTCGACGGCGCCGAACCGTCGCTATGCCGACCTGATTACGCAGCGGCTAGTCAAAGCTGCACTTGCGAAAGCCGCGCCTCCTTATTCTGAAAGTGAGTTGACTGCCATAGCCGCGCATTGTACTGAGCGCGAAGACGCCGCGCGGAAGGTCGAACGCAAAATGCGGAAAGTCGCAGCGGCATTGTTAATGCAACATCGGATCGGTGAAGTCTTTGACGCCATCGTAACCGGTGCGTCGGAGAAAGGAATCTACGCACGCATCATACGGCCCCCGGTCGACGGGCGGGTCATGCGTGGCGAACAAGGCCTGCGCGTGGGAGAGAAGATTCGCGTCAAGTTGCTGTCCGCTGATCCAGTGCGCGGCTTCATCGATTTCGAACGAGTCGGCGGTTAATAATTAATCTTTCTCTATTAAGTAACGCAGACTAAGTAAGGCAGATCTTTTCCGTTTTCAATATCTGATTAATAAGGTTTCGTAGAGCAGAGGGCTTGAGTATGGGAGGCAAGCTGAGACGACCGACGGAGGCCCTCCAAACCTCTCCGCACGACCCGATATGAATTACCCAGGGGAAAACCAGGAACGTTGTTTACTTAGGCCGCTTGAGATAGAAACACTTTACATCGAGAGATTGGTTGGTCCCCGCGACAAGTTCCCAGCCACCGTCTCCCAATTCGTTCAAGTTCTTTAGGTTTCCGCAAGTTTCCTGGTATTCCCATTTTTGTCGTCCGGCGGCCGTAAATCCGGCGACAAACGCAACAGCCACGAGCAGAACAATCAAGAGAATAGATCTATTCTTCATTGCGAATACCTCCATTAGGTCAACGATCTTCCCAAGCCGCAACAACAATGCAAAGTTCGGCCTCCGAGAACTTTCTGGCGTAAGCTTTGCCGTCTCGCTGCCAGACACAGCCCACATTGTCCATGCAGGAACACGACACTGCGTCTTTAATAGTGATGACTTCGCGATGGTTACAATTGGCAGAGCAGTTTGCCGCCAAGGTCATGTTCGGCTTAACCAAAAGCAGAATTCCACTGAGCACAACCAGCACCAGAGCCAGGGCACAGAGTTTTTTCACAGCCAATATCTCAAAGTACGTCGCTCCGCTGTCGGATTCATTTCAAAGCCGCGACTACCTCATTCGTTTGGACCTGGCCCCACTTACCTACCCAAACACGCTCCACCTGCCCGGCGCTGCTAACCAGCAGGGTCGTTGGTGTTGCTACCAGCTTGTAACGCACGAGCGCGTCGTTAGTTACAAAAAGAACGGGCAACTGAGTCACGGTCTTGAAGTAGCCCAGCCCTTCGGCGTGGGTAAACACTGCTTTTCTGTCCTGCTTGTCACTGACGAGACCCAGCACCTCGACGCGACTGCTATCGACATGGTTCAAAATATCACGCCATAGCGGGGCCTGCTGGACGCAGTAAGTGCAACTTGGCGAGAAATACAAAAGCAAGTGCTTGCGCTGATCTTTGCCATAGTTCAGCTCCCTCGGACGCCCATCGAGGTCCGAGCCGGCAATCGACGTCACGACGTCCCCCTCTTTCAACGAGTTCGCGGCTGGGTCAACTGCATCCGCCCGAGCCGTCAACTCTCGACGCATGGCAAAGTTCTGTCTGACCAACAGCAGGTTGACTAAGATCAGCCCGCCGATCAAAAGTCCGGTTACCCAGGAGCTCCTGAAAGAAAATCCACGCTTCAACACTTTATTCATTTCGTTTCCCCTAAAAATGCTTTTGTTAAAGATGCGACTGATCCGCCCCTCGCAGGGCGAGCAATCCCCCCTAGTCTCGTCTCGAGAGGGAAAGGTCCCGCATTCCCTGAAGAACTCCCAACAGAGCGAAGGCCCTGGACTCAGCCTTATCGATTCTTTCGATCAGAGTCAAAGCTTCTTCGTTACTACTCTTAGCCAGGTCCTTGAAACGCCCGGCCACTTGATATTCGGCGCCATTCAACTTCCACACGTACCTCTGATATGGCCTCAGATCGTCTCCGCGCTCTGGCATCGACACGCTGTTCAAAGCTTTAATTGCGGACTCGAGCAGTTCACTTTTTCCGGCGTTATCAGCCTGATCGGAAGCAGCGGTCAATAACAGAAAGGCCTTGGCCTTTTCAACATTGTCCGTTGCCGCGCCTGCCGCTTTCCTCCCCTGGGCTAACAGACGGCGGGCAGAGACGATATCGCCGCCTTTTACCCAATACTGCATAACCATTGCTAGCCCGCCAACTTTCGCATAGGGCGCGTTAATATGTTCAATGCCCTTCTCGGCAAATTCAGGTTTCTTTTCCGCCAAAACAGCTTTTACAAACTCGTTGATAAACTGATCACTCCAGTTTCTCCAAAAATCAGCCGAAACCCCGGCCACGTCGAGATCGAGTTTCGCCACCGCCTCGAGGCACACGGAAAACTTCTTGTTCTCCCTGGCCAATTGCGCCGCCTGGGCCAGTAATTCATTTCGTTTTGACGCCGGCTTTGTCTCGTCTGCTTCTGCGACAAGATCTTCCGCCGGGGAAGAGCTTTCCCTGAGTCGTTTGTTGCGCTCTTCATCCGCTTTTTGGTCTCGATTGAAAGCGGCGTAGATCACCTGGCGTTGGTTAGCCGCCTGGCCATACAATTCGGGCGCGAATTTCTGAATAGCCGGCAGGAGGTTGGTCAATAGATAGTAAGCGCTCTGCGATGCCGGTTCTTTGTCGAAATTAAAGGGCTGAGTTCTCGCAACGACCATTCTGATAAAGCCTTGCGTTAAAGCGGCCGGCGTCTGCGGTTGCAAATAGAGATCGCTAACAGAGTGTAACGTTTCAAACGAGAGGCGTCCTTGCGCGGCCGCTTCCAGAACCTTCGACAAGAGCGGCCTAACCTCTTGAGAATCACCTGCGATCAGGTCGTTCAAGTACAGAATGAGGACGGGTAGGTCTTTCCCCTCCTCCAGAGATTGCGCGATCCGCTGGGCAGCCAGTACATCACCGCCGGGGAGCGCCATCAGGTTCCGGATGTTCTGGGATTCTTTCCCCTTCATCTTGGCTTTTTCCAGCGCCTCGAGTTTATCGCCCAGGCTTGGCTGATAGTTTTTTATCCAGACAGCCAAATTACTGAGAAGGCTCTCGCTTAGAGCCGGCATGATCTCGTCGGCGTGTTCGCTGAAATCAACCAGCGCATCTGCCCCAAGTCTATTCGCCAGAGTTTTATCCTCCTCGGATAGGGGCATGTCCAAAGCAAGATATTTCAAGATTTGAATGCGCGCTGAAATACGCAAAGCCGGTTCGTCCATCTTTGTAACACTGTCAACAGTCCGGGTCAGCGTCGACGTCCGCAACGTCCTGAGCTGCTCCTCGCGCATCTCTTGCTCTTGCTCGGTCTTGGTGACCCTCCTCGATTCGCTCTTGCTGGTGTCTGATGGCGGCGGACTCTTGATGCCTTGCGCGACGGATAAGCTATGCGCGAGTACGAGCAAAACGCTCAATCTACTGATGTGTTGTATCGGATTCTTCATTGCCTTTATTCCTTTTGGTCCAGTCTTCGCGTCGGCTAGGTTATCCAGTTGGGCTTCTTTGAGGAATCCCAGAAACCGAAACGTAGTTCCCGCCCCGGGTAAAGAATCGAGAACAGGAACCACGCTGGCTTGAATACTGCCCGCGTCGTCGAGGCGGGCTGCAACCAAATTCCTGGTTCTTATTCGCAAACGTTCGGGTCTTCGGTAGCAAACCCGCTGATCGGAACCTTGCCACACGACGAAGTGTAGTTTTTTCCGTCGGAGGCGGTCCAAGAACACCCAGTATTGTCCTGGCATGAGCAAGAAGATCCCGTAACACTGATTGTTTCGCCTTGGCCACAAGTGGCTGAACAGGTGGACGCTTTTGTCGTAGTTGGCGGGAAAGCGACCATAACTGCACTGGCCAGGAGTAACGCAAAGGCTAGAGCGTAGACTGATTTCACCGGGGCCGTCGCTTTGAGACTAGACAGAGCACGACCAAGGGTAAAGCGTGACGTTTGATTCATTTGGCTTCTCCTTTTGGATTTCGGAAGTCTAATTAACCGTGACAACCGGGAGTTTGAATCTGGCAGGACTCTTAAGACCCACTTACATCCAATGCACCGTTATCGCCGCCTAAAATACCGACGACCCCAGAGCGTGTCTGTCGCAGAGACGACACAACGGGAAAATAATTTCCTAGTGGTCTATGCCGCACGAAAATAGCCGAGCTGTTCGCTCACCGCACGATAACATTCGCAAGCGGCTTTTTCGAGTTCGTCACGATCGAGAATCCGGATGTTACCCCGGCGATATTCGATTAATCCCGCCGACCTTAGATCGGCGGCTGCCGCCGTGACATTGGTGCGATTCGATCCCAGCATGTGAGATAGGGTTTCCTGGGTGAGGTTAAGAGTATCGGATTCTACGCGATCGCGAGCCACCAGCAACCAGCGACCCAGTCGTTGTTGAATCGTGTGGAAGCGGTTGCAAGCGGCCGACTGAGATATCTGCAGGATGAGTGAATGGGTGTAGCGCAACGTCAAATCGTGGAGTGGACCGGCGTGACTAAATTCTTCCAGGAGGAGGCTTGTCCTGATTCGCATGCCGGAGCCCGGAATCTGGACTTGTACCCTGTAAGGCGCCTTGTCAACACCCAAGAGCACGGAGATTCCCGCTACTCCTTCGTTTCCGATCATGCTTATTTCAGTAGTAGAACGATCTTCGGTGATCGCGAGTAACGAAATCATTCCGCTCATGACAAAGACAGCGTAGTTAATTCGGTCCCCAAGCTCATACAGGATCTTGCCTCGCGGGAGACGAATGGGTTGGAGGTTGGAAAACAGGACTGGATAGTCCTTGCGCGACAACGCTCTGAGAATCGTATTGGCTGTCAGAATCAGCGGAGGGTGGGACGTTTGCACTACTGATATCCTCTGGCATGCATGGCCGCGCAAGCTGCTCTGATGAAGAGGGGTTAACTAACCAATTCCTGACTGTACGCTGGTCACACTCTTCGGTCAAGCAAGATTTTGCGCAAAAACCCCTGCGTCCTGAGAGCAGAGTGACTTGGCCAACAAGGTCTGACGAAATCGGATTTCGGGCAGAGTTCGTCCGAGTGATGGCTCCGCCGCGCCCGCTGCATACCACGCAGAATGCACGCTGGAAGTGGTTAACGCATTAGTCTTCCTTCAAGGACCAGTCTGAGGCTTCACCACGATCGCCGGGATATTCTGATCCCGCACCAGTTGATTAAATGCCGGCACATCAGTCTTCATGATCTGGGCCAGCTTCGACAGTTGCGCATTTATCTCTGCGACCAGTTCGTCATAGACAGCGTAAGACTGTTCGTTCGGCGGCATCTCTGATTGCGAGACCACGCCCCCCAGCGCCGCCAGTTTATTATTAAGCCGGATCGGGAAGTTCAGAGGATCCTGACTGCTCTGGTTTTTCGTTTGATAGAGAGCATCTTCAACTTCGGTGAGTTTCTTAGTTAAAGCCGTGCCGGCATCGGCGATCGGCTTTGATTGACTTCCGACACGCTTGACCAAATCGTCGACTTGCTTTTTGACATCGCGAATAGAAATGATCGCGTTATGCGTCTCGTTCAGTTTGTCGCGAATTTTCAACGACAGATCCAACTGCTTGGCATAGTCCGCCGCGGTAGTCGTCAAACGTGGGTCCGCTCTGACCTCGAAGTTCTCGGTCATCGTCGAGCCATCGACGGTAAGCTTTACCTGATAAGTTCCGGGCACGATCTTTGGACCGCGCGTCTCGCCGGCCCACAGTATCATTCCCGGAAAACGCACCGCTTCGCCGTAGCGCATGTCCCAAACAAAACGATTCAAGCCGGGGTCGGTTGATACCGGCGCCGGTGGGCCACCGAAACCTTCGCCCTCACCGGCTGGTGTCGGCATCGCCGAACCCCCGCCGCCCGCGCCTGGCCGCGGCAGTCTGCCGGTGAACTTGCGAATCGACTTGCCGCCCGCATCAAAAAATTCCATCACCACATCGGTGGTGGGCTTGGCTTTCAGCGAATAATAAACGACTACGCCGCTTGCGGGATTCTTTCCAATCGTCGCTGTAGCTGGGAGTTGAAAGCCGCCGCCGCCCGGCATGCGATAGGCTTCTTTGGGTTTGAAGAGCTTGGTGTCACTTATTGCTTTGAATCCACCTGCATCCATTACCTGATGGAGCATGGGCAGATCGTCAAAGATCCAAAACGCGCGGCCCTGGGTCGCCGCTACCAGTTCTTTCTCGCGCTTATGAATGGCCAGATCCGTAATAGGAACCACGGGAAGATTTAACTGCATCGATTGCCAGTTCGCGCCGTCATCGAATGAAACGTACATGCCTGTTTCGGTGCCGGCGTAAAGCAAGCCGCGCTTGTTCGGATCCTCGCGGACTACGCGCGTAAAGGCGCCGTCAGGAATGCCGTTGGTGATCTTCTTCCAGGTCTTGCCGTAGTCGCTCGTCTTATACAAATACGGTTTGTAATCGTCGTACTTGTACATCGTGGCCGCGACATAGGCTGTGGCTGGATCGAACGGCGAAGCTTCCAACGAGTTAATCTGGATCCAGTCCGGCATGATCTCTTTCGAAGGGCTAACGTTTGACCAATTCCTGCCGCCGTCTCGAGTGACATATACCAGCCCGTCATCAGAGCCGCTCCAGATCGTCCCGGCCTGCGCCGGCGATTCCATCACCGTGAAGATCGTGTCGTAGTACTCGATACTCGTATTGTCCTTCGTCAGCGGGCCCCCGGATGGACCCTGCTTGGTTTTGTCGTTGCGCGTCAGATCGGGGCTGATTACTTCCCAGCTTTGTCCTTCGTTAGTTGATTTGAAGAGCACATTGGCGCCCGCGTACATCGTGTTGGACTCGTGCGGAGAGAAAACGATCGGGAAGTTCCATTGAAAGCGATACTTGATATCCCCAGCTCCCCAACCCATCGGATTATTTGGGTAGGGATTTACATCGCGCAGTTGTCCGGTGCGGTGATCGTATCGCGTGATCAATCCATCATAAGAACCGGCGAAGATGATTTCAGAATCTTTCGGCGATGGCGCGATCCAGCCTGATTCGCCGCCACCGACATCGAACCAATCACTCGTGGCAATGCCGAAGTCAGTAGTGCGGCTGGCTATGCGCACAGTTGAGTTATCCTGTTGCGCGCCGTAGATGTGATACGGAAAGTCGTTGTCGAGGGCGACCCGATAGAACTGGGCGGTGGGTTGATCCTGTTCGCTCCAACTCTTGCCGCCATTAAACGAAACATTAGCTCCGCCGTCGTTGCTCTCAATCATTCGATTAGGATCCTCGGGAGCAATCCATAGATCGTGATTGTCGCCATGCGGCACTCCGATGCCGGTGAAGGTGCGCCCGCCGTCATTGGATCGATAGAAACCGGTATTGAGCACATAGACGCTGTCGGCGTTTTTCGGATCGGCATAGATGCGTGAGTAGTACCAGGCGCGTTGACGCAGGTTCCGCTGCTCGTTCGTTTTGGTCCAGGTCTTCCCACCGTTGTCTGAGCGAAATACGCCGCCGTCTTCGGCTTCGACAATCGCCCACAAGCGATCCGGACTTGCCGGTGATACGGTGACTCCGACAATTCCGATCGTGCCTTTGGGCAAGCCGGGATTGCGCGTGATCTCGTTCCACGTGTCGCCGCCGTCAATTGATTTAAAGATGCCGCTGCCCGCACCGCCACTCTCCAGGTTCCAGGGTTTGCGATAGACTTCCCAGAATCCGGCATACAGCACATTCGGATTCGTGGGATCGATAATCAAATCACAGGCGCCGGCTTTGTCGCTGCGAAACAGAACCTTTTCCCAGGTCTTGCCGCCGTCCTTCGATCGAAAAACACCGCGCTGCTGATTGGGCGCCCAGACGTGTCCCTGCGCTGCTACATAAACGATGTCGGGATTTTTCGGATTGACGCGAATGCGTGAAATCTGTCGTGTGTCTTCGAGGCCGATGTGCTTCCAGGTCTTGCCGCCATCGGTCGATTTGTAAACGCCGTCGCCGTGTGAGACGTTACCGCGAATCGGCGACTCGCCCATGCCCACATAGATCGTGTTCGTGTCGGAATCCGACAAACCAATCGCGCCGACTGAGCCCGTCCCAAAAACCGAGCCGTCAGTAATCGGCTCCCAATTGATCCCGCCGTCCGTAGTTTTCCAAACGCCGCCGCCCGTGCCGCCAAAATAAAAAACCATCGGCTGCGACGCGACGCCTGCCACGGCAGTCGATCGCCCGCCGCGAAACGGGCCAATCTGCCGCCACTGAAGCGCTTTTAAGCCTTCAGGAGAAGTTGAAGACGTTGTCGTTGGCGGTTGTCGTCTTTGGGCGCTCGAGGAAATCTCCGAGAGCGAAACGAAAACCAAAAGCGATAGAAAAAAGAAAAGGCTGGACGCACGAAGACTCTTGAACATTCTCTAGACTCCTTCAATTGAAAATGGACCTTTCAACGAGCCTGCGAAGCAGGCGGAAGAATTTAGCCCAGGGTGTAGCGAGCAAAGCGAGCGGAATCCTGGGTTAGTCACCGGAAATGTAATCGAGCCCGCTTTAGCGGGCGACAGAAGTTTCGCCCGCTAAAGCGGGCGCTGGATATCATTAGGACGTGATCCCAGGGTTCCGCGCTTCGCGCTACACCCTGGGCTAAACTCTGCCGCCGGCTACGCCGGCTCATCGAACGGCACTGTCTGAATTGAATTTGCTTAGAACAACTCACTCAGCGCTTCATCAACCGATCGCACGCCGACCACGCGCAACCCAAGCAGCTTTTCCAAACCCGCGGTATTCGACGACGGCATAACGATCTTTTTGAATCCCAAAGCCTGTGCTTCGCGGGCGCGCACCGCCGCCTGCATCGCGCCGCGCACTTCGCCGGTCAAACCGACCTCTCCGAACACGGCCGTGTGCGCATCGATCGGCTGGTTGCGAAAACTCGACGCGATCGCCGTCACTAAACCGAGGTCGACCGCCGGCTCGTCGACTTCCAGACCGCCGGCGATATTGACGAAGACGTCGTCGCCGAGAAGCTGCATGCCGGCGCGCTTTTCCAGCATCGCAATCATCAGGGCCACGCGATTCTGATCGACACCCTGCGTCATACGCCGGCCGGTGCCGTACTTCGAACTCGAAACCAGGGCCTGAATTTCAACCAGCACCGGACGCGTGCCTTCCATGCAGGCGGTGACGACGGACCCGGCGGCATCAGCTGGGCGTTCGGCCAGAAACATCTGTGAAGGGTTCGCGACCGGAGCCAGGCCGGTGCTGGTCATTTCAAACACGCCGACTTCATTGGCGGCGCCGAATCGGTTCTTGGTTGCGCGCACGATGCGATGATTGTGATGACGCTCGCCTTCGAAATAAAGCACTGTGTCGACGATGTGCTCTAAGGCGCGCGGCCCGGCAATCGATCCTTCCTTGGTCACATGACCGATCAGAAAGACAGGCGTGCCCCGAGTTTTAGCCAGCAACAGGAACTGGGCGGCGACTTCGCGAATCTGCGAGATCGATCCCGGCGCTGATTCTATTTCGGAGGAGAAAGTTGTTTGAATCGAATCGACGATAATCGCGGCCGGCTTTAAGCGTTCTATCTCCCGGAAAATGTTTTCCAGATTTGTCTCTGGCAGGAGCAGGAGATTCGGGGCCTGGACTCCGAGACGTTCACCACGCAACTTGATCTGGCGTTCCGACTCTTCGCCTGAGACATAAAGCACGACGGCGCCGGTCGCGCTGAGCTTGTCGGCGACTTGCAACAACAGAGTGCTCTTGCCGATTCCCGGATCGCCGCCGAGCAGCACCAAAGTTCCCGGCACAATTCCGCCGCCCAGCACGCGATCGAATTCGGTCACGCCGGAAGAGATGCGGACATCGTCTTGAGATTCAATCTCGGTGTAGGGGACGGCCTGAGCTTCACGCATCCGGAAGTTGTTGCGGCCGGCGCCCTTCTTCACAGAGACCACGCGCTCTTCGACCAGTGAATTCCACTCGCCGCATTCCGGACACTTGCCCAGCCACTTGCGTGATTGATAGCTGCAGCTCTGGCAGATGAAAGTTGTGTTTGATTGTTTTGGCAAGAATATCCTTGTCGTTTAGAGGCGGGCGTTGCCCGCCGATTTGGAGTGCGCCGGCAGAGCGCAGCGGCGACGGCGCTTTGGATTGCGCTGATATTTAATTACCGAGTTACATCCAAAGCGGTGTCGCGCTACGCTTGCCACCGCACTCCAAACTAAAGCAGCGCTTTCACGTTTTCAGTCGGTCTTCCCAATACGGCACGATCACCACGCTCGACAATCGGCCGCTGAATCAAATCCGGATGCTCAACCATCAGCGAGATGATTTCGTTATCACTGAATTCCTTCTTACCCAAGCCCAGCTCTCGATAGATCGGTTCGCTGGTGCGGAGCAGTTCGCGCGGCTTGATCCCCATCTTCTTAATCAGCACTCGCAACTTCTTCTCGCTGAGCGGCTCGATGTAATAGTTGATCTTGCTAAAGTCGACGCTGCTCTCCCGAAGAAACCGATCCATCTCGCGACACTTCGTGCAGGTTGGTTTTTCGTAAACGGTGATGCTGTCGGTCATTTTAAGATTCGCAGGCAAGATGCCTGCGCTCCGCACGCAGGGATGCGTGCGCTCCTCTACGGAAAGATTCCTCTTACCCGTGTCGCCTCGGCCACGCGATCAATCGCCAGGATGTAGGCGCCGGTGCGCATGTCCGTGCCGTAGTGCTGCGCCTTCTGATGCACCTTGTGAAAAGCATCGCCCATCGTGTCCTCGAGGGTCTGGTTGATGCGCTTCTCGCTCCAGAAAAATGAATACTGATCCTGCACCCATTCGTAATAGCTCACGGTCACGCCGCCGGCGTTGGCCAAAATATCGGGAATTATCATGACTCCCTGATCTTCCAGGACACGATCGGCGGCCGGAGTCGTCGGCCCATTCGCCAGCTCGGCAATGATCTTAGCTTTTACTCTGGCCACGTTGGCTGCCGTAATACTGTTCTCCAGCGCGGACGGACACAAAATATCGCAATCAACTTCCAACACATCGTCAGGGGCGATCTCTTTCGGACCGGAGAAGCCACGAAGCGCGCCTGTTTCTGCCTTATGTTTGAGCACCGCTTGAATATCCAGCCCGCCTTCGGCGTACAGCCCACTCTTCGAATCGCAAGCAGCTACCACTCGCGCGCCATCTTCGGCGACCAGACGCGCAATGATCGATCCGGCATTGCCAAAGCCCTGCACCGCCACGCGCGCGTCCTTCAACTTCATTCCCTTTACGTTGCAGGCCTGACGCAGAGCATAAAGCGCGCCCCGCGCAGTGGCTTCATGACGTCCCTGCGAGCCGCCGAGCGACAGAGGTTTTCCGGTCACCACTCCCAACTCAGTATGGCCGCGTACCATTGAGATCGTATCCATGATCCAGGCCATCGTCTGCGAGTCGGTATAGACATCGGGCGCCGGAATATCCCGGTCGGGACCAATGATTGGAGCAATCTCGAATGCATAGCGCCGGGTCAGCCGCTCGAGTTCATTGATTGAGAGAGTTTTCGGATCGCAGACTACGCCGCCTTTGCCGCCGCCGTAGGGAATGTTGACCGTCGCACATTTCCAGGTCATCCAGGAGGCGAGCGCCTTCACTTCGTCGAGCGACACATTCGGGTGATAGCGGATGCCGCCCTTGGCCGGACCGCGCGCAATGTTGTGCTGTACGCGATAGCCTTCGAACACCTTGACCTCACCGCCGTCCATCTTCACGGGAATCGAAACGATGAGCTGACGTTTGGCGCTGCGCAAGACGTTACGGAGCGAGGACTCCAACTCGAGATAGTCAGCCGCGCGATCGAATTGTTGCTTGGCGATCTCAAACGGATTGAGTTCTTCCTGAGGCGCTGCAGTTGCCATGATTCCTTCTCCCGAGAGATTAGGCTAGTAGGGCGGCGGTATCGTAATGGAATTAAATGAAAGTGTCCAAAGGCGGGTAAAGGGATAACGGAGCGCGGGCATCCTGCCCGCCAGCGCGCGCAGCGCGCTCAGCCTTTCATAACCCAGTGGCGAGTTCGCGCTGCGCGCTCAGGCGGACAGGATGTCCGCGCTCCGACTTCATTATGTTCGGGAACAAGATCGTTCCCTCGTTGTCTAACTACACAGCTTCCTCGACCCGAATGGCACCGGCAGCAGGAGGAGCTAAAGAGATGTTTACCAATTTAATCGAGTCCGATTCGCACCAAAAGGAGTTCAAGCGTCGTAGTTCATTCTTTCTCGCCACGGTCGCAACTTACGCGCTGATTCTATCCGCCGCCGGTGTCGCCAGCATCTATGCGTATGACGCGCATCTGGAAGCGCAGAACACAGACTTGACTCTGCTTTCCTGGGTCCCGGCAGTGAAGCCGATCGAAAGGCTTCAACCAACCACTCGAGTGCCTACCGCAAACAATAAAAGCAGAACAGCGCCACAGCCCGTGCGACCCGTTCTTTACGAAAGCGCAAGTAATCCACGCACGCCCCCGAGCACGATCAGCGTAATAGCCCAACCGATTCCACCGGCGCCGCCCAATGCTAGAATTGGAAATTACGTCGCCGATCCTGTACTGCCTCCCGGTGGTTCAACTGCCTGCGTAACCTGCGCGGGCAGCGGCACAACTCCGGTCGTCAGAGTCAACGACGCAACCCCACCGCCGACGCCTGTAGTCGTGAAGCCAACGACCCAGCGGGTATCGTCCGTGGTACTTGCATCTAAAGCCATCAATTTGCCGCAGCCGCCCTATCCAGCTCTGGCGAGACAGATTAAAGTGACCGGCGCAGTGAGTGTCCAGATTCTAATCGATGAATCGGGGAGAGTTGTTGCGGCCCACGCAGTCTCTGGCCATCCATTGCTGACGAGGAGTGCAGAAGAGGCCGCTCAACGCGCCCGCTTCACGCCGACTGTTCTTAATGGGCAGCCGGTAAAGGTTCAGGGTGTGATCACTTACAACTTCATGCTGCAGTGAGGCGTGAAACCTCTATCGCGAGACATTGAAGGCGTCCGTTGCGGCTTTGCGCCTTGGCGTGAGACTCACCACTCGTGGCTTGCCTCTGCGGTAAACCTGAGTCTCACGCCAGGGCGCAAAGCCGCAAAGATGTTCCTGAGTTGAATAGAACCCACAGACTGCCGCTGCTATACTCGCCTCGTGGCAAGCAAAGACAAAGATGTGAAGGACGCCGACAACGACGAAGCGAACAAAGACTCACGCTCAACTACCGCCGACGATTCTGACGGTCGCGAAAGTGAACTGGGGCCGGTAAAACCAAAGACGACGGGTGAACCTTCCGACAATCTCCATCGCAGAGCAGACTGGTTTAAGAAGCGTCATGGTGAATACTAGACGCCGATGTTTTTGTCAGATTAGTTTTCGTTCCTGGCTGATGACTCCAAACACAAGCTGAAGCTCGAACTCTTCACCGCCTGGTGGGCCCAGAAGTAGGTATGCACGTCCTCCGCACAACGGACGGCTAGAGTTTCAGAACCGCGAGCCGTAGCGAGCGGGATAAAGACTCAAGCTCAAAAGTTATCATCCCTAAGAGCAGTTCGTGCAGGTTGAATCCTGATCCCGCTCGCTACCGCTCGCGGTTCTGTACCGATCCTCACTACTTAAGTTTTATCCGCCAGATACTGCGGCCATAGGTGGCCGCGCTCAGCGTCCCATCCTGATCGTGGTAAACCAGATCGACCACCATCGCATTGGGCAGGTTCTTCGTCAGATTTCGCCACGTGCCGGCCACAGTGTCGAAGACAAACACTCCCGCGTCGTTGCCCACATAAACCTTGTCCTGCTCATCAGCTCGAATCACGGCCACGTGGTGCGGCACATCAGGAAGCTGGCCCTTGTCCAGGTCTTCCCAGCTAAGCCCTCCATCCCTGGTACGAAAAACATGCGAGTGCCCGAAGTTTGCCACGGTCGCGATGACGAGATTGGCATCCTTCGGATGACTTTCGAGGCGTGTGATCGTGTGGCCCGGCAGCATGGAACTGGAAAGATTCGGGCTCCAGGTGTCGCCGCCGTCAAGGCTGCGAAAGAAGCCGCCGTTCTCAGTCGCCACGTAGACTCGTTTCGAATTGGCGGGAGCTACTTCAATAGCCGAGATGGAACTGTCATCCAGAGAAGGCGAGACGACATACCAGTTCTCGCCGTCGTTCCTGGTTCGCCAAACTCGATACGAGCCAGTGAAGACCGTGTTGGCATCTGCGGGATCGAGAGTGATGAAGCACATCCACACTGATTCCCGTTCCTCTTTATCAGCGGGAGGCGAAACATTCTTATGAACCTTTCCATGGAAGCGCCGGACGTCGAGGTTGTAGCAGGAACAGTAGACGTGATTTTCATCTTTCGGATCAAAGACGATCCATCCGCCGTCACCTTCATAGATCTGAAAAAAGCTGCTGGGTGCGCCGGTCTTCGTAACGACCGTGCCGTTGTCCTGCGCGCCGCCGCCAAAATACAGTCCGTTGCCCGGCGCCACGTCAAGGTCATAAAACATCGTTACCGAAAGACCGTCGCTGCGATTCTTCCAGTTCGCGCCGCTGTCCTCGCTTACGTCCAGACCTCCATCGTTGGCGTCATAGACGAGACCTGGCACAGCAGCCGGCATCAGGAGCGCGTGATGATCTGAGTGCGCATAATTCGGATCACCACGATTAAGGTCCCAGCGAGTTAATCGCCGCCAGCTGTGGCCGCCATTCTTAGTCAGGTGCAAATCGACGCCGCCACAGATGACGTAATTAGGATCGTTTGGATGGACGACAATAGTATTGCCATAGGAGATTTGTCCTTCATCAGCAAAATGATTTCTGCTGATTTTCTTCCAGCTATCACCACCATTGGGACTGCGAAAAACGCCCAGCATCAGGTCGCTGCTCTCACTACTTTCATCCGCGGCGAAAGCATAAACCACTTCAGGTTTTGACGGACTGATGGCCAGGCCGGTGCGGCCGAAGAGGGCCGAGTCCGGGAGTCCTTTGGTCAGGTGCTCCCAATTCTTGCCACCGTCAGTTGAGCGCCAGATCCCACTGCCTGCCCCCTGTTCGGTTAGAGTGGCCAGGATGGTCCCTTTCTTCGTGGGATGGAAGACGATTGAGTGGCACCAATAATTCTGATTTGAAAGAAACGTCTCGCGCTTCCAGGTCACTCCACTATCAAACGACGCATACAGGCCGCCAAAGCTCTTTCGTGATTCACTCAACTCGGCATAACCAACGCCGCCAATCAACAGGTGTTTCGAATTGAAAGGATCGATCGCAATGACTCCGATGCCGGTGGGCACACCACTCCTTTCTGACGACGCCAGTAGCTGCCACGTGCGGCCCGCGTCTTTGCTGTTATAGAGTCCGACACCCGGATAGGAGTCGAGAGATAGATTGGCTTCGCCTGTGCCGCAATAAATCGTGTCGGGGTCGCGCGGATCGACGGCCAGCGAACCGATGTTCAAAATATCCTGATCGCTCCAGCAAGATTGCCAGGTTTGTCCGGCATCGCGGCTGTGCCACACACCGCCGCCGGCCGCTCCTGCCCAAATCCGTTCGGGATGCGCGGGGTGACAGGCGAGACTGGTGATTCGTCCGCCGATATTTGTCGGACCGACGCACTCCCATTGGGCGGTTATGTTGGCCGGCGCCGCCAGCGATTTTTCAACTCGCATCCGCTCGCGCACAAGTCTATTAACCGAGGGTTCCCTGATCGGCCACGACGCACGCGTTTGAAACCACCTGCTGCGCGCCTTGTGACTGGTGAGTCGCACCACGCCTCCCTTGGCCCGCTTGCTGGGCGGAACAGGCTGTAAGACATCTCCGGGCCGCGGCGGATTCTCGCCTTGCTCCTTACCGTGTGGGCGTTGGCTGCGAGTGGTTTTGTTGGCTTTCTTTTTTGCCATATATCCTCCGAACTGGGTTGGATTTCTCGGTTGATAATTGGAAGAAGGCTTGAGCGCTGGCCGAAGGAATACGGTTATCGCGAGGCTCTGAGGACCAGACCGAAAACCTTCCAATGCGCGCGATTAATATCGTAGTTCGTTTTTAGTGTCAATCATTTTGTCGAAGTTCGAGGGGGCCGCATCTGATTCGCCACTCTCAGTTTTGTACTTGTTCCATCTTGCACTGCTCCGGCTTCTTATCCGGACGCCAGCGCAGGAACTTTGTCCCGTGACGGAAGCGGCCGCCGGTGAAGTGATCGTATTGAACTTCAATTACCAGCTTTGGCGCGAGAGGTTTCCACTCGGCCGATCGATCGGTGCTCCAGCGGCTGGGGCCGCCGGGCGCGCGCCCGGTGAAGCCGGGAGGTTTGATTAAGGCTTCGACTTTCTTTGTCAGTGCAGCTTTCTCCGTGGCCTTGAAGCTCGAGGTGAAGCCTACGTGGTGCAGTAAGCCCTCATCGTCATACAGCCCGAGCAACAGCGAGCCTATAAGTCTTCCTTCCGAAGCGTATCTGAATCCGCCAACTACACAGTCAGCCGTGCGCAGGCGTTTCACTTTCACCATGCCGTTCCGGTTGCCGCTTTGATAGGGCAGGTCGAGGCGCTTGGCGATGACGCCGTCCACATCGCCTCCGGCGCCGGCGAGCCAGCTTTTCGCGATCTTTAAATCCTTCGTCTGCGGGGATAGCTCGATCGACTTGTTCTTCGCCAGATACGTCTTTGCAAAAGCGTCAAGCTTCTTCCGTCTTTCCGCGAGCGGGGTGTCGGCAATCGATCGTCCGCGTTCGGCTACCAGCAGATCGAAGACAATCAATTTCGACGGCGTTTCCTGTGCGAGCTTTTTCACCCGGCTTGCCGCCGGATGAATTCGCATCAGCAGATCGTCGAACGACAATTTTCCTTTGACCGGCACGACGATCTCGCCATCGAGCACGAATTGTTTTGGCTTCAGCTCTTGTAGGGCATCGACGAGTTCTGGGAAATAACGACCCAGCGGCTGCCCGCTCTTCGATTGCAGATCGATCCGATCGCCATCGCGAAAGGCAAGACAGCGAAAGCCATCCCACTTGGGTTCGTACTGCCAGTCGGCTCCGGATGGAAGTTGCACGACGGATTTGGCTTCCATCGGCGGATAGGATTGTTTTAAAGGCAAGGTCATGTTTGTGCTTTTCTATCAGGTTGTTTCTCCCTTCTCCCTCTGGGAGAAGGGTTGGGGATGAGGGTGCGAAGCCTAGGCGCAGTGGTTTTGATTCTTAATCGTCCTTCAGCAGCGACAACATGAGATCAAAACAGGTGTTTGCCTCAGGCCCTCTCCCCAACCCTCTCCCAGAGGGAGAGGGAGAAAACTTCACTTCAAATAGGGCTCAAGTTTGAATCGCTTCTGTTTCGACAACAATGGCGACCAAAGATCTCTGACCTTCTCAATTCGTTTGCGCACGTTGTCGATGCGAAAATCCTCGATGGCCATGCCGCGTTCGATCTCTTTCCAATCCACCGGGGTTGAAACCGTCGCCCTGGGCGTCGGCCGGATTGAATAAACTGACGCGAGCGTGCGTCCCCAGGCGTTCTGATTGTAATCCACCAGCACCCTCCCCTTCGGTCGCTTGGCGATGCGATACTCGGCAGTAATCAACTTTGGGTTCGCCGCCTCCAGCACCTGCGCGATCTCTTTGGCGATCGTCCAAACCTGTTTCTGTGTCGGACCCCGCACGATCGGAACATAGACATGAATGCCCTTTGAGCCGGTCGTCTTAGCGTAACAAGGCATCTTCAACGACTGTAAAGCGTCGCGCACAACCAGGGCCGATTCCCTCACCTGCTGAAACTTCGCGCCCGGCACGGGATCGAGATCGAAATGCAGATAGTCAGGTCGATCGACGTCGTCACAGCGCGCGTACCATTGATTCAGATCGATGCAACCGAGATTGATTACCCACAGCAACGCCAGCAAATCCTGAATGATCGGAAAGTCAATGATGTTTCCCGAGCCGTGCGAGATCGAACATATTTCAATCCAGGCCGGCCGCGGCTCAGGCGCCCGCTTCATGAAAAAGAATTCGCCCGCAGCCCCGTTCGGATAGCGCTTCATCACCATCGCGCGATCCTGCAAGTGCGGCAGGAGCACGGTTGAAACGTCCGCGTAATACTGCAGCAAGTCTCGTTTGGTAATTTTCAGCTCGGGCCAGAAGAGCTTATTCAGATTCGTCAGCTTGATTCGTCGATCGCCAAAACCAACTTCGATCTGCTCGACACCCGGCGGGATGTCCACGTGACCGCGATGCGCGCGCTTCGTGGACTTAGCGGCGCGTTTGAGTTTAGCCGGATGATAGTCGCGTGTTTTTTTCATATCCGTTGACCGAAGCGAAACCTTACCACGAAATTGGGGCAGTAGCCCGACCGTAGGGGAGGGCGTTCTGTAACGTATGCACGCCCCCCGGGGGCGCTCCGGCCACTTGAAACGCGCGCCCAAAATAGTTACGCTACTTCTCAGTCCCCGCCTTAACACAGCGTTTCACTCGTGGTACACTGGCGGCCCTTTTATGAACGAGCTTGAATATTTTCATCCAGCGGTTCGCGACTGGTTTCGGAAACGGTTCCCGGCTCCGACCGAGCCGCAGGCCCGCGCCTGGCCTGCAATCAAACGTGGCGAGCATACGCTGATCGCCGCGCCGACTGGTTCGGGCAAGACCCTCTCGGCGTTTCTTTCGGCGATCGACGATCTGGTTTGGAAGGCTGTCGACGGGAAGCTGGTCGATGAAACGCGGGTGGTTTATGTCTCTCCATTGAAGGCGCTCAGCAACGACATCCAGATCAATTTGCAGGAGCCGCTGCGCGGCATTCAACAGAATCTCGAAGCGATGGGCATCAGTGCTGTTGAGATTCGCACGCTGGTGAGGACAGGTGATACGCCGGCGAAAGAGCGTACGGCGATGACGAAGAAGCCGCCACACATCATTGTTACTACTCCGGAATCGCTCTACATTCTGCTGACCAGCGAAGGCGGCCGCCGGATCCTAAGCACGACGCGCACGCTGATCGTGGACGAGATTCACGCCATGGTCGACGACAAGCGCGGCTCTCATCTATCTCTGTCAATCGAACGATTACAAGCTCTGGTCAAGGAGCCTCTGGTGCGCATCGGCCTTTCGGCCACGCAAAAACCAATCGAGGAGGTCGCTCGCTTTTTGGTTGGAACGGCGAACCTTGCCGCGGACAGCACGCCTCGTTGCACGAT
>Ga0137359_10001098_pt1 | contig 21300 bp, 16 predicted proteins | sample Mad1_40_16metaG_FD_108281 | JGI IMG/M metagenome (GOLD analysis project Ga0137359, IMG submission 108281) | Vadose zone soil microbial communities from Angelo Coast Range Reserve, California, USA - Mad1_40_16 metaG | ecosystem: Environmental > Terrestrial > Soil > Vadose zone | place: USA... | reverse complement strand
TCGACAAGGCCACCGAGGAGCGCCTGCGGATGCTCGGCTACGTGAAGTGAGCGCGGCGACGGCTTTCGTGCGCGACAATCGCCGCCCGCGCGGGCTGGCGGCCGCGCGGCGCGGTCGCGCGAAGGTCACTTCACCGGCTGCGGCCCGGTTTCCCAGACGATTTTCTTTTCGCCCTTGAGCAGCATCCACAATGCCAGCAGCGGCGCCACGTTGATCAGGCAGAAGTAGAGAGGAACGAAGAGGCCGGGCGGGCGAACGTGTACGCGGTCGAGCGCCAGCGCCACGAGCGCGGCGCCGTAGAACGCGACCTGCAGCGCGAACAGCGCCGCGTAGCCCGGCGTGCCCACGAGACACGCGTTCGCGAGCAGCGCCGCGAGCAGGAAGATCGGCACCGCCCAGCGGAGCAGGCGATGCGAGAGGATCTGCAGGCACAGCCACGGGTGGCGAATCGGGTTCAGGATCTCGGGCATGTAGCCGACGCCGCGCAGCCCGCGCAGGACGACGCGCGCACGGCGTTGCATCTCGTCGCCGAGCTGCTTCGACTCCGCGACCTCGTAGGCGCCCGCGTCGTCCTCGACCACCGAGCGGTAGCCGCGCAGCAACGCCATCGTGGGCTGGACGAAATCGCTGATCGCCGCGGCATCGAGCGGCACGTACAGGGAGCGGCGCAGGGAGTAGACGCAGCCGGTCGCGCCGATCACGGTGTAGATGCGGCTCTCCCAGCGCCGGATCGCCGCCTCGTAGCTCCAGTAGAGCTGGCGGCCCTTGCCGGTGACGGCGCCGCCCTCGCTCGTGTATCGGACGTCGCCGCCGACGCTCCCGACAGTCGGGTCGGCGAAGTTCGCCATCATCGCTCGCAGCATGCCGGGCTCGTACATCGTCGTCGTATCGGAGAAGACGAGGACCTCGCCGCGCGCGACCGAGGCGGCGTAATTCTGCGCCGCGGTCTTGCCGGCGCGCGGCCGCGCGAGCAGCGTCGCACGCCCCGCGTACGCGCGCTCGACGATTTCGTTCGTCCGATCGGTCGAGCCGTCGGAGACCACGAGGATCTCGAGCAGGCCGGGAGGGTAGTCGAGCGCGAGGGTGTTCTCGATCTTGGCGGCGATCGCCTCCTCCTCGTTGTAGGCGGCGATGATCATCGTCACCGACGGCGTGATCGGCGCCGTGCGCACCGGGCGCGCGGCCGCCTGTGCGACGAGGAACAGCAGAAGCGGATAGCCGATGTAGACGTAGGCGATGACGCCCAGCGCCGTCCACAAGACGATCGCGGCCATGTCAGCGCCGCCCGGGCCGCAGCCGCGCGCGCGCGGCGGCGAAGCCGGTCATGCGAGATCGAGGACAGCGCGCATCGGCGCGAAGCGGAAATCGCGCAGCAGCCGGCGCAGCTTCGCTTCCGTCCGGCCGAGATTGACGTAGTGGCTGCTGAAGCCGCGCTTCCCGGCGGTCTTCATCCGCGGCTGCCCCGGATCGATCTCCCACGGGTGGATGTAGACGACGGCCGGCTGGCGCTCGCGGCGATTCACCCGGCGCATTCCCCAGCGCAGGTAGCGGTAGGGAAACACGCGGAGGTAGGCGCCGCCGCCGAGCGGCAGGTTGCGCCCCAAGAGCGCCGTCGTCGTGATCGGAAACTCGACGAGGCGCCGCCCGTCGCGCTCGCGAATCACGTACGGGAAGCGCTCCGCGTCGGGCATTCCGTAGAGCGAGTCGCGGACGGGAAAAACGCTCGAGTCGTAGCGGAATCCCAGGTCGAGGAGGACGTCGGGCGCCCATGCGGAGCGCCGGGTGAACGAGAACGACGGCGCGCGATAGCCGAAGACCGCCTCGCCGACGATGTCCTCGAGCGTCTTCTTCGCGCGCTCCACGTCGTCGCGAAACTCCTCGCGCGTCTGCTCGTAGACGATGCGGTGGGCGTACCCGTGGGTCGCCACCTCGTGGCCGGCGGCGGCGATGCGACGCACGATCGCCGGATGGCGCTCGGCGTTCCACGTCAACACGAAAAACGTGCCGTGACAGCCCGACTCGGCGAGCAGCGCGAGGATCGCGTCCGTGTTCCGCTCGACGCGCGACTCGTAACGATCCCAATCGGGGAACGGAATCACCGCGTCGAAATCGGCGACCTGGTACCAGTCCTCGACGTCGACGGAAAAGGCGTTCACCGGCGCTCCGTCGACGGGATCAGGCATCGCGCTGTTCCGAGTTCCGTGTGGTCTGGTCCCGAGGACGGGACCGTGAGCGTGACGCGACGGAGCATAGCAAAGCTCGCGGCGCACACAAAGACGTCAAGTAGCAGCTAGGAAAACGACGGCGGCAAATGATAGACCTCCGGCGATGAGCACGACGTCGATGGACCGAATCGCGCGCAGCGACGACGGCGGCGCGCGCGATTTCTTCGATCGCTACGCCCGGGACTTCGATCACATCTACGACGAGGGCGGGAAGGGCGTGCTCGCGCGCTTCGTGGATACCAAGCTCCGCTCCGAGATGCGCGTGCGCTTCGAGAAGACCTTCGAGGCGCTGACGCCGCTGCGCGGCCGCTCGCTACTCGACGCCGGGTGCGGTGGGGGACGCTATGTCATCCCCGCCGCCAAAGCGGGCGCCTCCGAGGTCCTCGGCATCGACTTCAGCGAGACCATGCTCGCGCTCGGCCGGCAGAAAGCGGCGGCCGAAGGCGTCGGCGACGTCTGCCGCTTCGAGGTCGGGGATCTGCTCACGTATCCGCTGCCGCCGAAGCACTTCGATTACGCGATCGCCATCGGGTTCTTCGACTACCAGAAGGACCCCGAGGCGGCGCTCGGCGCCCTCGCACGCGCGGTGCGGCGGCGCGTCTTCGTCTCCATCCCGAAGCGCTGGCACGTCCTGACACCGCAGCGCTGGGTGCGTTACACGCTGTTCCGCTGCTACGTCCGCTTCTACTCGCGCCCCGAGGTCGAGCGCCTCGCCGCCACGGTGAATCCGAAACGGGTGACAATTCTCGACATCGGCCGCGAGTACAATCTTCGTCTCGACCTCGAGTAGTCGCGACCCACGATACGACGACCTCCGTCCTCGGGCGCTTCGTCTTGCGCCCGTGCCCGTCGGATGGCTGCGGTCGCGGGCCATGTTTCGATCGGCGCATGGTGGCGAAAGCGGAGCGGAAGCATGCATCCGCCATGAGGTTCCGCAGGTGGGGCAGACCCCTAGGGGGCCGCTGGCGCTCGGCAGGTGCATGCCAGCGGAAGGGGGGCTGACCGGCATGCACGATGCCGCACAAACGCAATTGGCCGTCCTCGGAAACGGAACCAAAATGCCGCGGAAGCCGCTTCCGGAGAGCCCGAAATCGCCGTCTAGGTGCTTGAGTGAGGAGAGGAAACCAAGCCCCGTCGAAGGCTGAAAAAGCTGACACGTGAGCAGAGACCGAGGGTCGTCTATGGCATTGAACTTGCTCACGTCCCGTCGTGCCGATGACCACCTCTAGTGCCGAACAAAAGAACAGGTTCATCGCCTCCGCCAATCGCGACGGGCGCGGTCGCGCCGTCCAGGATCCCGTGCGGGCCGCCCCGGTCGTTGCGCGTCGAGGTGTCGCCGCGATCGTGCTCGATGGTGGTGCGGTCGACGTTCTCATCGCGGCGGTCGGTTTGGCGTGACGCTGCGGCCGTGCCCGGCGTGCACCGATTGGGCGCATGCGACAGGTCGGTTCGCGAGAGAATTCGAGAGCTTCGAGAAAAATCAACGGCGGAGCTGAGCCGTCCGCCTGACGGAGACGCGCCATGACACGGTACCCACGATTCTCGATCCGATGCAGCCTCGGCGCATTGGTCGCCGCCATGGCGGTCATCGTCGGCGCGACCGGCTGCAGCGAGGTCGGCCACAAGCTGCCTCCTCCGGAGGAAACCTATGCGCTGACGCAGGGCCGGATTGCGCGTACGGACTATCGGCTCCAGATCGGCGACAAGCTCGACATCAAATTCCCGTATCAAGGGCGTTTCAACCAGGCTCTCCCCGTGCGCCCCGACGGAAGGATCACCCTTGAAGCGACGGGCGAGATCGTCGTCGAGGGTATGACGCCGCACGAGCTCGAGGAGGTCATCAAGGAGCGCTCGTTGCGGTTCTTGAAGAACCCGGAAGTCGTCGTGGTCGTGACGCAGCTCGGCGATCGTCGCGCCTTCGTCGGCGGCGAAGTCGGCAAGCCCGGCTTCATCTCGGTCGCCGACGGCATGACCCCGCTGCAGGCGGTCCTCGCCGCCGGCGGCTTCAAGGACAGCGCGCAAAAGGACAGCGTCCTGTACATCGTCCGCGGTACCGACGGCGCGTACACGGCGAGCCGTGTCGATCTCGACGCGGTGGTGCGTAACGGCGTTCCGGAGACGGTCCGCCTCGCCGGCGACGATGTCGTGTATGTGCCGGCGACCCGCATCGCGAACCTCGGCACGTTCGTCAAGCAATACATCCGCGACATCCTGCCCGTCGACTCGCGCGCCGGCATGACGGCTGCCCCCTTGTGATGCCACGGCTGCGGAGGGAGAACCCGTGAATCCAGAGATCGTTCGCCCGGGGAACGGGAACGGCGCGTCCGTTCCGTATTACGTCGATCCCGGCCAGCAATCCGACGGTGCCATCAGCACCAAGCTGATCGTGTACGCGATCTTCAAGCGGAAATGGCAGGTCTTGGGGCTCGTCGCCGTCGTCCTGCTGTCGATCCTCGTCTCCGGCATGCTGCGTTCGGCCGTCTACAAGAACGTCGCCAAGGTGATGCTGCGTCCGAGCCGCGCCGAAGTGCAGCTGAGCGCGGGCGATCAACGCGAGATCACGCTGCCGGTCGCCGCCGCCACGGAAGTGATCAACTCCGAGATGGAGATCCTGCGCAGCCAGGAGCTCATGCGCCAGGCGCTCGCGCGCATGCAGGCCGCAGGCACGCCGATCTTCGGCGCGGACACGACCCTCAGCGAGGCGGAGCAGATCGCCGAGCTGCAAGGCATGCTCGTGGTCGCTCCGACACCGCAATCGAACGTCATCGAGATCGACCTCCTCGCGCGCAATCCGGAAAAGGGGCAGGTGATCCTCAAGGCCATCACCGACGCCTATCTGGACCGCCACGCGCAAGTGCACGGCACGACCGGCGCCGCGGTTTTCTTCGAAACCCAGAAGCAGAACCTGCATGAGCGCGTTGCCGACGCGGAAGCGCGGCTCGCCGCCTTCGTCGACCGCGAGGGGTTGGTTCTCCCCGAGGATCAGATCCGGGTGCTGTTGAAAGAGGCTACCCACGGCGACGACGCACTGGAACTGCAGCTATCCAAGATCAAGGGCACCGAGCGGCGTATCGCGACGTTGAAGGACCAGATGGCGAGCGCGCCGCTCACGATCGAGCGCGAGGTCGAGCACGTGAATCCGATGACGCAGGGTCTCGCGCTCGAGCTCGCCAAGAAAGAGGCGGAGCGCACCGCGCTCCTGCAGAACTACACCGAGGAGGACCGCTCGGTCGTCAATCTCACGGCGGAGATCGCCGCGTTGAAGGCCCGCATCGCCGAGGCGCGCGACAGCTCGATCGTCGGAACAACGCACATCGCGGTGAATCCCATCCGGCAGGAGCTCGAGCGTCGGTTGCTGAACGCGGTAACGATCCTCGACGATTTACACGCCCGCACCGACGGCATGCAGGAGAAGGTCGAGGCCGCCATGGTCGACTCCACGAAGAAAGCGATCGACATGCGGCAGAAGACGATCGAGCTCACCCGGCTGCAGCAAGAGGTCACCTCGGCGCGCGATGCGTATCAGCTGTACGAGAAGAAGCAGGAGGAAGCACGGATTTCCGAGGCGCTCGACACCGAGCGCTTCCTCAACGTGAGCGTGCTCGAGGGTGCGACGCTGCCGACCGACCCGTACAACAAGCTGAATCCGCTCGTCGTCCTCGCGGCGCTCATCGCCGGAACGGGCCTCGGCATCGGCACCGCCGTCGGCCTCGAGTTCCTCGGTAGCAACTTCAAGTTCGAGGAGCAGGTCGAGCAGCACCTCGAGCTGCCGGTGTTCGCCGTGATTCCGGACATGACCGCGATCGCGCAGACGCAGCGGGCCTGAGCGGCCGTAATCGGGAGCGGGACGACCATGAGCAAGATCTACGAGGCGCTGCAACGGGCCCAGGAGGAGCGCGAGGGCGTTCCGCCGCTCGAAGCCGAGCGGACGCGACGTCGCTCGTGGTTGCGCTCGAGGCGCCCACGGTCGACGAACGGCCACCGGTCGCATGCTCCGACGTCGCTGCGAATCGACTTCGATCTCGCTCCCGACGTCGAAGAGGCCTACCAGCGGCTCGGGACGAATCTCCTCACGCCCGCGAAAGACCCGGTCGTGCTACGCGATCTCATGGTGGTCGCGTCCCTCCACGGCGAGGGCACGACGACGACGGCGGCTCTCTACGCGTCGACGCTCGCGAAGCGCAAGAAGCTCGACGTCCTGCTGATCGAGGCCAATTTCCGAACGCCGGCGCTCGAGCAGGTCTTCCCGATCCGGCGGAATGGCGGGTTCGCGGAGCTGATCGCCGGCACGCAGGACGTCGGTACCGTCATGCAAGCGACGCCGCAGCCGAATCTCTTCGTCATCACGAGCGGGCATTACGAGACGTCGCCCTCGCACATCCTCGAGGCGCCGCGGATGTCGGAGGTGCTGGCGCAGCTTCATGAGCGCTTTCAGTTCATCGTGTTCGACTCGGCGCCCGTCAACGTCTACACCGACGCGCAGATCCTGGGCGCCCGCGTCGATGCCACGGTCTTCGTGATCGAGGCCGACCGGACGCGCATCGAGGAAGTGCAACGGGCGAAGCGGCAGCTCGAGCGCGGCGGCGCGAAGATGCTCGGGGTCCTGCTGAATCGTCGCAAGAGCTACCTGCCGAGCTTCTTGGAAGGCATGATCTGAGCGACTCGGTGAGCGTCGCGGTTCCGCAGGCACTCGGCGGTCGTCCCGCCGTCCGAGGGGCGACGGGCGCCGTCGTGGCGTGGTGGGGCGTCGCATTGGCCACCCTCGCCGCGCTCCTCGCCTTCGCGACCTTCTCGGGATGGGAAGCGCCGGCGCTCGGCATCATGGTCGTGGGCGCGGTGCTGGCGAGCGTGGTCGTGCAGCCTGCCGTTGGCATCTTGATGCTGATGGCCAACTTCTTGGTGGCGAGCTATCCGAGCCCGATCCGCGGCGACGGACTCATCACCATCAACAACATGCTCGGCGTCATTCTCTCGGTGCTGCTGGTTGCGGAGCTCGCGCAGCGCCCGGACCCTTGGTACCTGCGCGTCCGCCAGCTACACGTGTTCGTGCTGATCGGCGTCATTTTCATCGTCTCGACGATCGTGTCGCAGTACAATTTCCCGAACCTGCAAGTGACGGCGGGCAAATTTCGTCTGCTCGACAAGACCGCTGACATGACGCAGGACTTCATCACCCGTCTCGCGTTCTTCATCTTGACGCTGCAATTCCTGTCGCGGAAACGTGATTTCAAGCGCGCGATCACCGTCATGTTGCTCTGCCTCGTGATGATCGTGCCGTCGGCGCTGTTGGGTTACGCGAGCGGCGACGCCGTGGGCGGCTACCGCGCCGCCGCAGACTTCTCCTCCGCGACGAACTCCAACCGCCTCGCGTTTCTCTGCGAGATCCAGATCGCGTTCTGGTGGTATTTCATGCGCGCCGATCCGTCGCCGCGACGGAAGCTGCTCGCCGTCGGCGTGATCGCCAGCCTGATTTTCACGGTGTTCCTCAGCGCGTCGCGCAGCGGTGTGCTCGGCCTCGGCCTTATCTTCTACATGCTGACCAAGACCCGCGGCGGCGTCCGCGGCGGCCGGCTGCAGGTGATCGCGGTCGCCGTCATCGCCGTCGGAGCGCTGCTCACGGTCATTCCCCAGGAGAACCTCGAGCGCATCGAGAACCTGAACCCGTTCGCGACGGGCACGCACGACCTCGGCAGCCATTCGACCGAGCGCCGGGTCGACACCGTCGAGCTCGGCTGGCAGGTCTTCAAAGATTACCCGCTGTTTGGCGTCGGCCTCGGCAACTTCCGCGAGGTCGCCCGACAGATATACATGGACCAATACTTCCGGCCGCCGCACAACTCCTACCTATGGTCGCTCTCCGAAGGCGGCATCTTCTGCATGCTGCTCTACCTGCTGCTGTTCTACATCACTTGGCGCGATCTCCAGTGGCTGCAGAAATCGCCGGCCGTACCGGCGGACCTGCGCTGGATCGTGGCGGCGCTCGGTCCGTGTTTCGGGCTCCTCATGTTCTTCAGCGCCTTCGCCGACATCTGGCTGAGCCCGATCACCTACATCATCGTGGTTCTGATCGTCGCGCTGCGTCGGTACGTGAGTCGCCGCCGTGTCGTCCTCGTCTGAGGCGGCGCCGCAGACGATCGCGTTTTTTCCGCCGCGGCTCGTCACCGGAGGGACGCAGCGTCACCTCCTCGAGGTCCTGAAGTTTCTCGACCGCACACGCTTTCTGCCGCTCGTCATCAGCGCCAAGCGCGGCGGCGATCTCGGGCGCGAGATCGTTGCGCAGGGCGTCGAGCTCGTGCAGCTCGATCTCGGCGAGCGCGTGGTGAGCGCGGATTTCGTCCGCTGTGTGCGCGCGACGGCGGCGATCTTCCGTGCCCGCCGGGTCGACGTCGTGCAGTGCTTTCAGTGGCGGCCGGCGCTGATCGGGATTCTCGCGGCGCGGCTCGCGCGGCGCGGGCGCATCGTCGCCGGGCGGCGCAGCGCGCCCGTCGAGCGCGGCGCGCGCGGTCTGCTCGAGGACATCGTGGTACGGCTCGCCGATCGCGTCATCGTGAACGCGGAGGCGTTGCGGCCGGGCGGAGCGGCGGGCGCGCGCACCGACGTCGTTCCGAGCGGCGTCGACACCGACCGCTTTCGGCCGCGCCCCGAGGAGCGCGGCGCCGCGCGCCGCGCGCTCGCGCTGCCGGCGACGGCGCCGATCATCGGCAGCGTCGGGCGTCTCGAGGCACGCAAAGGCACCGCGGTGCTCCTCGAGGCGAGCGCGGAGCTGGTGAAAAAAAGACTTTCCGAGCTGCACGTCGTGGTGGTAGGTGATGGGCCGCTTCGCGACGAGCTGTTCGCGCTCGCCGGCCGACTCGGCATCGCCGAGCGCGTGCACATGCTCGGTGATCGATCAGACATTCCGGAGATCCTGGCAGCGCTCGACGTCTTCGTGCTGCCCTCGCGGACCGAGGGCATGTCGAACGCATTATTGGAGGCGATGGCGACGGCCCTTCCAGTCGTCGCGACGGCGGTGGGGGGAAATCCCGAGGTCGTTTCCGCGGAGACCGTAGGCGTGCTCGTACCCCCTGATGATCCGACGACCATCGCCGATGCAGTGGCGAGCCTCGTCGCGAACCCGACGCGCGCGGCAGAGCTCGGGGCGGCCGCGCGCCGATCCGTCGCGATGCGCTACGGCGCGGCGGCGATGGTGCGGCGGCTGGAAGCGATCTACGACGCGGTCGCGGGCGCGACGCCGCGCCCGGTCGTGTCTGCCGTTGCCGGCGGCGAGCGCGGCGACGTGACGCGTCCGGAGGTGTGTCGCTGATGGCGTCCGTCTCCCGCATGGTCGTCGTCGGTCTCGACGGCGCGACCTTCGAACTCATCAAGCCGTGGGCGGCAGAGGGCAAGCTGCCGACGTTCGCCCGCCTGCTCGCGGAGGGCGCGCACGCCGAGCTGCGCAGCACGCTGCCGGCGCTGACGCCGCCGGCGTGGACATCTGCGGCGACCGGCAAGAATCCCGGCAAGCACAACGTCTACAACTTCTACAAGGTCAGCGGTGGCGGCACCGGCAAGCTGCCGTTGACGCCCGCGGACCTGCGCAGCCGCAGGGTCTGGGACATCGCCAACGTGTACGGGAAGCGCGCCGGCGTCGTACATCTCCCGCTGACGTATCCGCCCGAGCACCTCGACGGCTTCGTCGTCTCGGGCATCATGACGCCGAAGGGCGTGGAGGACTATACGTTCCCGCCGGAGCTGCGCGACGAGCTCCAGGCGCACGTCGACGGCTATCGGTTCGACGTCGACGCCGACGCGCTGAAGGTCGGCGATCTGCGCGCCTTCGCCGCGGACGCCTTCGAGCTGCAGCGGATCCAAACCGCAGAGATGCTCTACCTCTTCGAGCACAAGCGGTGGGATCTCCTGTGGGTGATGTTCCACACGCTGGACAAGCTGCAGCACTTCTTCTGGCATCTCATGGATCCCACGCATCCCGCGCATCCGGGTGCGACGGAATTCGCCGACGTCGTGCTGCGCTTCCACCAGCTCCTCGACGAGGCGCTCGCCGGCGTGCTCGCGCGGCTCGACGACGACACCGGTCTCCTGGTGATGTCGGATCACGGCTCATGCCGGCTCGAGTCGTACTTCCTGATCATGAACTGGCTCGAGGACACGGGGTTCTTGCGCATGAAGAACGCGGCGCGCTCGCCGCTCAAGCGCGCGCTCGGCGGCATCGGCATCGAGGCCCGCGGCATCGTGCAGAGCCTCCGCCGCGCCGGACTCGGTTGGGTGCCGCGCCTCGTGTCCGGGCGGCTGAAGGCGCAGGTGCCACAAGCGCGGGCGTCGTTCGCCCGCATCGCGCCGCACGTCGACTGGTCGGGTACGCGGGTCTATTGCCCGTCGGCGCCCGGCAGCGGGCTGCGCGTGAATCTGCGCGGGCGCGAGGCCGAGGGAATCGTCGCCCCCGAGGACTACGATCGTGTCTGCGAGGAGGTGCGGGCGCGGCTTCTCACGATCGTCGATCCGAAGACCGGCCGCCACGTCGTTCACGCCGTGCACCGACGCGAAGAAATCTACGCCGGTCCGTACGTCGACAACGGTGCCGACCTCCTCGTCGAGACGACGGATTCGTACTGTCTGATCGAAGGCATGGGCCCGGCGGCGATCGTGCCTGCGGGCCACAAGGATGGTGAGCGCACAGGCAACCATCGACGCGAGGGGATTTTTCTGCTCGCGGGCGCCGGGGCGCGTCGCGGCGTCGCGCTCCCGACGCTCGACATCTGCGACGTCGCGCCGACGTTGCTCTACCTGTTGGACGTGCCGGTGCAGGAGGACATGGACGGCGCCGTCGCTCAGGGGGCGATCGCGCCGGAGCTCCTCGCAGCGCGCGCCGTGCGCACGGATCAGCTCGCCGCGCCCGCCGAAGTCGCGGCGACGGAGATGAGCGACCAAGACCGGCGTGCCATCGAAGGCATGCTCGAGGGGCTCGGATACCTGTGATCGGAGCGCCGATCTTCGTGTACCACGACGTCGTCCCTGGTCCCGAGGCGCTCGCCGGGGTCGCGCCGGCGCATCGGCCGTACGTGCTGACGCGCGCCCAACTCTCCGCGCACCTGGAGGCGCTCGCTGCGGCCGACCTGGGCGATGCGCGGCCGACGGCGAGCACCATCACCGAGCTGCTCGACGACCCGATCGACGGCCGATTCGTGCTGTCGTTCGACGACGGTCACGAGAGCGCGTACTCGCAGATCTTGCCGCTGCTCGCCGAGCGTCGCTGGCGCGCGACGTTCTTCGTCGTCGCCGGCTGGATCGGCGGGCGCGAGGCGCTCAGCTGGGCGCAGCTGCGTGCGTTGGCAGACGCGGGAATGGAGATCGGCAGCCATTCGCTCACGCATCCGTTCGTGCACGAGCTCTCCGCGGCGGACATTCGCCGCGAGTTCGGCGAGTCCAAGCGCATGCTCGAGGATGGAATCGGGCGCGCCGTCACGGTGGCGTCGCTGCCGCGCGGCAGCAACGCGCCCGGAACCGCTGGGATCGTCGCCGAGCTCGGCTACCGCGCGTTCTGCACCAGCGAGCCCGGCCTTGTCGGCCGCGGGACGGACCCGTTCGACGCGCCGCGTATTGCGATCAAGTGGCGAACTTCGGCAGCGTTCGTCGTCCGCGTTCTCGCCGGGCATGGCCTCACGCTCGCCACGCTGCGCTCCTCGTATGTCGTGAAGCGTTTCGCGAAAGGCCTGATCGGAGTCGAGCGCTGGCGTCGCGTCCGTGGCGCGGTGATCGCGAGAACCGGCGCCGGCGGCGCGATCGTGAACGCGGCGCAGGTGAACGATCGGTGGGAGAGCAGGCGATGAAGGTCCTCTTGATCGGTCTCGATGGCATGACCTTCGACGTCGCGCGCCCGCTGATGGACGCCGGCAAGATGCCGACCCTCGCCGCGCTCGAGTGCCGCGGCGTGTGCGCGACGCTACTCTCGACGTATCCGCCGATCTCCGCTCCGGCGTGGGTGACGTTCCTGACGGGCAACAATCCGGGACGTCACGGAATCTTCAATTTTCAGAACCTCGATCTGTCACGCTACTCGAGTTTCAGCGAGACGTTGGTGAACTCGAGCTACTTCCGCGGCAAAACCTTGCTCGATCACGCCGGCGCCGAGGGAAAGCGCATCCTCGCGTATCGGATTCCGCTCACGTATCCGGCATGGTCGATCAACGGGCTGCTCGTCTCCGGGCCGCCGACGCCGGATCGCAAGCGCGCCTACGCGATGCCGGCCGAGCGCGCCGCCGAGCTGCCGGAGATGACGTTGCTGTCGCACGACGAGCTCGCCCGCGCCAAGAAGGCGGGCGACATTGCCGCGATCGACGCCTGCAACGCCTACGAGTTGAAGGTGATGGACGAGGTCACGCGCCGCGCGATCGACGACGGCACCGACGTGATCGTCACCTTCACCGGCATTCCCGATGGCCTGCATCATTCCTTCTGGCACCTGCACGATTCGAGCTCGCCGCTGCACGATGTGTCGGCATCGGCGCACGACAAGGACGTGATCCGGCGTTGGTACTGCGAGATCGATCGCATGGTCGGCGGCTGGCTCGCCGGGCTCGGCGACGAGTGGGCGGTAATCGTGCTCTCCGATCATGGCGGTGGTCCGGCGCCGACGCGCTACCTGAACGTCAACCAAGTGCTCGCGCAGCACGGGTATCTGAAGCCGACGAGCGCCTCGCGCGCGCGAGTCGCGAGGCTGGTCAGCCGGCAGATGAACGCGCTGCGCCGCCGCGTGCCCGGCAAGGTGTGGCTGAAGAACCATCTCCCCGCCGCCCTGAAGTCGCAGGTGCGCCAGCTGCGCAACGGCACCGGCCGGATCGACTGGAGCGCGACACGCGCCTACGCCGTGCCGATCTTCTTCCCGGTGACCGGCATCAACCTCAACGTCCGGGGACGGCAGCCGCAGGGCACCGTCGCGCCGGGTGCGGAGTACGAGCGCGTCCGGGCGGAGATCATGAGGCTCGCGGCGGAACTTCGGGATTCGGCGAGCGGCGCGCCGCTCTGTCGGCAGGTGCTGCGCAAGGAGGACGTCCTCGCCGGGCCGCACCTCGATAACGTGCCGGACATCCTCCTCGTCACCGCCGACGGAATCGACGGCGGACACGACGTCGATCGGCTGCTCGCGGACGTGCCGCTCGACGCGCTTCGCAACGTCAGCGGCTCGCACGCGATGGAAGGCATTTTCTTCGCCGCCGGAACCCCGTTCCGCGCCGGCGTCCGCCTCGCGCCGGTCGGTCTCGGCGACATGCTCCCGACGGCGCTCCACCTCGCGGGCGTCGCCATTCCGGAGGGGATCGACGGCGCCGTGCTTGCCGAGGCGCTCGCGCCCGAGTACGCGGCGGCGCACGCCGTGCAGACGACGGGGATGCGCGCGGGCGGCGGCGAAGACGGCGACGCGCTCTCCGCCGGTGAAGAGCACGAGATGCGGAAGTTCCTCCAAGACCTCGGGTACATCGAGTGAGCCGATGGCATCCCGCGCCTTGAACGGACTGCGTGTCGCCAGCAAGCTCGCGGCGCACCATCTCGGCGTCCTCGCCGTCCTGCGCCGGCTGCGGCGTCGCGAGCGCAGCCTGATTCTGCGCTACCACGCGGTGGCAGCCGACGCGGCGCCGTTTCCGGCGTACGCGGGTCCGGACATCACGATTCCGCGCGGGTTGTTCGCCGCCCAGATGCGTTTCTTGCGACGCGCGTACGTCCCGGTGCCGCTGGCCGAGATCGTCGATGCGCTCGATCGCGGCGCGGCGCCGCCGGCGGGAACGGTCGCGATCACGCTCGACGACGGGTATGCCGACAACTATCACCAGGCGTTCCCGGTGCTGCGCGCGCTGGGTCTCCCCGCGACGGTGTACGTCGTGACCGAGACGCTCGACGACGGGCCGGCGTTGTGGACGGCCGAGCTGCGTGCCGCGATCATGGCCACCCGGGCGCGGACGCTGCGTGTGGAGATCGCCGGCCGCTATGAGTTTCCGCTCGGCGCCGCGCGCGAGCGCCAGGAGACGATCAAGGAGCTCACGAACGTCCTCGTGCCGGTCGAGGCGGCGCTCAGGCGGCGCATTCTCGCGACGATTCGCCACGAGCTCGCCGTGAACGGCGACGGCGATCTCGCGCACACGATGCTCACCTCGTCGCAGATCCGGGAGATGCACGCGGGCGGCATCACGATCGGTGCCCATACGGAGACCCACAGCAACATGACTCTCATCTCGCCCGAGCAGGCGCGAAGCGAGATCGCCAGATCGCGCGAGCGCCTCGAAGCGCTACTCGGAACGCCGGTCCGGGACTTCGCGTACCCGAACACGGGCGGCCGGTATCCGCACTGCAACGAGGGCGTCGCCGACATCATCCGTCAGCTGGGCTTCCGCTCGGCGGTGACGTCGCACCCTGGGATCATCGCGGCGGCGACGAATCCGTTCTTGCTGCCACGCATCGGGATCGCGCCGCGACTCTATCGCGAGGCGGCGCTCGCGGTGACGCTCGAGCGCTACCGGCTGTTCGCCGAGGCGCGGGCATGATCGACCGGTACGGGAGCGTCCGCTGATGTGCGGGATCGTCGGCATGTGGCGCGGTGCCAGCGGCGCGCCGGTCGCGGAGGAGACGGTCCGCCGGATGTGCAACGCGATCGTGCACCGCGGGCCCGATGACGAGGGCCTCTTCGTCGACGGTACGTTCGGCATGGGGATGCGCCGGCTCAGCATCAACGATCTCGCGGGCGGTCACCAGCCGCTCGCGAACGAGGACGGCTCGGTGCTCGTCGTCTGCAACGGCGAGATCTACAACTCGCCCGAGCTCCGTCGCGATCTCGAGGCGCGCGGCCATCGCATGCCGTCGCGCTCGGACGTCGCCGTGATCCCGCACCTCTACGAAGAGCACGGCGAGAGCTTCGTCGCGTCGCTCGACGGCATGTTCGCGCTGGCGCTATGGGATCGACGGCGGCGGCGCCTCGTGCTCGCGCGCGATCGCCTCGGGATCAAGCCGCTGTACGTCGCCGAGCACGGCGGCGCGCTCGCCTTTGCCTCCGAGCTGAGCGCGCTCGCCGCCGACGGCTGGTGCGAGACGCTCGATTTCACGAGCGTCCATCACTACCTCGGCCTGGGGTATGTGCCGGGTCCCGGCAGCATCTTCGCCGGCGTCCGCAAGCTCGAGCCCGCGACACAGCTGACGATCGACGAGGGTCGGGATCCGGTCGCGCGCCGTTACTGGAATCTCCGCTTCGATCCGGCGCCGCGCACGCGCAGCGACGACGAGTACGCCGACGACGTCTTGACGGCGCTGCGCGCCGCCGTGAAAAGCCACCTGCTCTCGGACGTGCCGGTCGGCGTGTTCCTCTCGGGCGGCGTCGATTCGAGCGGGCTCGTGGCGCTGATGAGCGAGATCGCCGGGCAACGGATCCAGACGTTCTCGATCGGCTTCGAGGAGAAGACGTTCGACGAGCTCGAGCTCGCGCGCGCGGTCGCGCGTCGCTACGGGACCGATCACCACGAGCTGGTGGTCCGTCCGGACGCGGTGCAGGTGCTGCCGGCGCTGGTGCGTCATTTCGGCGAGCCGTTCGCCGACTCCTCGGCGGTGCCGGTCTATTACGTCTCGGAGCTCGCCAGCCGCAACGTCAAGGTCGTGCTCTCGGGCGAGGGCAGCGACGAGGTGTTCGCCGGCTACGAGACGTATCTCGCCGGCAAGTACGCGGCGCTGTACCGCCGTCTCCCCGACGTGATCGGCCGCACGCTGGTGCCGGCGCTGGTCGACCGCTTGCCGGTCTCGCATGCGCGCGTCAGCTTCGATTACAAGGCCAAGCGTTTCGTTCGCGGCGCGTACCTGCCGCTCGAGGACGGCCATTTCTGGTGGAAGGTCGTGCTGTCGGAGGCCGTGCAGGCCGAGCTCTGCTGCGGCCCGGCGCGCAACGGCGCCCTCGACACCGCGACGCTCTTCCGCGAGGCCGCCGCCCGCGCCGGCAGCGACGACTGGCTCGCCCGGCTGCAAGCGATCGACGCGCACGTCTACTTGCCGGACGACATCCTCACCAAGGCCGATCGGATGAGCATGGCGCACTCGCTCGAGGCGCGCGTGCCGTACCTCGACCGTGCCGTCGTCGAGCTGGCGGCGCGGTTGCCGAGCGGCGTGAAGCTGCGGCGGTTCAGCAAGAAATACGTCTTGAAGCGCGCGCTCCGGCGGCACGTGCCGGCCGAGATCCTGCGGGCGAAGAAGCGCGGCTTCAACGTGCCCGTAGCGTCCTGGCTGCGCGGCGAGCTCCGCGAGATGCTCCACGACATGCTCGCGCCGGCGGCGCTGCGGCGCGTCGGACTGTTCGAGCCCGCGTACGTCGAACGATTGATTCGCGAGCACGTCGGCATGCGGTTCGATCACAGCCGAGCGCTCTGGACCTTGCTGGTATTCATGATTTGGCACGAGCAGTGGGAGCAGGCGCGCGCGAACGCGCGGCCCGCGACACCCGCGCTCCGGCCCTCGCCCGTCGCGATCGGCGAGGATGCGCACCGTTTGAGCTGAGGCAGCCATGAGCTTGCAGAGCCACGTCGGCGTTCCCGTGAACGCGCGCCCACTCGCAACGGCCAGCCCGCCCGCCGCGGCAAAGGTCGAATGGGATCTCGTCACGGTCGGGGGCGCCACCCCGATCTGGCAGCGCGTGCTCTCGGTCATCGGGCTCGTGCTGCTGTCGCCACTGATTCTGCTCATCGGGCTCGCGACGAAATCGACGAGCCCGGGGCCGATTCTCTACCGCGGTCGGCGCGTCGGTCGCGGTGGCAAGAACTTCACGATCTACAAGTTTCGCACGCTCGAAGTCGGCGCCGAGCAGAAGATCGGCGCGCGCCTGCTCGAGCACGGTGACGGACTGTACACGCGCATCGGCCGCTACTTGAAACGCGCCAAGCTGGACGAGATCCCGCAGCTGTTCAACGTCATTCGCGGCGAGATGAACCTCGCCGGGCCGCGGCCGGTTCGACCGATTTTCCTCGAGACGTTCTGCCACGAGATCCCCGGCTACATGCGCCGCTTCGCGTTCAACCCGGGCATGACGGGGCTCGCGCAGGTGCGCGGCGGCTACTTCACCCACCCGCGGGACAAGCTCCGCTACGATCTCCTCTACATCCGCAACCGCTCGTGGTGGCTGGACGTCCGTCTGGTGACCTTGACCTTCATCAAGGTGCTGAATCGGTGGGCGACGCTCGGGCTCGTGCTGACGTTGCTGTTCCTGTCCGCGGCGTTGCTTCCCGGAGTGTTCCACTATCCTTTCCAGCTCGACCTCGGCAGTTTCAAGCTGAGCCCGTTCGAGATGCTGGTCGCGGTGATGGCTGCATGGCTCGTGGTGCAGCGCTCGCCGCGTGACGAGCTCTGCGTCTATGACACCGCGGTCAACCAGCCGATGGGTGTCTTCGTCGGCTTCGCGGTCTTGGCGGCGCTCTTCTCTCCCGACCGGATGGCGGCGCTGCAGGGCGTCTCGTACTACGTCGCGACCGGCTTCTCGCTGACGTTCCTGATCGTCAACGCGCGGCTTACGCAGCGCGAGGCGAATCTGGTCGCGAACGTCGTCGGGCTATCGGCGGTCTCGGTATGCCTGATCGGTCTCCTCCAGATCGGTCTCGACAACCAGTTCGGGGTCCACGACGCGCCGCGAATGTCGTCGACGCTCGGCAATCCCGTGCTGCTGGCGACGTACCTCGTCCTCGGACTGCCCTTCCTGCTGACGCAGCTGCTCCACAGCCGCTCGCGCGAGCAGCGCGACATCTGGGTGGGGTGCGCGACGATCGCGCTGATCGGCGTCTTCCTCACCCACACCCGCATGGGGCTCGTCGCCTTGGTCGTCACGTTGAGCGTGTTCCTCTGGAAGACCTCGCACCGCTACATCGGCATCTGCGCGGTGGCGTTGATGATGGTGATCGGGGTCATGCTCGCGGGCCGGCAGATGCGCCTCTCGGTTCCCGAGGTCGCCGAGGAAGCCGCGCGCCGTGGGGAGATCGCGGAGCACGTGCTCTCGGCACCGCCCACCCAGCTGCTGCTCGGCGTCGGCAGCACGCGCCGGCTCGCGATGTCGCCGATTCCGGAGCAGGACGCGCGCTGGATCTCGACCAGCATGCATCTGACGCTCATCCGCCAGAACGGCATCGTCGGCTGGGCGCTGATGTTGTGGATCTTCGCGGCGGCGCTGCTCGCGCTCTACCGCGGGTACGGGCGCATCCACGATCCGCACATGCGCCGTATCGTGTGGGCGATCTTCAGCTCGCTCGTCGGATTTCTCATCTCGATGACGGACGCGAACGTCTTCTTCAACGTCACGATCCAAATCTACGTCTGGGGCATGATCGGCGTCGGGATCGGGATCATCACCCATTTGAGCGGCCGCCGGCCGACGTTTCACGTCGTCTGGCGTTTCGGGGAGCACGGAGATTGAGCGTCTCCAGAACAGGGCAGGGGCTCCTACGTAACGCGCTCGTCGGTCTCGTCGCGGGAGTCGCGGCCGGTGCCGCGTGGTGGATCGTCGAGTCGACGGCGAACTGGGCATTCGGCGGCGTCGTGACGGGCGCGGTCGCGCGTATGATCCTCGGCCTCGATGTCCTCGTCGCGGGCAGCGCCGGTCTCGCGCTCGGCGTCGCGTTGACGTTCGTCCCCGGCGGCGCGAGCGCGCCGGCGCTCGCGCTCGGCCTCGCGATGGTCTACGGGCTGATCCGCATCTTCGAGCCTCCCGGGATGGGGGCCGAAGCGCTGTTCGTCGTCAGCGCCATCGCGAGCGTTGCGCTCGGCGTCCGGCTCGTCGGCGAGGACCGGCGCGGCCCGCTCGCATTCGTGCACGTGACGCTGCTCGCGACCGCGTTCGCGGCCCTCGGCAAGACGGTCATCGGGGAGGTGCAAAGCGACTATTTCAGCAAGACGGAGCCGAGCGCCGCGGCGCTCACGCTTCTCCTGGTAGCGCTGCCGCTCGCTGCGATCGTCGTCGATCGCGTCGTCGCGTTCGCGCTCCGGCGGCACGTCTGGCGCCTCGGTGCCGAGCTCGCGCTCGGCGCGGCGGCGGCGGTGCTGTGGAACCACTCGAGCCCGCCGCTGTGGACGGCACCGATCGACAATCCGCGTCTCAACGCGCCGCCACCGGCGGTGGGGACGCCGGACGTGCTCTTGGTCGTGCTCGACACCACGCGCGCCGACCACATGTCGACGTACGGCTACGGGCGCGAGACCTCGCCGAACCTGACGGCGCTCGCGAGCGACGCGCTCAACTTCACGCAAGCACGCTCGCCGGCGCAATGGACCGTGCCGGGACATGCCTCGATCTTCACCGGCATGTATCCCACGCGTCACGGCGCCCACTACGCCGGCGAATGGGCGGCGGGACCGAAGATCTACGGACGCAAGCGCGTGCTGCCGCTGTCGGACGAGCGGACGACGCTCGCCGAGGTGCTGCGCGACCGCGGCTATGTCACCGGCGGTTTCGCCGCGAATTTCGCGAACCTGGATCGTGGCTTCGGCATGGCGCAAGGCTTCGGGCACTACGAGGATCATCCGGGGCTGCTCTTCCGGCCGGTGCCGCACGTGGTGCGCTTCATCCAACGGTTCCGACCCGCGTTCTGCAAGAAGCCGTTTCGGAGCGCCCAGGAGATCAACGCCGCCGCGCTCGATTGGCTCGACAGGGCGCCCGCCGGTCGTCCCTTCTTCGTGTTCCTCAATTTCCTCGAGCCCCATCATTGGCTCGCCGCTCCGCCGTACGACCTGTGGAGCCGTGACCTGCCGCATGCGCGCCAGCTCGCGCTGAAGGGCCTGTTCACCCACAAGGTGCCGGTGCATCTCACCGACGAAGAGCGGACGTTCATCGCGGCGAACTACGACGGCCAGATCCTGGCCATGGACGCGGCGCTCGGCGAGCTGATCGCGGCGCTGAAGGCCCGCGGCCGCTACGAGAATACGTTGATCATCGTCACCGCCGACCATGGCGAGCTCCTCGGTGAGCACGAGATCGTGGGTCACGGCGGTCGGATGATGTACGAGGGCCTGCTCCACATTCCGATGGTCGTGAAGCTGCCGGGCGCCGACCACCCGAGAGGCACGATCGACGCCCGCGTGCAGCTCGTCGACGTCCTTCCGACCGTGCTCACGACGGTCGGCGCGCCGTTGCCCGACGGCGTGCAGGGCGAGCCCGTGCAGCACGTCACGCACGAGACGATCGCGGAGGAGCACATCAATCCCGAGTTCGTCGCCCAGTTCGGCGCGGTCTACGATCGCGCGCTCCGCGTCTACTATGATGGTACGTACAAGCTGATCAGCACCTCGCGTGGCGAGCGCCTGCTCTTCGACCTCGGACAAGACCCGGGCGAGGCCGAGAACCTGGCGAGCCGCGAGCCGGTGCGGGTCGCGGACATGGAGCGGCGGCTCGACATCGTGATGAGCCACATGGACCTGCCGACCGGCGATGGCACCAAGATCGCGGCGTCATCGGCGCCGCGATGAGCATGCCCGAACGCCTGGATGCCGCGCCGCGCGCGCAGCACGCGCCGCGCGTCTCGGTGATCGTCCCGGTCTACAATTCCGAGCGGCTCCTCGGGGAGTGCCTCGACGCCTTGCGGGCGAGCGACGACGCGGATTACGAGATCATCGTCGTCGACGATTCCTCGACGGATCGCTCGTGCGAGATCGCGGCGGCGGCTGCGTGCACGGTCGTACCGAGCGGCGGCCGTTTGGGGCCGGCCGGTGCGCGCAATCGCGGCGCCGAGCACGCGCGCGGGGACATTCTCCTCTTCATCGACTCCGACGTGATCGTCCGCCCGGACACGCTGGCGCAGGTGGCGGCGGCCTTCACCGCCGATCCGACGCTCACCGGCCTCATCGCGGTGCAAGCGCCCGTGATGCGCTTTCGAAACGCCTGCAGCAGCTACAAGAACCTCTGGATGTACTACACCTACGTGCGCCGGGCGGGGGAGGACGTCTCGCTCTTCTACACCACCGCCGCCGCGATCCGCCGCGAGTCGTTCCTCGAATCGGGCGGGTTCGACCGCAACTACACGAACCCGAACATCGAGGACACCGACTTCGGGCAGAAGCTCGCGCGGCTCGGGTATCGCGTGCG
>Ga0137359_10001096_pt1 | contig 21316 bp, 18 predicted proteins | sample Mad1_40_16metaG_FD_108281 | JGI IMG/M metagenome (GOLD analysis project Ga0137359, IMG submission 108281) | Vadose zone soil microbial communities from Angelo Coast Range Reserve, California, USA - Mad1_40_16 metaG | ecosystem: Environmental > Terrestrial > Soil > Vadose zone | place: USA... | reverse complement strand
GCGGCCCCCGGCGAACTGGAATTCGCTCCATCCGCCCAGTACTCTCACCCACTGCGGATTCGGGGTGCGTTCGTCCTGCTCGTGCAACACTCGCAGCGCGTCGGCCAGGCTCGGCACGCCGTCCCACCTGATTTCCATGTTATAGCTGAGTCCGGTGCGAATCGGATGCATGTGTGAATCATTGAGGCCAGGAATCACCGTGCGGCCATTCGCATCAATGACTCTGGTCTCAGGACCACGCAGTTCGAATATCTCGCGGTCAGTCCCGGTCGCAATGATCTTTCCATCGGCAGCGGCGAAGGCCTCGACGAATGATGGAACTCCATTCGTGGCAATCCTGGCGTTGTGCAGTATCGTGTCAGCCGGCATTGAAATCTCCTTATTTCTTATCGCTGGTCGTTCGGGGTCAGCGCGTAACGGACGGTCTGGGCCTGGATGAGTCCGTCGCGGAAGACGAAGGTGTCGACTCCGTGCTCGGCCCGCTTGGTCCCGGACGTGGCCGACCATTCGAGGAAGAGCACGTCGCCCCCGAACAGCGTCGTCCTCATCTCCCAGTTGGCCTGCGGAAGATCCTTGAACAACTGGATGAACCCCTCGCGGATGCCGTCCCTTCCCCGCCTGACGCCCGCAGGGCTGATCTGCACCGCGTCTTCGGCGAAGTTCGCGGCGAGCCGGTCCAAGTCCTCTGCGACCAAGGCCTGCCCGTGGCTGGCGTAGATCTCCTCGGGCGTACGAGCTGATGCGTTTTCCGCGTCATCTGGAGTAAAAGCGTTCTTGTGCATAATTGAAATCTCCTTGGTCCAACTGCTCTCGTTCGAGTCTCTTGGCGACCAGAGGGCTGGAATTCCAACCCTCTGGCCTCCTTGTCCTGTCAGTGAGCTCCGAGAAGCGACGGGATCACGTATTCGGGAAATTTCGATGCGGGCGCGCTATGGACCATGGTGTAGGCGTACTCCACACCAATGCCGTAGGCACCCATGTGCGTTTTCACGATATCCATGACGGCATCGTAGGTATCGCGCTGCGCCCAATCACGCTGCCACTCCAACATCGTGGAGAGTACGGTCACGGGTTTCGCTCCGGCCTGAATCACTCTCTTCATCGCGTTGTCGTGATTGAGTTGACTAACGTCTCCACAGGCATCTTCGACGACATATATTTCGTAGCCATCTTGAATTGCCTGAACCGTCGGAAAGGCGACGCAGACCTCAGTCCAGAGACCAGCCAAGACGATCTTCTTGCGGCCAGTTCGTTCGATCGCCGCGACAAAGTTCTTGTCGTCCCAGGAATTCATCGAGGAACGTTCGATTGGGTCCTGGTCCGGAAACACGGCTTTTATTTGGGGCCAGATATTCCCGCTAAAGCTTTTCGTTTCCACGGTCGTGAGCACGACCGGAACGTCGAACACCTGGGTAGCCTTCGCGAGGGCCACCGTGTTGTTTATGATCGTTTGACGATCGAAGTTGCTGACCCCGAATAGCATTTGCGGCTGGTGGTCAATAAGAGCCACCACGCAATTGTCCGGAGTCAGTAAGCCCTTTTCACTGCGCTTGGCGCGACCATTTGATTGAGCGCTACCATTTGTTTGAGACATCGGTTTCTCCTTTTTCAAAATGAACCAGACATTTAATAGGGTGAGAACTTCGGCAGCCCTCAGCTTGCGCCGGCCGGCCCGACGGGAGGTTCGCTAGCCGTCCGATCAATGTCTTCACGCATATCAATCCTCCCTCGTTTCAACTCGGCGCTCGATGATGCTGGCGCCGAGTCAATTCGAGTCTAGTCAATCGGCGGGTTTCGAATCTTTCTATAACCTGCGCGAAACATCTGTAATCTGCGGGATTCTGTGCCCAATTAATGAGCACGATAGGACGGAAACTAGCAGGATCTGGAAAGACGCCGCGGGTCGATCCTCTTATCCTTAGCTCGCGAGAAGATGATCGCAGAGCGAACAGCGCGAGGCGTAAAGGGGGTAGGTCAAATGAGAAATATACGGTTAAGAGTCACACGGAAGAGAGTTCAGGTGACGAGTTCAGATACAGTCTCCCGTGAGGCAGAAGATGTGAAGAATACAGTTCGTGATGCGTTGTTATTAATGACCTGGGCTGAGCAGGTTGAGTTTATTCAAGCTTTGGAGTCAGGGATGCGCAGGGAAAATCTCAGCATAACGCAGTACTTGATTCCGCTTGGCATCCCTGGAATGAGCCCGGAGGAGTTGACACCAATCGAGGTGGGACACCTGGTCAGATTTCTGAAGCTGCACGTTCGTCAAGCGACACCCGCAGTCGAACGAGCGATGGCTCGGTTAGAAGTTTTCCGAGAGTACGAGAACTTCCGTCAGCCCCTGGCTGCGTAAGATAAACAACCTAACCTTGGGCCACGCGATTGCGTTGGTCTCGGCATTAACGCGAGTGCGACAAGCGCCATTTCAAGCAGCACCAGTCACCAACTGGACCTCCAGTCCGAGGACAAGGTATCTCAGGCCGGCAGGTTGAGCTTCTTCAAGAAAGCGGTATATCGCGAGTCGTTGTGCAGGCTCTTCAGTAGAGGGTCAACTTTCGCCATCTCCAGAGCGCCGTCACGTTGCGCATAAGCCCGGTCCAGCCACTCGAAGGCTTGGTCGGGCTGGTTCCGAAAAGCGTAAACCTCGGCGATTTGGTAGGCATCAATCGTATGGTATTTCGTAATTAGCTCCTGCAAAGCGGTGTCCGACTCTTTTCCCCGGCCAAGCGAGTGGTACGCAATAGCATAATGTTCCAAGCGGAGCTCATCTGATTGTTCTTGTTCGATTTCAGCTAAGGCCTCCTGAGCTCGCCCCTGTATTACATATATCTCGGCCAGGAATATGTGGCTTAGGGCCTGCGGATCGAGTTCAAGGCTCCTCTTGAGATCAGCAATTGCTTCGTCCAGCGCACCCGTCCAATATTTAAGTTGCCCAAGGCCCATCCGCATTCTCGCATTGAGTGGATCTAATTCAACTGCTCGGCGAGCCAGTCTAAGACCTTCGTCAAAGCGGCCAAGGATGACTGCCAATGAAGCCGCACTGCCTAGAAACCGGGCATTTCCGGGTTCGAGAGCGATCGCCCGCTGGTAGGAAGCATTCGCTCCAGCCCAATCGAAGTCGATCGAATCTTTCATGTCTCCCATTTGCTCGTGGGCCTCTGCCAGGTTCGGGTCCAGCGACAAAGCTCGTTCAACCGCTTCACGCGCAAGTCGGTGACCCTCTTCAGTTGGCACACGACCACTGTCGGCTTGGCGGTAGCGTGCATGGGACAACCAGACCCACGACAGCGCATAGCCGGGATCAAGCTGAGTTGCCTTTTCAAAATACTTCGCTGCCACGTCCGGATCCTTCCCTTGATAACGTCCCTGAAAGTATGCCTCGAAGGCTTCCGGATTAGCTGGATGCATCTGCGCCAAATTTGCCTGTGGCTGAGAAGTAAGACGCATCTGGATTTCCAGAGCAACAGCCTTGGCTACTTCGTCTTGTACAGCTAGAACGTCTTTCGCCGAATAGTCGTAGTCCTGTGACCACAGGTGAGTTTGGTCCTTTACCTGAACGAGCTGAGCGGTAAGGCGTATCTGATTACCGCTGGCGCGGAGGCTGTTTTCCAGCACATACTGGACAGAAAGATCGCGTCCAATCTGGTCCAGGCGTACGTCCTTGTGCTTGTATCCCATGACGGATGTGCGCGCTATCACACCCAACTGTTCAGGGTTAAGCCGGCCCAACTGCGAAATCATTTCCTCGGTCAATCCATCCGCCAGATATTCCTGATTGGGATCGCCAGTGAGATTCTCGAACGGCAGTATGGCGAGCATGATTTTTTCCGACCTTGGCGGTGTAATGCCCGCAAAGTGCCGCCAGGACATGTAGCCGACGACCACCAAAATGACAGTCGACGCGGCCACAACCGCAGCTTTCCACCAGCGCTTTGCCGCTTTTGGAACCGAGTCATCCGCGGGTCTCCGGAAGGCGGGTTGCGCATCGGCTAGCGAACTTTCGGCGGTCGAGACTTGAACCGGAGCTTGTATTACGGTGTCTGCCGCTTCGGCAACGGTGACATTCGCCGTGAAGTGGTAGCCCTTTCGTGCAATGGTCACGATCAAGCGAGTGTCTTCCAAGTTGTCCTCGAAGGCCTTGCGTAAGTGCGAGATGTATTGCGTCAGATTCCCCTCTTCCACGAAGGTGTCGCCCCACACGGCGTGTAGCAATTCCTCCTTGGTAACCAGGCGGTTGGGGTTTTGCACCAAGAAGAGAAGAACGTCGAAGGCCTTAGGGGTGAGAGAGACAGGTGAATCGGCGCGAGAAAGCATGCGCTTCCGGGAATCGAGCGCAAACTGGCCGAAGCGGTACAAGTGACCAGCAGCCGGACTCGACTCTCTATCTTTACCAAGATCGCTCATCGTGATAGACATTTTGATGGCTTGGCTCTGATCGCCCAGGTAGTCCCGGGACGCCGTCATTCGTTACAGGCGAACAATTCTGAGTTTTTCATACTTTTTCAGAGTTACATGAAGGACTTCCCAAAGCATCTCGTGGAGAATACACCCGGCGAGGTTCAGAGTCACCTAAAAGAAAGCCGTTCAGCAAAGCCACGACCTGCACCTGGGTAAGGTCGCATCAGCCCGGCGCATTGAACTTCGTTCAAAGATTGTACGGTCCCCGGCATGTCGCTTTCTAAGAGAAAACAAAAAATTAATTGGAGGCTCCCTCGAAGACTCGAGGAGAAGAGAAAACATGATTGAGGCTACACTGAAAGATACCCGTGGGCGCGTTTCGGGACCCTCAGCGGCTGCGGTCAAACGTCCAACAGGAGAACCTGTGCGGTTCGTGGGCATGTCGATAGGCATCACCGAGCGCAAGGCCGCCGAAGAAAGGATCTGGCGGCAGGAAGCGGAGCTCCGACAGATGATGGATCTCACGCCGCTGTGCTTGGGTTTACATGGGGCGGATGGACGCCGACTCTACGCGAATCACACCGCGCTCGATTATTTGGGCATGACTCTGGACCAATGGTGCGCCCCGAACGCCCACTTCGAGTTCGTTCATCCGGAAGATCTAGATTACTTCCTTGCTGAGGGTAATAAGAGACTTCGAGATGGAGAGTCCTATGAATTCGAAGCGCGATTGCTGAGACACGACGGTGAGTATCGCTATTTTCTAATCCGTCAAAACCCGGTCAAAGATGAACGAGGGCAGATACTGCGATGGTACTGCACCGGTACCGACATCGAAGATCGGAAGCGGGCGGAAGAGGAGACCAAGAAGGAGAACATCTTTCTTCGTGAGGAAATCGACAAGACTTCAATGTTTGAGGAAATCGTCGGAGTCTCGGCGTCGCTGCAATCAGTGCTGACTGATATATCAAAAGTAGCTCCTACGGATTCAACAGTCCTTATCACTGGTGAGACCGGCACCGGAAAGGAGCTGGTCGCGCGGGCGATCCACAAACGATCGGGACGATCGGCTCGTGCGTTCGTAAGCGTGAACTGCGCGGCAATTCCATTCTCACTCATCGCATCGGAGCTCTTCGGACACGAGAAGGGAGCGTTCACCGGAGCCACCCAACGACGACTAGGGCGCTTCGAATTAGCCGAGGGCGGCACCATTTTCCTGGACGAGGTCGGGGAGTTGTCGGCTGAAATTCAAATCGGGCTGTTACGCGTTCTGCAAGAGCGTGAGTTCGAACGCGTGGGCAGCGGCCGGCCGATACGCGCGGACGTCCGTGTTATCGCCGCTACAAACCGCGATCTCGACACTGCTATCGAGGAGAATACATTTCGATCAGATCTGTATTATCGACTGAATGTATTTCCACTCGAAGTTCCGCCATTGCGCGAACGTCGCGCGGATATCCCCCTCCTGGTGGAGTATTTTCTTCACCGCTTTGCCAAGCGGGCCGGAAAGAGGATCAACAAAATCAGCAAGAAGACATTGAACATCATCGAGTCGTATGACTGGCCCGGCAACGTTCGCGAGCTGCAGAATGTGGTGGAGCGTGCTGTGATAGTCTCCGAATCAGATGCGCTGGATATTGATGAGCGCTGGCTGTTGGGAGGGAGAACGGGAGCTCACTTCGCGGCTCAACCGATTCAACACATATACCGGCCACGAAAGCGGACAACGCAAGAGAAAGAGGCCATTGAGACGGCCTTAATGGAATGCAAGGGTCGAGTGTCGGGGCCGTTCGGCGCGGCATCACAGCTAGGGCTACCTTCCTCGACGCTGGAATCGAAGATCAAGGCGTTGAAAATAGACAAGCGACGTTTCAAGCTGTCATAGCTACCACCTGGACCGTCGTCACAACCTTCAGCCAAGTCTAGACGCAACAGTCTTGCGAACTTCGCAAGAAATTCACGAGCCTAGATCCTTCCCCGAATAAAGAATCAACGACTTGAGATTGGCCCTCACATTGCCTACTCGTTAGAGATTCCGAACTCGAAAGGAGTAAAGAGATGAAAAACCGATCGAAGAACTTGCTTCCATCCTGCTTGTTTGCGATAGCGTTGACTGCTGTTGCGCTGGCGCCAATTCCTTGCTTTGCACAAGCAACTGACGGAAATGGCGCGTCAACAACGCCAACTCGGGGGGACGAAGCTGATACAGAAACCGCAGATCAGCAGACACCACAGTCAACTTCACAAAGCAGTATTTCGAGTCTTGCAAGCCGTGTAAAGGCTTTCAACCGCAACGCACCAACGCGCGATAGCTGGAATACGATTGACCTTGGTAGCAAGTATTTCCGCGCGGTCGTTGGCGGGTTTGACCAGGGCGCCTTACTTGGGTTCGGTGTTCAATTGACGACGGCCGACAAGTTTCGTTTCGTCGAATTTCGCGCCACCGCACTAACTTCACCAAACCTTTACAGGCGCTTCGAGGGTGAAGCTTACTTCCCTCGAGTGTTTGACAAGAACACTCACGCGGACGTCTGGTTCGACTACCTCAGGCGAACAAAAGACAACTTCTTCGGCATTGGTTCGCTCATACCGAATACCTCTCAGACAAATTTTGATCTGGAGCAGCGCAGCTATAACGCGTCGCTGTACCATGACTTTGCTGAGCGACTGCAGGTTGGCGGCTATTTTAGACTTTCCAATTCGGCGACCTACCGAGGGCAGAAAGACACAGACATTCCAATCGACACTCTCTTCTCCGGCGATCCTAATACGGTTCCAGTCGCACGATGGGCGCCAGGGTTACTCACCAACGCCAAGATTCTTTCCTACGGAGGCTTCGCCGCATACGATCTGCGCAACAACTCACGAGGCCTCACAAAGGGTGCATACTTCTACGGACGCATAGGCTCGTCGCAGGGACTCAAGGATAAGACGGCTTCTTTCGATTATGGCTGGCTGGAGGCTGAACTTGATGCCCGAGGCTACATACCGCTGGGAAGCGATAAAACCTCGCTGGCGGTTCGTGGTTACGCAAGTCTGAAGGACCCGCGCGGTGGCAGCCAGATTCCGTTTTACGACCAGTCATTTCTGGGTGGCCGCATGTATGGCCGCGGCTTTAAGAACTTTCGGTTTCGAGGCGATAACCTGGCGCTGGGTTCCGCCGAGTTGCGCCAGACCGTCTGGACTCAGAGCGAAAACCGTGGGCTGGATGTTTTCGGTTTTGGGGACGCCGGTCAGGTTTGGGGAGACAACAGGTCAAAGACCGACCCTGCTATTTTGAGTAATCAGGATTTTGACTCGAGCAACTGGAGGGCGTCCGTTGGTGGGGGATTGCAGTACCGCTATTCAAACGGTTTCGCCGGCCGAGTTGAGATTGGGCACAGTCACGAGCGCAACCTGATCTATTTCTCAATCACGCGAGGGTTTTGACAACGTGACGCAGGCGAGGAAGATCGTGATAAAGACAGCTTACGCAATGAGCATCATGTTGGCGTCGATCAGCCTTGGCTGCTCTGTCCGCGGCGTAGTGACGTCGGTGCCTCCGAGAATATTCCGCGAAGTGCATGGCTTGCGAGTACGCTCGTATCAGATCAAGCCGGTGAGTGAAGACCTTCGAGGTTACAAGGCTATCGAGGTCCATCAACTGGAGAATCTGATGCTTGATCAGATTCCCGAGTCCTCAGTCAGGCAATTGAACCTCGAGGTCGCAAAGGGCGTTAGCTCTCTCAAGAACGTTGAGCTCATTACGGACGCATCGGACTCTCAGGGTCCGAAAGAGGACGCGACCAATCAATCAGCTATCGATGTTGCAGTGGATCGGTCGCGATCCGTGCTGGTCCTGGACGGCTACATAGATGACTACACTCCTGGAATACCTAAACTGAGATATATCGAGCAAGGAAACAATCACGCGGTGCTGACCGTTCGCATCCAGCTCAAGGATAAGCAGACGAGCACCGTATTGGGCGAGCTCAACATCACGGTCGAAAACACGCGCGTTACAAGCAACGTGGAGCGAATGGTCGAGAAAACGGGGAAGGAGGTAGTCAGCTACGTGGATCGGAGCACGAGTCACTACAACAAACCGAAGGAGGTGGTTGGATATGTTCAGGAATGACCTCGCCCCTAAATTCCGAAGAATTTCACTACTGTGCTTTGTAGCGATGCTCGCTTTATCGCCGCGCTGCCACGCCCAATCCCTTCAGGACCCGCCAGCACAAGAAGCGGTTGAGAAGCTAGGTCAAGCCGCTGCGGTGAGAATTGCGAGGCGGAAGCTGGAGAATTACAAGGGACAGAACGGCATTCTGAGTATGAAGACGCTTGTGCTCGGAGGTGAGTTTCGCGTAACCACAGTGATCCCGTTTAGAGGAAATGTTGCCGACTACAATCGACTTGAGATTACCAGGCCGGTAAGCCTTGTTGGAGGCGCATTGAACGTAAAGGTATCAAACCACCAGGTCGCCAAGATCAAGGCACAGTTCGAATCCAGAAAGATCTTTGAAGATGTCACAGTCACAGACTCCTACAAACCGGAGTTGAATGGCGTCAAGCAGAAGGGTTCACCTCGTGAAGACGCTAACACGAATTCTTCCCAGGACGATGCTCTCGAAGGCCCGATCCTCAGCGCTGAAGATATCGAAGCGCGCGACAGACAGAGAGCTCGTGAACAACAAGAATTCGAACAACCTTCACAGCGGACGCTTGTCGCGGTAATCGAGGTCCTGGATTACGCGAAGGGGAGCAGGCTGAAGCAAGCCCTTCCACTGGATCTCGGAAAATCCATTCTCACGGTTCGGCTTCGCTATTACGACAAGACGACCGGGCAAGAGATAGGCAGGCAGATAATCTCCGGCCAGTCGGACGGATCAAGCTTGCTCGGCCCGCTTTCCCCACGAGACGCGTTGAGCGGAGTGGCAGATGGTCTTGTTGACCAGTTGACTCGACGCGTCGCGGCATCGGTGAGATGACTGCTGAGGTGACCTGGCATGAAAAGGGTAATCTTCATAACCGCAACACTAATCGTCGCGTCGCATCTAGTTTTCGCCCAGGCGATTCAACAGCCCCGTTCGGCGAAGCAGACTAACCGCCCGCCAGAGTCTGACGACGACACAATCACCATAGATGCTGCGCTGGTCAATACTCACGTCTCGGTGCGTGATAAGGGCGGACATTCTGTTTCTGGTCTCACCAAAGATGATTTCACGGTGCTCGACGAAGGCAGAGAGCAGCCAATAGTCCTTTTCAGCGAGGAATCAAACCAGCCCCTTCGAATGGCGATAGTCGTAGACAGAAGTCGAAGTGTTCAGAAGGTCTTATCGCTGGCGAAAACTGCTGCTCGTAATTTTTTCAGTTCAGTGCTCAGGCCGAACATGGATCGCGCTTGCGTTGTGGCGTTCGATTCGGGCGTTTACCTGACGCAGGACTTCACCGACGACCCCAATGTATTAGCAAACGCGCTCTCAAGGGTTACCGCTGAAGGTGGGACAAGTGTGTTCGACGCAATCTACAAAGTATCACGAGATAAGTTGTCTGGAGCCGATCAAGCTCGTCGCATGATCCTCGTAATTACAGATGGCGACGATACCACGAGCCGTGCGTCCGTCGAGCAGGCATTGGAGATGGCGCTCAGGAATAATGTAACTATCTTCGCTCTCCGATTGCCGGACGAGGATTCGCTCAACGTTCGAGATCTGCGCGGCAAGCCGGTGCTAGATCGTCTGACGCAGACAACCGGCGGACGGCAATTCCATTTTGACGGAAATGAGAGTCAGCTGGCGAGATTCTTCGACGCTCTGCAGGGGGAGATGAGAAGCCAGTATTCGATCGGCTATCGGTTTCAATCCCAATCTTCGGCCCGGAGTTTTCATAGGATCGCAATAAAGATGAAGGAGCCGAATCTGAAGGCGTTTACTCGCAGCGGTTACTACGCAGAGTAGGCTGCGTCGAAAGACTGTGGAGTAAGAACACGATGGAAGCTATCAATCACCTCACCGCAGTCTCGCGTGTTAAGAATGACTTCGGTCCGAGCATGCGAGCAAAAAGCATTGGAGCCGACGTTGGCTTCCGATTATTACAGTCGAGCGCAGCGGTCGCTTTTCCGATCCGACTGGCACGTGAACTTGCAGAGGCAAGCAGGGCTATAAGGCGAGATCCTGTGGGTTTCATAACTTCGATTACCGCAACTGGCGCGATCAATCACGAGAAAAGAAGAAGGATTCGGGTCGGGATAATTGCTGCCGTAGCATTTCACGCACTCGTGCTCTCTGGAATCTATGTCTCCTATGTAATCTTTCATCATCACGTAGAGCAGAGCGTCGCGCCGGCGCGGCATCTCAATATTACGTATGTTGCGCCTCCGCCAATGCCCATTGAGAAAACCGATCTGCTACTCAAGGAGGCCAGCGGACCATCGAGGAAAGTTCTATTAACGATTCCAACACAACCTTCGGAACGGCCGAAGGTGGAGCTACCCGAAGCCAAGCCGACACCGCGCCCGCCCGAACCAACCAGGACTGAATCAACTTCTACGGCGCCACTAGCGGCGCACTCACCTGCTAATGAAACCGCTTCCCGGGAATCGGCTTCGGACGAAGCCGCCCGCGGCCATCAAGGAAACGGTGTCGGCGCGGCCTCGGGTGGTGGACGAGGCGGCATTCCAAACGAGGGAGTGAACTACAACGACGTCTTCAGCGTCAGCAATGTTACAACTCGTCCGCAAATATTGGCGCGTCCAATTCCAGGCTATACCGAGGAAGCACGACGAGCGCAGGTTGAGGGCGCAGTAAAACTGTCCGTGGTCCTAAATGCTAATGGAACAGTATCCGAGATCACAGTGGCGCGGGCGCTGGGCTACGGTCTCGATCAGAAAGCCATCGAAGCCGCCAGGGAATTACGATTCGTCCCAGCTCAGAAGGATGGACGCACAGTGAGCGTGCGCATCTTTCTGGAGTTCAAATTCACGCTCCTATGAAAAGAAGCACCAACAATGATGGCTGAGAGAATGATCTGGAATGCGGGTAGTGGGTCGGTTTAGAGTTCAAGGTTTAGCTTGCCCTTAATCAGCAGCCTGAAGGCTGAACTCTGAACTCAAACTGACCCACTTCTGGAATGCGCGCGTTTATGAGCCTTTATGAAACGGTGTCCTCATTGCAACCGTATCGCGACAGATAACCTGCTCGCATTTTGTCGCGTCGATGGGGCTCGGCTCGTTCAGGATAGCGGCTCATTGATCGACAGCGAAACGATCGCCCTTCTGCCGGATACTCCTACTGTAGAAACCTCTGCTATGCACGTGTCACCAAGCGAGGCATCGTTCTCGATAGATCCATCAAGTTTATCGAGGTCGACAGGTCCCACACGCAGATTAATTCGAAGGACCAAGGGCAGGATCGGCGTGGTTGCTATCACCGCCCTCATCGCTCTGGCGCTGGTGAGCTCAGCCTACTTCTCAACATCAAGCAAGAACAATCCGACAATCTATTCGCTGGCTGTTTTGCCTTTCATAAATGTCAATGACGATGAGGATCTCGAGTACCTTTCTGACGGCATGACGGAGATCCTGATAAGCGATCTGTCTCATCTTCCAAAATTGAATGTGAAGGCGCATTCGTCCGTGTTGCGATACAAAGGCAAGGACGACGTTTCGCCGCACACAGTCGGAGCTGACTTGAATGTTCAGGCGATCTTGAACGGTCGGATAATCTTGCGCGGCGAGCTGTTGACGCTCAGCTTGGAGCTTGCTGATACGCGAACTGAGAACGTCATATGGAGCAAGCAATATTCTCGCAGACAGAGTGACCTCGTTTCTTTGCAAAGCGAGATTGCACGCGACATCACAAACAGCTTAAGGGTGAAATTGGCGGGCGCTGATGAGCAGAAGTTATCGAAGAAGTACACGAACAACACGGAAGCCTACGAGCTCTATTTGAAAGGGCGCTTTTATTGGAACAAGCGAACGTTGAAAGACCTGGAAAAAGCCCTTGATTATTTCAACCAGGCAATCGCGCTTGACCCGAACTACGTGCTTGCCTACGCAGGGCTGGCCGATACATACGTGCTGATTCCCTCATATCGCAATGGGCCGGTGCGAGAGGCGATGCAGCCGGCGCGAGAGGCCGCCCTGAAGGCCCTGTCGCTGGACGGCAATTTCGCCGAGCCGCACGCCGCGCTCGGACGCGTTAATGCGAACGAATACGACTTCGCCGGAGCGGAACGCGAATACAAGCGTGCTATCGAACTCGATCCGAATTACGCGACCGCGCATCAATGGTACGGAATTCTGCTCTTCGATCTTGCTCGAAACGAGGAATCACAGGCCGAATTACGGTGGGCGTTAGAGATTGATCCCCTCTCAGTCATCATCAATTTATACTACGCCGACAGCCTGTTTTACGCGCGACGCTACGATGATGCAATCGCACAACTAAAAAAGACTCTCGAACTGAATACCGAGTTTGCAGCCACCTATAAACGTTTCACCAAGTTTTACATGGCGAGCGGGAACTACGCCGAAGCCGCCAAGAGCTACGCCAAGTTCCGAGAGCTAGTTGGTGATCAACAAAGTGCGGCGTTGATTCAGGAGAGCTTTAGTAAGGGTGGCTGGCCGGCAGTCTTGCGAGCAATCACCGCAAGAGAACAACTAGCCAGGTTATCTCCATACGAAGCCGTCATCTTCCTGGCCGCTGCCGGCGAGAAGGAAAGAGCCCTCGCCGAACTGGAGAGATCTTATGAAGTCTTCGGGCCGTTACTCAGAATTGAACCTTTGCTCGATCCTCTGCGCGGCGACCCACGCTTCGCGGAGATTCTTGCGCGCGCCGGGCTATCGCAGTGATGGCACGCCGCGAGCTTTGCGGTCCTTTGCGAGCTTTGCGAAAAAGGAATCCGCTCAAGAAAGAGAGATACGTTAGCGCAAAGCTCGCAGGAGTGCCCTTGATTTGCTCGTGCGAGTTAGTTTATGACCAGAAATAAAGCAGACAGTTTACTATTCGCATATTTCAAGCGACCAAGAAATGAGTATGTTCAAATCCTGGAATCCATAAACGCCTCTGGTGGGCTTAGCAATGAGGAGATTCAACGGGTACGCGCCAAAGCACCGGAGTTTCACGCTGAGGCCATCCTGCGGCACCTTGCGGCGATGCGGAACTAATCCAACTTTGCTTCAACTCAAGGTTCCCCCTTTTACCCTAATCGACTTTTGCTTACTGCTGGCTTAGGAAAGATGGGTCAGCGTCTGCTTCGGTTCAAGGTCTTGTGAGCTTCGCATACTCGGCTTTGGCTTGCTGGTAGATAGGAATATCGGCGTCTGCGTCCTTCCAGAGCGTTAAGAAGTCTTCATACGATTTGCGCGACGCGGCTTCGTCGCCCATCATCTTCCGTGCTCTGGCTAACTGCAAATGTGACAGTGCCCCGTGTACATCTCTTCCCACCAAGCCTGGATGATCGAGCAGCTTCTGGAAGTCCGCCGCGGCCTGCTGGCCATCGCCCATCTGGAGGTATGCGAGGCCGCGGATGTAAGCCGGGTAAAGGGACTGGAAGGAATCGGGATATGCTAAATCGTACTTCAGCGCGGGCCGCAGGATTTCGACGGCGCTAGCAGGAACGTTTTCAATCAATTTAATCGCCGCCCGAATCGTCGGCAGGTAGTAATACTGGATCGCCGTATCAAGGGGATATTCCTGATCGAGCGCATCGGCGAGTTTCTTCGCCTGCTCGACGTTCCCGGCTCGCGCAAAAGCGAGGGCCAAATATATTTGATCATGGCGGTTCTGAAGACTCTTGAGAGCTTGTGCTGTTAAGCTTCTGGCTCGCTCTGAGTTGCCGACTTCGGCCTCTTGCACACTCCAAAAGATGCCATACCATGGGATAGTTCCTGCCTTGGTGGCCATGTCTATGGCTTGTTGCCACAACAAGTGAGAGTTGCGGAAGTGGCCATAGTAACATTCCACTTGTGCCCTTTGCGAAAGGAAGCGATCAGCATCAGGCTTGCCTACGGCCCAACTCCATTGCTCCTCCATTGCGGCCTTATCATGTTTCAGGAAGGCCAGCAGGGCGCGGTGCACACGCAAGTCGGCGCTATCGAAGTTGCGCGCGTCCGCGGCATCGAATGCGGCCTTTGCTTCGTTCAGCCGATCTGCAGTAATGCTACGAAATACCAAGTCATAGTAGCTGTACGGACTTGGAAGCAGGCGAGCGGCCTCGCGAGCTTCGTCGGCGGCCCGGTCGGGTTGTCCCAATTTGCCGAGGTAAGAAGCGAGGTTGGTGTGGGCAACGGCATCCCGGGGAAAAGTCTGCACCGCTTGCAACGCGACGAGACAAGCCTTCTCAATTTCTCCGGTTACACTCTCGTAATACCGACACTCCGCGCGGAAGCGGGTCGGTTCGGTCATCCGGTTGCGCAGTTCATAGGCTCTCCTGAGGGCGCCCAGCGCTAACTGGTGTTCGCCACGACTGTCATTGGCAGCCGCAATAGCCTGATAGGCCAGCCCGAAGTCTGGATCCAATTCAATAGCGTGCTGGTAATAAGGAATCGCTCCACGGACGTCCCCCGCAATGTGATGTTTGTAGCCCTCCCTGCCTGCTTGCAACGCATCGAGCGACGAACTCGTCGCTTCCTCTAAAGGCTTGTTGAACCGTTCGAGGGACGAGGACGGTTCGCCCAGCTTGCGGCGCAATTGCGCCGCCAGGTCGCCCAGAACATGCACGATCTCGTTTCGACTCGCAGCGTCTTCCCTGAGTAGCGCGACAGTCGTTCCGGACTGTCCGTCGATTGCGTCCAACTCGATGCGAAAGCGGTTACCCGCGTCCGCGATGGAACTGGCTATAACCATTTTGCTGTTCGTGCGAAGGCTAATCTGACCGGCGATCTCCGGAGTCACTCTTGTGTCCGGTAAAAGGTTAAGCAGTCTTAGGGTCCCAGATACTTTGTCAATTGCCAAAACATTTAGATAAGGCGTCCGCTCGAGGCCGTAACGCAAAGCTGCGTTTAATGCGTCATCGAGCGCCGGATCGCCGGTCTGATTGCTTATGTCGGCGAGGACAATTGTGTCGGTGTCGAAAAGGGTCACCCGGTTGCGGTAGCTCTGGTAAAACCAGAACGCGGCTGCTAAAACAAACAGTAAACCGGCAGCGGCGAGCCACCTTCGCGCGCGGCGCCTGGCCGGCTGTAATTCCTTTCTGACGCGCTCGATATCCTCACGCATCTCGGCGACGGACTGATAACGCCGCGAGCGGTCCCTCTCCAGCGCCTTCTTGATGACGACATCCAGTTTGCGCGGGACCGAATAGTTCAGATCGTGCGCCGGGGCCGGTGTCTGACTTAGGATTGCATCGTTGACCTCGGCAATGGTCTCGCCATCGAAGGCGCGCCGGCCTGCAACCATCTCGTATAGGACCAGCCCGAAGGAAAAGAGGTCGGTGCGGGCATCCAACTTTTCCTTGCGCACTTGCTCGGGAGACATGTAAGCGGCGGTGCCCGCCGTAGTCCCGGTGCGGGTCAAATCTGCTTGCAATCGGGCCGGATGCGCTTCGTTCTTTTCGCTGGGGGCTTGTCCTTTACCAGTCGGAGGATGAGTCACTGGTGACTCTCCGGCACCTTCTTTGTCTTCGACTGCCTGGCTCGCGACCAGCTTCGCCAACCCAAAATCCAGAATTTTTGCAACGCCTTCTCTAGTCAGGAAGATGTTCGCCGGCTTGATGTCGCGGTGAATGATGTCCTTGTCATGAGCAGCTTGTAACCCATTGCAAATTTGAATCGCGATGTCCAACAGTCCAGCGATTCGAGAGAGAGAACATCGTACTACGCGAGGAGATCGACAAGACCTCGATGTTCGAGGAGATCGTCGGCGCCTCGCCGCTCCTAAGGAGGTTGCTGGCGCACGCGTCCAAGGTCGCCCCAACTGATTCAACGGTGCTTATCACAGGCGAGACCGGCACAGGCAAGGAGCTCATCGCTCGAGCGATTCACAAGCGATCGCAGCGATCCTCTCGTGCTTTCGTCAGTGTCACCTGCGCGGCGATTCCCCCGTCGCTCATTGCGTCGGAACTCTTCGGTCACGAGAAGGGCGCGTTTACCGGAGCGGTGCAGCGGCGCCAGGGCCGTTTTGAGTTGGCTGAGGGCGGGACGATTTTCCTCGACGAGAGATTCAAGTGATGCTGTTACGCGTATTGCAAGAACGTGAGTTTGATCGGGTCGGAGGCGGCCGGCCGATACCTACGAACGTCCGGGTGATTGCAGCCACGAACCGTGACCTCGAGAGCGCCATCGAGGACAACACATTCCGATCGGATCTGTTTTACCGGCTCAACGTGTTTCCCTTGGAGATGCCGGCGCTGCGCGACCGTCGGGAAGACATCCCCCTCCTTACCGAGTACTTCACACACCGGCTCGCCAAGCGCGCCGGCAAGAAGATTAATAGGATCAGGAAAGATACATTGAACCTGCTTCAGTCGTATGACTGGCCAGGTAACATTCGCGAGCTTCAGAACGTAGTGGAGCGCGCGATCATTGTTTCCGAGTCAGACTCGCTGGACATTAATGAGCGGTGGTTCTCAGTACCGCCGAGAACTGCTCTTACCGCCTTACCGCAACGACCCGCTCAGGTGGCTCGAGAGAAAGACGCTATTGAAGACGCACTGACGGCCAGTAAGGGTCGAGTGTCTGGACCATTCGGCGCTGCCGCGAGGCTGGGTATTCCTCCCTCGACGCTGGAATCAAAAATCAAGAAGCTGGATATCGACAAACGCCGCTTCAAACCGCAAGCCACCGATCGCGCTTCGCAACAGTAATTCAACTTTCATTGCAAACGCACAAGCAATCTTCTTGCGAACATCGCAAGAAATTTGCGAGCGCCAGAATCTTACCTGAATGAAATCAGCTGTTTGAGATTGGTCCTCGCATTGCCTAACAAGTCTTCGAGCGAGGAGACGATTGGCATTCAGAATTCAACGCTCAATAAGAGCCGAGGCGATAGTCTTCGCCCTTAGCGGAGAACTGGACAATGAGCAAATGGAAAGCCTCAACGAGTTACTCGAGGGCGAGAAAAGATCGATCCTGCTCGATCTTGGCGATGTCACCCTTGTTCGGAGGAGAGCCGTCGAGTTTCTGGCGCGCCTCGAGGCAGCAGGTGTTGGAATCATCAACTGTCCGGAATATGTTCGGACGTGGATCGATGCGGAAAACAATGGTGAACGATGGTGACGCCGTAGCACATTGGGGCGCGGGTGAGGCGGCTTTCCAGGTGTGCTCATGATTACGATATTTCAAGCTATCTTCTTCGCAGCCGCAATCGGTGTCTATGCCCTGTTGGCGTTGGCGGTGATATGGCGAGTCTTGCGCCGAGTGCTGCCTCCGATCCGCCGAGCGGCTAAGCAAGAGTCTGCAGCCAATCCAAAAGAATATCTATTCGCGAGAAGGCAGCAACACCGCCTCGGCGGAATCGTTTTGTTATTAACGGTGGTGTTGGCGACTTCGATCACCGTCTTGTGCCGGCAAGAACCTTCGAACCTTGACGAAGTGTTAACGCTGGAACAGGCGATAGCGCTGGCATTGCGTGACAATCACGCTGTGAAGAGCGCCGAGCTTGGGGTCGGAAAGGCCGGAGATGAACTGGCGTCGATTCGCACCAGCCGGTTTCCGTCAATGCATCTATTCACGCTGGTGTCGCAGCAATTCGTAAAGCATGACATCAGCGTCGACAATCCGCTTTCAAGCCTTCTTCCCGGCATCGGCCCTTTCTTCTCGGTGAGCGTTCCTCGGAAGGCCACAGGAATCTTTGCGGGACAGATTCTTCAGCCACTCTCCCAGCAATACCGAATCGGACTGAACATCGAGCAAAGCAAATTATCCCGCGATGTGGATCAGGAAAAACTACGGCAGGTCCAGCAGTCCATTGTTGATGAGGTCAAGCTGAACTACTACGGAATTCTGCAAACCCAAAGCGCGCTGGAGAGCGTGGTTGAAGCCATAAGGCTGTATCGCGAGCTGGACCGCGTCACTGAAGATTATGTGGCGCAACAAGTTTCGTTGAGATCAGATAGCCTCGATGTGAAAACCAGGCTCGCGAAAGCCGAATATGAGGGACTCAACCTCACAAATAAGCTCGCCACCGAAAAGGAACAACTCAACAACCTGCTTGGCCGGGATGTGCGCGCCGAGTTCAAGGTCGCCGCAATGGCCGATGTCAATGGCTTTGCTGCTGATCTCGCCGGTTTGAGGAGTCGCGCGCTGGAGAAACGGCCCGAAGTCCGACAGGCGAAACTAAAGCTCAGGCAAGCAGAACTCGATCGTCGAATAAAGAAGTCCGAATACATCCCCGATGTAAGCGTCGGATTTACATATGTGACTCTTCGGAACTTCGACGAGGTCATTCCAAAGCAATATGCCAGCCTCGGCGTTGTGATGAAGTGGGAGGTTTTTGACTGGGGAAGAAAGCGAGACCAACTAGCCGAGAAGGATAAGACAATCGAACAGGCAAGGAACGAGCTACACGAGACCGAAAGCCTGGTCCTGATAGATGTAGGAGACAAGTTTCGCAAGTTACAACAAACCCGTCAGGCGCTGGTGGTCGCCCAACTCTCGCAGGAAACCGGGCGCGAAACTCTCAGGGTTAATACCAACAAGTATAGCCTGACCGCCGCTCTACTGTCCGACGTCTTGCAATCACAGGCGGCGCTTGCCGAAGCCAATCATAGCTACCAGCAGGCGATTCTTGGTTACTGGACGGCGAAGGCCGAACTTGAAAAGGCGATAGGCGAAAACAACTGATCCCACTGGAGGAGGATGGAATGGCCGACGCAGTCAAATCACCCGTGACAACCGCGGAATCAACGTCCCCTGCTGCTAAAGGATCCGCGGCGGAAGCGTCCACAACTGATACCGGCTCTGTACAGGTAGAGTCCAAGCCGCAACCGGCGAATATCAAACACCCAAGCTCTAGACTCCGTCGCTTTCTTCCGGTCCTCGTTGTTCTGTTCCTCGCGGCTGTGCTTCTCTTTGTCATCACGTCGAATTGGAATGCGTGGGTTGGCGGCAAGGGCAGCCAGAAGACAGATGACGCATACCTGCGAGCCGACATCACCCCGCTCAGCACTCGCGTTTCAGGCACGGTGAAGGAGGTTGCCGTTGAGGATTATCAGCGAGTGAAGGCGGGCGACTTGCTGGTACAGCTGAAAGACGATGACTATCGTGCGCAGGTCGAGCAGTCTGAAGCGGCTGTGCAGGCGGCGCAGGCCTCCCTCGAGAATAACTCCAAGCAAAAAGCGCTACAGGAGTCGCGAATCGACCAGGCGCAAGCCGGAGTCGAAGCCGCGCAGGCCGACATCGCACAGGCCGATGCAAACATCGCGGCGATGAGGGCCGAAATAACAAATACACAAGCAGGTGTGGAAGCAGCCAAAGCGGACGTCGTGCGCACGCAGTTGGAACGAGAGCGACAGGAGGCACTCGTGCAGTCTGCGTCGGCGACTCGGCAGAAGCTTGAACAGGTCACCGCGGATGAACAGCGATTCGGAGCTCAGTTCGACAGCCGCAAGGCTGACCTCGCAAAAACGCAGGCCTTGCTTTTGCTCAGACAAGCGCAGGCCCAACAGGCGCGCGCGGGGCTTGCCAGTCGTCAGTCGGAACTCGAGGCTCAGCGAAGACAGCGCGGCGTTCTTGACGCTCAGGAGGCACAGCTCAACGCCGATCTGAGGGCTAAGGAAGCCTCAGTAACGGTCGCACGCACTAACCTGGAGTACACTCGCATAGTCGCGCCGACCGACGGCTTCGTTGGTGAACGCAAGGTTCGCTTAGGCCAACTCGTCAGCCCGGGCACACAGGTGATCTCGCTGGTCGAGAACGATGTGTGGGTGCAGGCGAACTACAAAGAGACTCAGCTTACTAGTGTCAGTAAGGGCGATTCAGCGGTGATAACTGTTGACACGTTTCCTGGCCTAAGGCTGAAAGGGCACGTAATCGAGATCTCTCCTGCAAGCGGTTCTCAATTCGCATTGCTGCCGCCCGACAATGCTTCGGGCAACTTCACAAAGATCGTGCAAAGAATTCCGGTAAAGATCGTCATCGAGCACGACCAGCGTGAGCTAGACCGGTTGCGACCGGGCATGTCGGTCATCGTCGAGATCAACGCAAGTGGTAAGAAAAACGAGGGCGTGACTGCGAGGGAAGAGCAGTGAACGCCGTAGCTACAGCCGAAGTAGACGGGAGTTCACTATCGGTTCCGGCATCACGGCCGTTTAGGTTGCTCACGGTCAAACCTAATCCTTACGTAGGCACCCTCGGAGTTTTTCTCGGAGCCGGTATCGCGACACTCTTTGGACGATTGTTGAGTGTGGGACTGCCGGACCTGCGCGGGGCGCTCGGCCTTGGGATCGACGAAGCGTCGTGGCTGCCGACTGCTTACAACATGGCGCTCATGTTTATGGGACCTTTTTCGGTCTACCTCGGTGGCCTCCTCGGGGTCAGGCGCGTTCTCCTGCTTACAACGCCCATCTTCATTATCGCTTCGATCCTGCTGCCGTTTTCACCAAATCTGACAGTGATGCTCGCGCTTCAAGTGATCGCCGGGATTTCATCCGGTACGTTTTATCCGCTCACCTTGACATATGCACTGCGGAGCCTGCCGCTGCGCTATACGATCTATGGAATCGGCGTGTACTCAATGGACATCCTGCCTGCTACGTCGCTCGCGGTTCCCTTGGAAGCATGGTTCACAGAGCACTTGTCGTGGCGTTGGATCTTCTGGATTGGAGCGTTGCTGACGAGCGTTATGATGCTGTGCATCTACCGCGCGATTCCTCACCCCCCGCCTCGCACTGGACCGAAGCCCGCAATAAATTGGCGAGGGTTTTTGTACTTCAGCCTGGCGTTGAGCCTGGCCTATGGCGCGCTTGATCAAGGCGAGCGATTGAACTGGTTGGAATCAGG
>Ga0137359_10001095_pt1 | contig 21317 bp, 17 predicted proteins | sample Mad1_40_16metaG_FD_108281 | JGI IMG/M metagenome (GOLD analysis project Ga0137359, IMG submission 108281) | Vadose zone soil microbial communities from Angelo Coast Range Reserve, California, USA - Mad1_40_16 metaG | ecosystem: Environmental > Terrestrial > Soil > Vadose zone | place: USA... | reverse complement strand
GAGGACTGCGCTCTGCTGCTCAACGCCTTGGCGGCGCCCGATCCGCGCGACCCGACGACGCTTGACCAGCCGCTTGAGGATTTCACCCGCGCGACGCGCGGGGGCTCCATCGCCGGTATGCGCGTGGCCCTGCCGGACGAGAGTCAGCTACCGAACTTCATGCACAAGGACGTCGTTGCTGCCTGGCGCGCGGCGGCGCGGACCTTCGAGGGCCTGGGCGCGCATGTCGACACCGTGCGCTTGCCTGATTGGTACTTCGACCTGTCGCAGCCCGCCGGCACCATCATCGCCTCGGAGGCCTACTCGCTGCACCGCGACTATATCGAGGACAAATCCCAGGCGATTGGTCCGGGCGTGCGACACCGCGCGATGACCGCCAAGAGCTTCGCACCCGGCGCGTATGCCGAGGAAATCCGCCGCATGGCCGAGCGACGCCGCGCCTTCGCCGAATGGTTCGGCCTGTACGATGCGATCCTGGTGCCGGCAGTCGCCGTGCCGGCGATCCCCTTGGCCGACGTAGATGAGGCCTCGCCGATTCCCGGCTACCTCACCCGCCCGGGCAACTATCTCGGCCTGTGCAGCCTGGCCATGCCCTCGGGCTTCTCGGCCGGCCTGCCGCTTGGCATCCAGATCGTCGGCAAGCCCTACGCCGAGGGCACCGTCCTGCGCCTCGGCAAGGCTTTCCAGGACGCGACGGATTTCCACCGCCGCGCACCGGATCTGTCGGCGTTGGGACTCTAATCGACACCGCGTAAAGGTCCCTCGCTGCGCTCGCTGAGTCGAAACGTAGATGAAGAAAATAGTGTCATCTCGCGCGGAGTAACCTCCGCGCTGGAGCAAGCGAGGGACCTTTCCTCAGGGCGACGTACGCTTCCCCTGCCAGCCGATCAGCAACCCGGCGCCGACGATCAGCGCCGTTCCTGCCCAGGTGTAGGCGTCGGGGATTTCGGCGAACATAAGGTAACCCACGATCACCGAGCCGATCATCTGGGTGTAGTTGAAGGGCACGATGAAATTCGCCGGCGCGTAGGTCAGGGCCTTGGCCAGGCAATAGTGTCCGGAGGCGCCGAGCACGCCGAGCGACGACATCATGACAATGTCCTGCCAGGTGCCGGGGGGTTTCCAGACGAATGGCACGGCCATCGACATGATGATCGTGCCCACCAGCGCGCCGTAGAAGACCGACGTTGCGGGATGATCGACGCCGGCCACGCGGCGCATGTAGATCTGGTAGACCGAATAGCAGACCGCGCTGCCCAGAATCATGATCGAGGCCCATTGGAAGACCGAGCTTCCCGGCCGGATGATCACCAGCACGCCGATGAATCCCAGCACCACGGCGACCAGCCGCGGCAGCGTGATGCGTTCGCCGAGGATCGGCCAGGCCAGGAAGACCACCACCAGCGGTGCCACGAAGGTGATCGCCACCGCGTCAGCCACCGCTACGAATTTGACCGCGCCGAAGAACAGGAAAGTCGACAGCAGCATATTCACCGAGCTGATGAGCTGCGAGACCGGCTGCCGGGTGAGAAACAGCGTCATGCCCATGCGCGGCGCGAAGAACAGGACCACCACGAGCAGATGCATGGAGGTTCGTGCCCACACGATCTGCTGGAAATCGTAGGTCTGGGCCAGCAGCTTCACCAGCCCGTTCATGATCGGGAACAGGCTGCAGGCCAGGCACATGAAGAAAATGCCCAGCATCGGCCTGTAGTGGCAGCTGGGCGGCGCAAGGGTCGACATGGGCTGTGGCTCGCCTTAGCGGATGAAACGCTCCAGCGCTCCCAGCAGCAATGTGCCGGCGGTCGTAATCACGATCAAGGAGGCCGCGATGGTGACGGCGCGGCCGATTTCCTGCGAGCGGCCGTCGCCGATGATCAGCCGATGCGCCACCATCGACGCCATGCCGATGGCGGCCAAAGTGAGCGCCATGCCGAGCGCGATGGCTACGACGCCGACAATGCCCGCCCACATGACACCCAGCGCGATCGACAACAGGATGACGATCAGGGCGCCGGCGCAGGGCGCTATTCCGGCGGCCGTCAGCAGCAGCCAGCCGGCCACGGTGCGCCGCGCTTTGGGCACATGCGCGTGGCCGTGATCGTGAACGTGATCGTCATTGTGATGATGTTCGTGCAGGCGCCCCGTCAGACCGGCCCATAATCGCCAGATCCCGATCAGGAGGATGAGGGCGTAGGACAGGATGTCGACATTCTGCACCTGCCGCAGAGAGCCGAAGATGCCGACAACAGCGACCGTCTTGAGCACGGCGGCTAGCAAAAAGGCCGCCAGTGTGTGGGTGAAAGCGATCCAGGCTCCGGCCAAAAGCCCCTCGATCCAGGCCCGCGGCCGGCTGCTGTCGAGGAAATAGGCGACCACGACTGCCTTGCCATGCCCCGGCCCCAGCGTATGGACCACACCATAGCCGAAGCAGACGACGGTCAACGTCCATACGGCGGTCGAACTGGCGCCGCTGCGGATATCCCGCAACGCATTCGTCAGGACCAACTGGATACGGCGCTGATACTCCGCCGAATAGCGGGCAAGCTCGGCCACGCCATCGCTGAAGACCAGCGCTGCCACCAGGGCAGCCATCACCACGATGCCGATCCACAGAAACGGCGAGCGTAGCAACGCGGGCTTCACGGCAATCGACATGACGTCACATCGGCAAAAACGGGATAGCCTCTGACGAATTCCGACTTGCGGGTGGGATGCTTGCCAACAGTGCAGCCTGCCGGTTGCGACGCCTTGTCGATCTCGATGCGAATGAAATCCTCCGGGTCGAACGTCGTAACCGAAATGAATTTGGCCGGCGTCGGCAATTCGAAGCGCATGACATAGACAAGATTGCGCGGGCCCCGCTTTCGTGGACCTGCCAAGGGCACGGTCTTGGTAAGCGGCGTGATCTGTTGGCCATCTCCGGCGTTGCGGTCCCAATCAGGCAAGGTGAAGCTCGCCGGATCGTCAATATGCACGGTGAAGGCCGGTGGCTTCGGTGGCCGGAAATCCTTGTCGCCCGTGTTGAACCAAGTCATGTAGCCATACTTTTCCAGCTCGGGCATCATCTCTTGGCCGAGCGAGTTCGCCTCATACGAGGAAAGACGACCATCCTGATTCTCATCTATCAGCGGAATTTCGATCTCGCTCGAGAAGGGATCGAAACGCCACTCGAGTTCGACATGAGTGAACTTTCCGTCCTTGCTGATCAAGCGCACGAATTGAGAAATCCAGATATGCGGATGCGCTTCGGCGACGCACGGCAAAAACATCGCCAAAAGCGCCAGGATGGCAAGCGCTGCTCTCATGCCTCACCCTGGGGCACCTGGCGTGGCTTGCCGTCGTCGTCGATTGCGACAAAGACATAGGTGCCATGGGTGACCTTGATCGGCGTCGGATCGAGGCGGCGCTGCACGACGGTCTCGAGGCCGATGGTGATCGAGCTGTTGCCGATCCTGGTGACATCGCCGTAGATCGACACCAAATCACCGACCTTGATTGGCTGGACGAAGGTCATGGCGGTGATGGCGACGGTCGCCACGCGACCCTTGGCCACTCGGGCGGCCAGGGCGCCGCCGGCAACATCCATCTGGGAGAGCACCCACCCGCCGAAAATATCGCCATTTCCGTTCATATCGGCCGGCTGGGGCACGGTCCGAATGATCGGATCGCGCGGATCCTCCGCCATCGAAACCTCACTGGATATGGTTGATTTTCGCCGCTTTTCCTACCATACCGAGATCGCACCGGCCACCAAGCGATCCCCTCGCGCGGCCGGCAGAAAGACCAAGAAGCAGTCATGGCGAAGAACGGCGATCTTTTCGATCGGACGGGCGGGTCCAAACGCGCCGCGCCCGGCAAGGACAACTCCTACACGGCAGCCGATATCGAGGTGCTGGAGGGTTTGGAACCCGTGCGCAAGCGCCCGGGCATGTATGTCGGCGGCACCGACGAACGCGCTTTGCACCATCTTGTGGCCGAGGTGCTCGACAACGCCATGGACGAGGCGGTGGCCGGCCATGCCTCGACCATCCATCTCGAGCTGCTCGAGGGCGACCACATCCTGGTGCGCGACAACGGCCGCGGCATCCCGACCGACCCGCACCCCAAGTTCAAGAACAAGTCCGCGCTCGAGGTGATCCTCACCACCTTGCACTCCGGCGGCAAATTCAACAGCAAGGTCTACGCCACGTCCGGCGGTCTTCACGGCGTCGGTGTTTCGGTCGTCAACGCGCTCTCCGACGAACTGATGGTCGAGGTGGCGCGCGACCGTCAGTCCTGGGTCCAGAACTTCTCGCGTGGCAAGCCGGTCTCACCGCTGAATTCGGCGGGCCCTGCCCCCAACCGGCGTGGCACGACCGTCACCTTCCATCCCGACGCCGAGATTTTCGGAAAGCAGAAATTCGACCCCGCGCGGCTTTACCGGATGGCGCGCTCCAAGGCCTATCTGTTCCGCGGCGTCGAGATACGTTGGCGCTGCGATGCGTCGATGTTGCCCAAGGACGGCAAGCTGCCGGCCGAGGAATCATTCCATTTTCCCGGCGGCCTGAAGGACTATCTGACAGCCGAGATCGGCCAGCGGCCCACGGTCGTACCCCAGCCCTTCGCCGGCGAAGCCAGGAGCGAGAATAACGGCAGCATTGGCGGCAAGGTTGAATGGGCGGTGTGGTGGCCGAACGACGAGGAAGGTTTCGTCCGTTCCTATTGCAACACCGTGCCGACCTCCGAAGGCGGCACGCATGAGTCGGGTTTCCGCAGCGCCCTGCTGCGCGGCCTCAAGCGCTATGCCGAGCTGACCGGAAACCGCAAGGGCGGCATCGTCACCTCCGAGGATCTGCTCGAGGGCGCGGCGGGGCTGGTGTCGATCTTCATCGAGCAGCCGCAGTTCCAGGGCCAGACCAAGGAGAAACTGGTCAGCGTCGAAGCGACCAAGCTGGTCGAAACCATCGTCGGCGACAATTTCGAGCATTGGCTGACCGGCGACAAGGAAGCAGCCGAAGTGCTGCTCGACCATGTCGTTGCCAAGGCCGAGGACCGGCTGCGACGCAAGCAGGACCGCGAGCAGCAGCGCAAAACCGCGACGCGCAAATTGCGTTTGCCGGGCAAGCTCGCCGACTGCAGCAGCACCAGCTCAGAGGGCACGGAGATCTTCCTGGTCGAGGGCGACTCGGCCGGCGGCTCGGCCAAGCAGGCGCGCAACCGCGAGACCCAGGCAATCCTGCCGTTGCGCGGCAAGATCCTGAACGTGGCCAGCGCCACCGCCGACAAATTGCGCGAGAACCAGGAAGTCCAGGACCTGATCCAGGCGCTGGGCTGCGGCTCGGGCGCCCACTACAACGAGGACAAATTGCGCTACGAGCGCATCATCATCATGACCGACGCCGATGTCGACGGCGCGCATATCGCCTCGCTGTTGATGACCTTCTTCTATCGCGAAATGCCGAAACTGATCGAGAACGGCCACCTCTTCCTCGCCCAGCCGCCACTCTACCGAATGAGCCGCGGCGGCAAGGTCGAATATGCCCGCGACGACGCCCACAAGGACGAGCTGCTGGCCACGGTGTTCACCGGCAACGGTAAGGTCGAGATGACGCGCTTCAAGGGCCTGGGCGAAATGCAGGCCGTCAACCTGCGTGAAACCACGATGGACGTGACCAAGCGCACGCTGCTGAAGATCAACGTGCCGACTGCCGCCGACACCGACGACCGCCGCGAAATGATGCGCACCGCGACATTGGTCGAGGATCTGATGGGGCGAAAGCCCGAGAAGCGCTATGCCTTCATCCAGGAAAACGCCAAATTCGCCCGCGACCTCGACGTTTGAGCTTGCTTACCGAGGGCTGACGGCGGACGCGCGATAATGTGAGATGCTGGGAGGAGCCTGCCGCCCTATTTTCGGGGCAGACGTGGCATAGGAGGAACGTCCGATGCACCCCCTCAGGAAGATCGTCATCGCACTGGCTGCGGCCGCCGCAATTCCGGTCGTTGCCCATGCGGCAACCCTTGGCGGTAACTACTACGCCATACAATACGACTATCGGGAGTTCTACGCGGTCACCGACAACAGGAATTTCCGTGTCGCTCTGCTCGGCAACCCGTTTCCCAGCCTGGAGATGGGCGAAGTTGCCCGGCGCCTCCTGCCGGTCATGCAAGCCAACAAGCCGCCGCCGCGCCTGACTTTCACCTATGACGTGCCCGTCGAGCAACAACACCCCGACTATAGGCTGATGCTGGTATTCGATCCGGCCAACGACCTCGGCTCGGCAGCCGTTTGCAACGGCGTAAAGCGCTTCAAGCCGCAGAAGCCCGGGCGTGTCTATGTATATGCTGTTTACTGCCGCAACGACCTTGCGCTGTCCGAGGTCACCGGCTGGACAAACGCCTCCGCACCCGATGATGCTCGCATGGGCGATCTTATGAAGGATCTTTTCAACGTCGTGTTCGACCGCTCGCCATATTCACGTCGGCAGCACGGCCACGGCTCGATGCGCTGACGCTAGCGCTCCGCAGGAATCCCTGCTAACCAGAGGGTCATGACCCTCTGGCATGCGCGCGCCGCGCGAGCCCGGCTCGCCACCTGCGGCATGTTCAAAGATTTGTTCCGGGTGGCGTTCGACGATTCGCAGGTGCATCTGCCGATAAATCACGGACACGGATTCTTTTAGAGCCGCGGCGAGATGAAGGTCGCTGGAGCTCTTCTTGCCGCCGCCCTGCTCTTGTGCGCCGGCTGCGCGTCGGACGGCGGCGCCATCGGCGGGGCGCAGTACGCCCCGGAGTATGACTACAACGAATTCCGCGCTGCCCTGGACGGCAGGAAATTCCAGGTCATTCTTGCCGGCAATCCGTTTCCCGCGATGCCAGCCGAAGAGACAGCACGTCGCCTGTTGCCGGTCATGCAGGCCAACAAGCCGCGGATCAATTTCACCTTCACCTACGAAAAGCCCGCCGAGAAGCCGCATCCGGATTATCAGCTTTACCTCGTGTTCAATGCCGCCAACGACCTCGGCTCAAACCGGGTCTGCGAGGGGCTAAGCCGTTTCAAGCCCGGCACCCCCGGCCGTCTCAATGTGTTCGGCGTCTATTGCCGCAACAACCAGCCGATGTCGGAGACCACGGGCTGGACGGCGGCGACCGGACCCGACGATCCACGCGTCAGCAACATGTTCAAGGACCTGTTCTTCACCCTTTTCGACGATTCCCAGATGCTCATTCCCAGCAACACCGGCGGCGGCAACATGCAGTAGAGCCGCGCGCTCCACAGGCATTCTCTGCTAACCACACGGTCATGGCCCACTGGTATTCCCTTGCCGACCTGATTTTGTCCCGCCTCGATGCGGAGACCGCGCATGGCCTTGCGCTGCGCGCCCTGAAAAGCGGCCTGATGCCGCGTGACCGGCGCCCCGATCCGCCAGCCCTGGCGATCGAGGTCTGGGGCCGCGCCCTTGCCAATCCGATCGGCCTTGCCGCCGGCTTCGACAAGAATGCCGAGGTTGCCGATGCCATGCTCGATCTCGGCTTCGGCTTCGTGGAGATCGGCAGCGTCACGCCCCGGCCGCAGGAGGGAAACCCGCGGCCGCGGTTATTCCGCCTCGCCGAAGACAGCGGCGTCATCAATCGCATGGGCTTTCCCGGCCAGGGACTCGATGCCGCCCGCTCCCGGCTCGCCATCCGCCCGCGTCGCGGCTTCGTCGGCGTCAATGTGGGCGCCAACAAGGACAGCACCGATCGCGCCGGCGATTACGTGGCCTGCAGCGTGGCGCTTGCGCCCTACTCCGACTATCTCGTCTGCAACGTTTCCTCGCCCAACACGCCGGGATTGCGCTCGCTTCAGGGCCGCAGCCAACTGGCCGGCCTGTTGAAGCGCGTGCAAGGCGCGATCATCACCAGGCCGGTGCCGCTATTGGTGAAGATCGCACCCGATGCCACGGATGACGATCTCGACGACATCGTGGCCGTCTGCCGAGATCTGCGCATCGACGGCATCATCGTCGGTAACACCACGCTGTCGCGCCCACCGTCGCTGCAATCGCAGTGGCGCGGCGAGGCCGGCGGGCTTTCCGGCGCGCCGTTGGCCGCCTTGTCGACGGACGTGCTGCGCCGCACCGCCCAGCGCGTGGAGCGCCAGTTTCCCCTGATCGGCTGCGGCGGTGTGAGCTCGGGCGCCGACGCCTATGCCAAGATCCGGGCCGGCGCGAGCCTGGTCCAGCTCTATTCGGCCTTGGTCTATGAGGGCCCGCCGCTCGTTCGCCGCATCAAGGACGAACTCGCCGCGCTGCTGGCGCGCGACGGGTTCACCTCGGTGTCGGATGCGGTCGGTGCGGATCTCTAGATATCGGCGAAGACGTGGCGTTCCTTCCTGGCGCCGGGATGCGTCACCGCGCCATCGACCGCGGGGCCAACGAGCTGGGCGTACTTCCACAGCGCGCCTGACGCATACATGTTCTTCTTCGGCTTCCAGGCCTTGCGGCGCTTGACCAGCTCCTTGTCGGAAAGCTCGACGCCGAGGCGGCCCTTGATCGCATCGATGACGATGATGTCCCCGTTCTTCAGGAGGCCGATCGGGCCGCCCAATTCGGCTTCCGGCCCGACATGGCCGACGCAGAAGCCGCGCGTGCCGCCCGAGAAGCGGCCGTCGGTAATCAGCGCCACCTTCTCGCCCTGGCCCAGGCCATAGAGCGCCGCCGTGGTCGACAGCATCTCGCGCATGCCCGGGCCCCCCTTGGGACCCTCGTAGCGGATGACCAGCACGTCGCCTTCCTTGAACTTGCCCTTCACCACCGCCTCGAACGCCGCCTCTTCGCTGTCGAAGCAACGGGCCGGACCGCGGAAGGTGAGCTTGTCCTTGGCCATGCCGGCCACCTTCACGATGGCGCCGTCGGGCGCCAGGTTGCCCTTGAGGCCGACCACGCCGCCGGTCGGCGAGAGGCAGTCCTTGACGCGATAGACGACATCCTGGTCTGCCGGGAACTTCACGCCCTTGTGGTTCTCGGCCAGCGTCTTGCCGGTCACGGTGATGCAATCGCCATGCAGCAGGCCGTTGTCGAGTAGCTCCTTGATGACGACGGGAATGCCGCCGACGCGGAACATGTCGAGCGCCACGTATTTCCCGCCCGGCTTCAGGTCGGCGATATAAGGCGTCTTCTTGAAGATGCGGGCAACGTCGTGCAGGTCGAACTTGATGCCGCATTCATGGGCCATCGCCGGCAGATGAAGGGCCGCATTGGTCGAGCCGCCGGTGGCGGCAACGACGGTCGCGGCGTTCTCGAAAGCCTCGCGGGTGCAGATGTCGCGCGGCCGGATGCCGAGACGCAGCAGGTTCATCGCCGCCACGCCCGAAGCCACGGCGTATTCGTCGCGCGTCTCGTACGGCGCCGGCGCACCGGCCGAGCCGGGCAGCGCAAGGCCGATCGCCTCGGACACGCAGGCCATGGTGTTGGCGGTGAACTGGCCGCCGCAGGAACCCGCCGAGGGACAGGCCGCGCATTCCAGCTCATGCAGATCGGCGTCCGAGAATTTGCCGGCGGCGTGCATGCCGACGCCCTCGAACACATCGACCACGGTCACGTCCTTGCCGCGGAAAGTGCCGGGCAGGATCGAACCGCCATACATGAACACCGAGGGCACGTTGAGCCGCAGCATCGACATCATCATGCCCGGCAGGGATTTGTCGCAGCCGGCGAGCGTCACCATGGCGTCGTAGCTATGCCCGCGCATGGTCAGCTCGACCGAGTCGGCAATCAGGTCGCGGCTGGCCAGGGAGGATTTCATGCCCTGGTGGCCCATTGCGATGCCGTCAGTGACGGTGATGGTGGTGAATTCGCGCGGCGTGCCGCCGGCGCGATCGACTCCCGTCTTGACCGACTGGGCCTGGCGGTTGAGCGAGATGTTGCAAGGAGCCGCCTCGTTCCAGCAGGTCGCGACGCCCACGATCGGCTGGTTGATCTGCTTTTCGGTCAGGCCCATGGCGTAGAGATAGGAACGGTGCGGCGCGCGCTCCGGGCCGACCGTCGTATAGCGGCTCGGCATCATCGACTTGTCGAGGGTCGGATTGGGGTGAAATTTGCCTTTGTTCTTCTTGGCCATCGCTCTGATCTCCGCCTGTCCACATTCCCGTGAAGGGCGGCGACTTTAGCGATGCCGGCCGGCGATTCCTAGGATCAGTTAAGGGGCCACGTTCGGTGGTCATGCGGATCGGATTGCCAGTGTAGGAACTCTTGCTCCAGAGCCAGCCCGCCGAGATCCCGGCTTCGGTTACGCCAACTTCAGGACGTTCGCTGCGGCGCTGAGAGCTCCACTTTTCCGATAAAACCTTGTCGCCACGCGGAAATCTAAGGCGCAGACGGCGCCAAACCAACGCCATACACTAGGCCAAGGGATGTGTGCCGTGCCGCTTTGGATAACGATTACGATCGCCGCCGCGTTGTTTCAGAACATACGCACGACGATGCAGCAGAAGATTCGCCATTTGCTCAGCGTCGATGGGGCGAATTTCGTCCGCTACCTTTACGGGGCGCCACTGGCGCTCGGTATGCTGGCCTTCCTTGTTTGGGGAACGGGCCGCAAAATGCCGATCCTCAACCTAGAGTTCCTGCTGCTGGTGACGGTGGCGGGTTTGGCCCAGATCATCGCCACCTCGCTGATGATCCATGCCTTCGCATTGCGCAACTACGTGGTCGGTACCGTCTATTCCAAGACCGAGACTGTATTCGTGGCGTTGTTCGCCACCTTTATCGCCTTCGAGCCGCTCCACTTCTTCGCCTGGATGGGCATCCTGGTCTGCCTGGTCGGCATTGCCGTCCTGAGCGCACGAGGCCGGCTCGCCGACATACGGGGCTTGCTGGCCGATCTCAGGCACAAGGGGGCCCTCTTCGGCATTCTGTCGGGCTTTTTCTTCGCCATCGCCGCCGGCACGATCCGCGAGGCCTCCAAGCAGATCGACGGGGATTTCATGATCCGCGGCATCACTGTGCTGGCCTGCATGAACACCATCCAGGTCGTGCTCATGGCCATCTATCTCTTTCGCCGCGACCGGCCCCAGCTGACCAAGGTCGCCGCGCATTGGCGTTCGTCGAGCTGGGTCGGGTTGTTCAGCGTCCTGGGGTCGGCAAGCTGGGCCTTGGCCATGACCCTCGAAAACGCCGCGTTGGTGCGGGCGGTCGGCCAGATCGAGCTTGTCTTCACTTTCATCGCCTCACGTGTCGTCCTCAAGGAGAAGCCGTCCCTCGGGGAGTGTATCGGCAGCCTCCTGGTGATCGGCGGTGTCGTTCTTATTCTCGTAGCTAGGTGAACAAATGACCGATCAAAGACCGAGACCGCTCAGCGGCGTCCGCATCCTCGATTTCTCGACCACGATCGCGGGTCCGCATTGCAGCCGCCTGATGGCCGATCTCGGCGCCGAGGTGATCAAGGTCGAATCCATCGAGGGCGACCTGATGCGCTCGCGGCCTGTCCTGCGCGACGGCGCCAGCACGATGTTTGGCCAGCTCAATGTCGGCAAACAGTCGATCGTGCTCGATCTCAAACGACCCGAGGCCGTTGCCGTGGTTAAGAAGCTCGTTTCCACTGTCGATATCGTGGTCGAGAACTACCGCCCGGGCGTCATGAAGCGGCTGGGCCTCGACTATCCCGAGCTGGCGAAGATCAATCCCAAGCTGATTTATTGCGCCATCTCCGGCTACGGCCAGACCGGCCCCGGCGCCGGGCGGCCGGCATACGCGCCGGTGATCCACGCCTCGACCGGCTACGACATGGCGCATCTCTTCTATCAGCAGGGGCGCGAGCGGCCGGACAATTGCGGCATCTTCGTCGCCGACTATGCGAGCGGCGCCTATGCAATGGGAGCCATTCTGGCGGCTCTGCATCAGCGCCACGTTACCGGCCAGGGCCAGATGGTCGATGTCTCGATGTTCGAGACCCTGGTCGGCATGCTGCTGGGCGAGGTCAACCGCGCCCAATTCGATTTTGAATCGCCGTCGCGGCCGATGTACGGGCCGATCGAGGCCGCCGACGGCTACGTCATGCTGGCGACGGCGAGCGAGCGCACTTTCCAGGACCTTGCCACAGCCTCCGGACGAAGCGACTGGATCACCGATCCGCGCTTCGAGAAATATGCCGACCGGCGCATGAATTGGGGCCTGCTGATCGAAGAACTGGAGCAATGGTCCAAGAAGATCAGCGTCAAGGAGGTCGTGGCGGCACTGGAGAAGCAGGGCGTGCCCTGCTCGCCCTATGTAACGGTCACCGAGGCGCTCAAGGATCCGCAGGTCGCCCATCGCGGCACGCTCTGCAGCATCACCGATGCCAGCGGAACGTATCAATCGCCCGCTCCGCCCTTCCGCTTCTCGGGGTCAGACCTGCAGAGCGGCCCCCATGTGTCGTCACTTGGCGAGCAAACCCGCGCGGTGCTGTCGAAGGCGGGCTACCAGGCGGCCGAGATCGACAAGCTGATCGAAAGCGGAGCCGCCAAATGACCGACGATCTCGCCCAGGTCGAGGACCGTACGCCCATCCTGATCGGCGGTGGGCAGATCACCGACACCTCCGGCGCGCCAAGCAGCGAGCGCTCGCGTGTCGCCTTCTGTGCCGAGGCGGCTCGGGCCGCTCTCGCCGACGCTGGCGCGCGGATCGATCCTGCTTCCCTGGGCGCCAGGATCGACGCTCTGGCGGTCATGGAATTCTTCAGCGACATCAGCCCGCGCTTCGCCTCGCCCTTCGGCCGCTCGAGCAATCCGCCCAAGAGCGTCGCCGACCGGTTGGGCGCAGCGCCGCGGCAGCTGCTCTACAGCCACTCCGGCGGCAACATGCCCCAATATCTGGTCAACCGCTTCGCCGAGGAGATTGCCCGTGGCGAGACCGAATTGGCGCTGATCTGCGGCGCCGAGCTTCTGCGCAGCACTCAGAATGCCCGACGCGCCAGCCAGAAGATCGATTGGAACGAGGATCCCGGCGGCGAGCCGGTGCGCGTCGGGGACCAACGTTTCGGATTCAGCGAGGAAGAAGCGCGTCACGAGCTGCGCGCCGCCATCCATTTCTATCCGCTCCTGGAGAATGCCATCCGCGGCGGCCTCAAGCGCGATGTCGACACGCATATGGCGGCCATGGGCCGGCTGTTCGCCCGCCTCGCCGCCGTGGCCAGGGACAATCCGCTGGCCACACGACGCGAAGGTCATTCAGCCGAGCGCCTGGCGACCATCTCCGACGACAACAGGTGGATCTGCTTTCCCTACCCTCGCCTGATGAACGCCAACGCCATCATCGACCAGGCGGCGGCCGTGCTGATGACCTCCGTCGGCAAAGCCAAGGAGTGGGGTATCCCGCGCGAGCGCTGGGTGTTCCTGCATGGTTGCGGCGACGGCACCGACACTTGGGTCGTCTCCGAGCGCGAAAAACTCGACGCCTCGCCTGCAATCCGCGGCTGCGCCCGCACCGCTCTCGCCATGGCCGGCAAGGAAGTGGCCGATGTCGCGTTCTTCGATCTCTACAGCTGCTTCCCGTCGGCGGTCGAAGTGGCGATGAAGGAGATCGGCATCGCCGACGAAGATCCGCGGCCGATCAGCGTCACCGGCGGCCTGCCGTTCTTCGGCGGGCCGGGCAACAACTACGTCACCCACTCGATCGCCGAGATGCTGAACGTGGTGCGCCGCGCACCCGGATCGTTCGGCATGGTAACGGCCAACGGCAACTACCTCACCAAGCATTCGGCGGGGCTTTATTCGACGAGTCCGGTGCGCGGACCCTGGCGGCGTGAGGATCCCAGGAAGCTGCAGGCGGAACTGGATGCCTGCCCCAGGCGAAGGGTCGAGACCGCGCCATTGGGCACCGGCACGATCGAGACCTATTGCGTGACCTACGGCAAGGAGGCGCCCGAGCGCGGCTATGTCATCGGTCGGCTCGACAGCAGCGGCGACCGCTTCGTCGCCATGACGCCGGACGAGCCCGCCCTGCTGGCCGACATGCTGACGCGCGAGCAGCTGGAGCGTAAAGTCACGATAGCAGAAGAAGGTGGTCGCAACGTCTTCCGCCTGGTTTAGGAGGAAATGCATGTCCAACGTGCTGAACGCGGCGCAGATCGCCGAATTCGACCGGAAGGGCTTCACCTACGCACGCGGTCTGTTCTCGCCCGACGAAGTGAAGTTGCGAGGCGATGGAGAAGGATCCCGCCGTGCGCGACAGCATCCTCGACCGCCGCGACGGCGAGGGCCGCTCGACGCGCATTGCGCTATGGAACCGCGCCGGCGACAGCGTCTACGGTCTGGCCGCGCGCTGCGCCCGCATGGTCGATACTTCGGCCGAGCTGCTGGGTGGGCCGGTCTATCATTACCAGTCCAAGCTCACCGCCAAGGAGCCGGAGGTCGGCGGCGCCTGGGAATGGCACCAGGACTACGGCTACTGGTACTATAACGGCTGCCTGCGGCCCGACCTCCTGTCGGTGATGATCGCGCTCGACAAGACCGACCGCAGCAACGGCTGCCTGCAGATCGCCACCTGCTCGCATCGGCTGGGCCGCATCGACCACACGCCGCTGTCGCCGACCCAGAACGAGGTCGATCCTGCGCGCATGCCGCATATCCTGGAGCACTGCCCTATCGAGTATTGCGAACTCGATGCCGGGGACGCGCTGATTTTCCACTGCAACGCCATCCACCGCTCGGATGCCAATCGCTCGGCCAGCCGGCGTTGGACCCTGCTGATCTGCTACAACCGGGTCGACAACGACACCTTCACGAAGACCGATGACCGATATTTCGTGCCGCTCGAGCCGGTCGATGACGGCGCCCTGCTCCGCGCCGGCGCCCGCTTTGCCCGCGGCGACGGCCAGGAGCACTTCGCCAGCCGGCCGTATGTGCCGGACTTGAGGAAGGCGTCTTAAGCGAGCCAAGCGAAAGGTCCCTCGCTTCGCTCCAGCGCGGAGGTTACTCCGCGCGAGATGACAATTTTGTTGAACTCGAAGCGTCGACCAAAAAATAGTGTCATCCCGAGCGAAGCCAGGGGGACCTTTCGCTCTTACCTACGCTCCCAACCGCTCCAGCGCCGTGCTCAGACGCAAGCGAGTTTGCTCGGCCTGGCTGCGGCGCTCGCGCTGCTCCGCCACCACCTCTTCCGGCGCGCGTGCGACGAACGCGGCATTGCCGAGCTTGGCGTCGATCTTGTCGACCTCGTCGGCGAGCTTCTTGATTTCCTTCCGCAGGCGGACGCCTTCCGTTGCGAGGTCGATCACTTCGCCGACCGGCAACGCATACGTTGCTTCGCCGACCACGATCTGCAGAGCGTTCTTGGGCGCGTCCGCCACCTCTGCATCGATGCCTTCGACGCGGGCCAGACGCTCAATGACCGCCCGATGGGTGGCGATGCGCTGACGTGTCACCTCGTTCGCCCCCACCACGAGCAGCTTGAGCTTGGCGGCGGCCGGCACGTTCAGCTCGGCGCGGGCAGATCGGATGTCGGAGATCAGTTTGATCAGCCAGCCAATCTCGGCGTCAGCCGCCTCGTCGGAGGTCGTGGGCACGGGCCAGGGTTGGCCGATCAGGGCGCCAAGCTCGGCACGGTGGCCGAGCTTGTCCCAGATCTCCTCGGTGATGAACGGCGTCACCGGGTGCATGAGCTTGGCCGTCTCGCGCAGCACGAAAGCCGTCACGGCACGAGTCTCGTCTTTCGCCGGGCCGTCCTCTCCTTGCAGGATCGGTTTGGTGAGCTCGACATACCAGTCGCACAGCATGCCCCAGACGAATTCGTAGAGCGTGTTCGCCGCTTCATTCAGCCGGAAACCGGCAATGGCATCGTCGACGGCGCGATTGGCGCGCGCCAACTCGCCCAGCATCCAGCGGTTGACTGTTTGCTCGACGGAGGCCGGGGCGAACCCCGCGGGCAGCGACGCACCGTTCATCTGGGCGAAGCGCGTGGCGTTCCAGAATTTGGTGATGAAATTGCGCGAACCCTCGACGCGCGCCGGCGCGAGCCGGATGCGGCCACCTTGCGCCGCCATGGCCGTCATTGTGAACCGCAGCGCGTCGGCTCCATATTTGTCGATCAGTTCCAGGGGATCGATGACGTTGCCCTTGGACTTCGACATTTTCTGGCCCTTCTCGTCCGTCACCAGCCCGTGCAGGTAGACGGTGCGGAAGGGCACTTCCTTCATGAAGTGCTGGCCCATCATCATCATGCGGGCGACCCAGAAGAACAGGATGTCCCAACCGGTCACCAGAACGCTGGTTGGATAATATTTCGCCAGCTCCGGCGTCTTGTCCGGCCAGCCGAGCGTCGAAAAGGGCCAGAGAGCCGAGCTGAACCAAGTGTCGAGGACGTCGGGATCGCGGATCAGCTCGACATCATGGCCATAGTGCTTGCGCGCGTCCTGCCTGGCCTCGTCCTCGGACAGCGCCACGAAAACCTGCTTGTCGGGTCCGTACCAGGCCGGGATCTGATGCCCCCACCAGAGCTGACGCGAGATGCACCACGGCTCGATATTCTCCATCCAGCGAAAGAAATCGTCGCGTCCGCGCTCGGGCACGAATTTCACCCGGCCGTCTCGTGCCGCCGCGATCGGCTCGACCGCCAGCTTCTTGGCGTCGGCATACCATTGCTCGGTGAGATAGGGTTCGACCGGCACGCCGCCGCGATCGCCATAAGGTACGGCATGGGTATGCGGCTCGATCTTCTCGACCAGCTCGAGCGCCTCCATGTCGGCCACGATCTTCTTGCGCGCGTCGAAGCGGTCGAGCCCGCGATAGGCTTCGGGGACCTTGTCGTTGGTGCGCGCGAACTTGTCGAAGATGGCGATGGCTTCGAGATTGTGCCTGCGGCCGACCTCGAAATCGTTGAAGTCGTGCGCGGGCGTGATCTTCACCGCGCCGGAGCCCTTCTCCGGATCGGAATATTCGTCGGCCACGATCGGGATTCGGCGGCCGACCAGCGGCAGGATGGCGTGCTTGCCGACGAGGTGCTTCCATTTTGGATCGTCGGGATTCACCGCGATGCCAGTGTCGCCCAGCATGGTTTCTGGCCGGGTCGTCGCCACGACAATGAATTCGCCCGGGTTGCCGTCGATCGGATAGCGCAGGTACCAGAGGTGCCCCTTCACTTCACGCGACTCGACCTCGAGGTCAGAGATCGCCGTCAGCATCTTGGGATCCCAATTGACCAGACGGTTGTCCTTGTAGATCAGGCCGGCACGATAGAGATCGACGAACACTTTCAGGACGGCGCGCGACAGTCCTTCGTCCATCGTGAAACGCTCGCGCGACCAGTCGCACGAGGCGCCCAGGCGACGCAGCTGCTGGGTGATGGTGCCGCCGGAAAAAGCCTTCCATTCCCAGACCTTCTCGAGGAACTCGGATCGCGACAGCAGCTTGCGGTTGGCGGTGTTGCGGTCAGCCGCACCCTCTATGGCTAGTCCAACGCCCTCCAGCTCGAGGTTGCGTACAACGACCATCTGCGTGGCAATGCCGGCATGGTCGGTACCAGGTTGCCACAACACGTCGTCGCCCTTCATTCGGCGCCAGCGGACCAACACGTCCTGCAATGTGTTGTCGAGCGCGTGGCCCATATGCAGGCTGCCGGTGACGTTGGGCGGTGGAATGACGATGCAAAAAGGCGGCTTGGCCGATTCGGGATGCGCCTTGAAGGCGCCCGAACTCTCCCATTCGGGGTAGCGGCGCGCTTCGATCTCTTTGGGATCGTAGGTTTTGTCGAGCATCATTTGCCTCTAGACGCGATATAGCACGCACACCAATGAAAAACGCCACGGCGGGCACCGTGGCGTTCGCTTGGGCGCCTGGGGTTTAGCGGCGGGTCAGCCGGGAAATTTCACGCTCTACAATGGCCTGGACCATCGGCGGCAGATTATGGTCGAGCCAATTCTTGAGCATCGGCCGCAGCATCTCCTTGACCATGTCCTCGATGGTCTTGTCGGAGCCGCCGCCAAGGGTCGGGCCGGGCGTCGCAGCATTCACCGGCGCGTTGTCCCGCACGGTCTTGTTCAGCTGGTGGAGAGTCGATATCGCGGCGTCCGCCGCGGCTGCTTCGGCGAGCGCATGGGCACCGGTTTGCTCGGGCGCGGCAGGCCGGAGCTGGGACGGCGGTGTCAATGGCTGATGAAATGTCGTCGATGGCGCCGGCCGGGGCTGCGGCGACACGGGCACGGCAGGTTGGCCGTCCTCGATCAGATCGGTCAGCAGGAGCACGTCCTGCTGCTCGGTGCTTGGGTCCGGCGTCGTCGGCGATTCCGGCCGAGCCTCGGCGGCAGGTGATCCGCCGCCTTGCGCGCGGGCCTCGTCATCGGAAATGATCTTGCGGATGGACGCCAGAATGTCGTCCATCGAAGGATCGTTACCGGGGACTTTGGGATCACTCATCTACTAACACCCGGGTCGCTGCTCCAATCGCCGATCCAACGCGAGGCAACGTCGTTATAATACTTCTCTTCGTCGTAATATTCGACTGGCAGGCCAAGTCCCCGGGCGGTCAACCGCCCGATGGCCGAAAGCACCGCATAATAATTCACGTATACGTCATGTTGGGCGCCGATGAGCTGGACCTGCGCATTGAGCAGTTCCTGCTCCGCGTTCAGGACGTCGAGCGTGGTGCGGGAACCGACCAGCGCCTCCTGCCGGACACCGTTCAGTGCCACTTCGTTCGCCGTCACCGCCGCCTGGAACGACGTCACGCGCGACCTGGCCGAATCGAGGCCACGCCACGCCCGGATCGCCGTTTCAGCGGCCAGCCGTCGTGCGGAATCCAACTCGTTGCGACGCTGCCCCAGGACTTGCTTGGCGACGCGGATTTGCGACCATTCCGTACCATTCTGATAGATCGGCACTGTGGCCTGGAGGCGCACACCGACATTGTAAAATTGATCGTGGGGAGTTTGGACGTCGAGCTGCTGCTGGGCGAATCCGACCAAGTTCACCGTCGGCAGCAAGACGCCGACAGCACTGTTGATGCCGTATTGAGCGGCCGAGATCCTGTACTGAGCGCTGACCGCGCGCGGGCCGGCCGCCATCGCCAGCGTGATGGTCTCTTCTTCGCTGGCCGGCAAGGTGCCGATGAACGGAATCTGGCCCAGCTTACCGGGCGGCTGTCCGACCGTCCGCTGATAAGCCGCCTGCGATACCCGCAATTGGGCCTCGGCCAAGATAAGGTCGGCTATGGCGCTTGCCAGGCGGGCTTCCGCTTGGGACACGTCGGTGATCGTCAATTCGCCGACGCGAAACCGTTCGCGGGTGGATGTGAGCTGTTCCTGGAGCACCTTGACGTTGCTTTTGCGAGCATCGACGGTGCCCGCATCGCGCTCCATGTCGGCATAGGACGTCACGGCATTGAGCAGAACCGTCTGCTCGGCATCCGCGAGCAACGCCCGCTGCGCCTGAATATTGGCTCTCGCAGCGGCGGTGGCGGCCACGGTCTGGCCGCCGCGAAACAGCGGCTGGGTAATTGTGAACTGCATGATCCTGCCGTTGAGCTGAAAGTAGGTTGGCGTCCGGATCTGCGAGTAAGAATCGGCCTGCTGCGTGTTATATTCTGCCGCGAACTGGACTCTCGGCCGCCAGTTCGCCAACGCCTGCGACAGCGTTTCATCGGTCTGGCGCAACACTGACCGCGCCGCCAGGAGATCCGGGTTGCTGTTATAGGTCTGCGCAAGGCTCTCGATCAGGCTTTGCGCGACACCTGCGGACGGCAAGGCAAGCCCGGCCACGAGCGCGCTGGCAATCGCCACGCAGGCGAGCCTCGGAACCGGCCGGACATGCATCAAACCAATCCTCATATCAAATTATACTTTAGCATTAGCGGGACAAACTTTGGTAGCCCCTCGTCGCGCCTTAAAATGGGCGATTTCGATTAAAACGTAAATCGCGGCGGTGGTGCGAAACCCGGCAATTCCGGAGTCCCGGCATCAAAGAGGGGACGGCCGGAGGTCACCCCGCCCTGCTTGACAATGAGAGTGGCGTTTCCCAGCGCGCCCGGCGGCCCGGCCATGACCGTGGCAAGGCGCCCGCCTTCTGCCAATTGATCGAGCAGCGTCTGGGGAATCTGCCGAAGTGCCCCTTCAATCAGCACGACGTCGTAGGGGGCGAGTTCGGGCGCGCCGTCCTCCGGCCTGCCGATCATGAGCATGATGTTGGTGAGTTCGAGCGCCTTGAATGCCTGCGTCGCCATCGCCGCCAGCCGCTCGTCGCTTTCAACCGCCACAACCGTCTTTACCAAGCGGGCCAGCAAACCCGCGCCGTAGCCACATCCGGAAGCCACAACCAGCGCCCGGTCCTCGCTGTCCGGCTGAAGCGCCTGGATAAGGCGCGCCAGCACCATCGGCTCCATCATGTAACGGCCACCGCCCAGTGGCACATCGTCGTCGGCATAGGCCACGGCGCGCAGCCCCTCGGGCAGGAAGCGCTCGCGCGGCAATTCGGCGATTGCCGCCAGCAACGCGGCATTGGTCACACGATTGGGTCGAAGCTGACCCTCGATCATGTTGCGGCGGGCGAGCGCAAAATCGGTCATTGTATGTCCTTGAAAGTGCCAGGCCTTATAGACGGCAGGGAGCGACAGCGTCAAAGGTCGCTCCGTCGCGGGCCGCTTGACCCATCTCCGCGACCATGCGTATAGCACCGCCGCTTCCAAGGATGGCCTGGTGGCAGAGTGGCTATGCATCGGACTGCAAATCCGCGTATGCCGGTTCGATTCCGGCCCAGGCCTCCAAAGCGTTTCAGGGAACGACACCCTTGCGTGGGCGGGAACGGTCTGTCAAAACCGCGCCCTCGCGGGTGGTACCGCCGCCGCGACGATTTCTATTCCGGAGTAGCTCAGCGGTAGAGCAGGCGACTGTTAATCGCCCGGTCGCAGGTTCGATTCCTGCCTCCGGAGCCACTTGGGGCCGTTCTCCGACGAGAGCGGCCCCTTTTTGCTTGTGGAGTTTACCCCCCATGAACCCTTCCAACGAAAAGGTCGAGCTGGTCCGGCGCACCGTGCCTTTCCAAGGCTATTTCCGCGTCGGGACCTATCTTTTCCGGCATTCGCTGTTCAACGGCGGCCAGAGCAAGGTGATCAGCCGCGAGGTCTTCGAGACCGGCATGGCAGCCGGTGTCCTGCCCTACGACCCGGCGCGCGACGAGGTGCTGCTGATCCGGCAGTTCCGCGCTGGCGCCTACGTGGCCGGGCGGCACCCCTGGACTTGGGAACTGGTGGCTGGAAGGGTCGAGAGCGGTGAGACGACCGAGGCGCTCGTCCGGCGTGAGGCGGTCGAGGAGCAGCGAGAGCTCGGGCTCGATGCGCCGGTCGGTGAGCCCGTTGACGCCCTCGAGGGTCGGGAAGAGCAACAGGACCTTC
>Ga0137359_10001092_pt1 | contig 21328 bp, 19 predicted proteins | sample Mad1_40_16metaG_FD_108281 | JGI IMG/M metagenome (GOLD analysis project Ga0137359, IMG submission 108281) | Vadose zone soil microbial communities from Angelo Coast Range Reserve, California, USA - Mad1_40_16 metaG | ecosystem: Environmental > Terrestrial > Soil > Vadose zone | place: USA... | reverse complement strand
CTGGAAGGATTGGCGATCGCCTGAGGTGCGATCGCCGCAGGCGATCGTTCAAAAGGAGACGAATCATGGTCGATTTCGAACTCTCTCCGGAGATCACGGCGCAGCGCGAGCAGCTGCACATGCTGGCCGAGCACGCGATGCGGCCGATCGCCCGCGAGTACGACGAGCGCGAGCACGAGAAGCCGTGGGACTTCATCAACATGATGTGGCAGCTCTCGAAAGCCTCGGACATCGGACCGGGCAAAGAGGGCAAGCAGGACGGCAAGAAGAAGGCGGTCGACTCGAACCGCAACCTGCGCACCGTCATCGCGGTCGAGGAGCTGTCGTGGGGTGACGCCGGGCTCTACTTGAGCATCCCCGGGCCCGGTCTCGGCGGGGCCGCAGTCCAGGCGGTCGGCACACCGGAGCAGAAGGAGCGGTTTCTCTCGCGCTTCAAGGGCGACAAGCCGGTCTGGTCGGCGATGGCGATCACCGAGCCGGGCGCCGGCAGTGACAGCGCCGCGATCCAGACGACTGCCGTGCGCGACGGCGATCATTGGGTGCTGAACGGCACCAAGATCTTCTGCACGAGCGGCCTCATGGCCGGCGACCCGAAGAACTCGAACGGCTTCATCGTCGTCTGGGCGACGGTCGATCGCGCCGCGGGTCGGGCCGGCATCAAGTCCTTCATCGTCGACGCCGGGACGCCGGGGATGACGGTCGCGAAATGCGAGGACAAGCTCGGCATCCGCGCCTCCGATACCGCGACGCTGATTTTCGAGGACTGCCGCATCCCGCTCGACAACATCCTCGGTAGCCCCGAGGTGCCGAAGACGAGCGAAGGCTTCAAAGGCGTCATGGCGACCTTCGACGCCACCCGCCCGATCGTCGCCGCGAGCGCCCTCGGCGTCGGCCGCGCCGCGCTCGACTTCGTGCGCGAGGAGCTGAAGAAGCAAGGTGTCGAGATCCGCTACGGCGTCGCGCCGAGCAAGCTCACCGCGATCGAGCGCGACTTCATGGACATGGAGACGCAGCTGCAGGCCGCGCGCCTTCTCACCTGGCGCGCGGCGTGGATGATGGACAACGGGCAGAAGAACAACCTCGAAGCCTCGATGGCGAAGGCCAAGGCGGGACTCGTCGTCACGCAGGTCACGCAGAAGGCGGTCGAGATGCTCGGACCGCTCGGCTACTCGCGCCAGCTGCTCGTCGAGAAGTGGATGCGCGACGCGAAGATCAACGACATCTTCGAGGGGACGCAGCAGATCAACATGATGATCATCGCGCGTCGCATTCTCGGCTACACGAGCAAAGAGCTGTCCTGAACGTCGGCGACGGCGCAGGTGCGGGGCGACGCGGGGTCGTCGTCCGCACCCGACGTGCGCAAGAGGGCAGGTTTGCGCACCACGGGTGCAGACGACGACCCCGCGTCGCCCCGCACCTGCGCCGGTGTCGCGCTCGCGTAGCTCGTGCTCGCGTCGCCGAGACCGTCGACGTCGTCGAGTCGACTGCGACGAGGTCGGCGCAGTCACCCGGCGGTTGACGACGCGGTACCGCGTGGCCGCTGGCGCGCCTTCGCGAGTGGCGATTTATTTGCCGCTCTGCGTTGGTGTGCTACTTTTCAACGCGGATGGACACCTACCAGATCCTTTCCGACGTCCCGCGATACACGGAGTTCATGTCGGTGGCCGAGCTTTCGGCGAGCTCGCGCGAGCTCGCACGGCGGTTTCCGAAGCTCGTCACGCTGCAAGCGATCGGTACCTCGCTCGAAGGACGGCCGCTCGAGCTGCTGACGATCGGCAACGGCACGCGCAAGGCGCTGCTTTTCGGCACGCCGCATCCGAACGAGCCGATCGGCACCCTCACGCTCGAGTTTCTGTCGCGGCGTCTCTGCGAGGACGACGATCTCCGCGAGGAGCTCGACTACACGTTTCTGATCGTCAAGTGTGCCGACCCCGACGGGACGCTGTTGAACGAAGGCTGGTTCAAGCAGGCGTTCTCGCCGCTCACCTACGCGCTCAACTACTACCGGCCGCCGGCACGCGAGCAGGTCGAGTGGAGCTTCCCGGTCCACTACAAGACGCTGCACTTCACGGAGTCGTGTCCGGAGACGCGCGCGCTGATGGCGGTCATGGAGATGCACCGGCCGACGTTTCTGTATTCGCTGCACAACGCCGGCTTCTGCGGTACGTACTTCTACCTCTCGCGACCGTTGCCGGGGCTGCTGCCGCGCCTGCGGCGCGTCATCGCCTCGCAAGGTCTCGCGATGCACCGCGGAGAGCCGGAGGCGCCGTTCATCAAGGCGTTCGAGCCCGGCATCTACGGGCTCTTCGGGATCCAGGAGCGGTACGACTACTTGGCGCGCAACCTCGACGAGGATCCTGCGCCGTGTCTCGAGGCCGGCACGAGCTCGGACGACTATCTGAAGACCATCAGCGGCGGGTACTCGGTCGTCTGCGAGGTGCCGTACTACTTCGATCCCGTGCTCGAAGACACGTCGCCCGCGGGGCTGACGCGTCGTGAGGCGATGCTCCAGGGCGTCTTCCGCGTCGACTCGATCTACCACGACGTGCGCGAGTACTTCGCGATCGTCGGCCGCGGCGCGCCACGCGATCGGCTCTACCGCTCCGTCGACGATTACGTGAAGCGTGCCCCCAAGCAGCTCGCGGCGCTGAAGCACGAGGTCGAGGCGCCGCAGTACGCGCGCGAGGCGACCCGCGCCGAGGCGTTCGACTCCACCGTCTGCCGTGTCTTCCACCACATGCTCTATCTCGGCGAGGTCTATCGACTGGCGGTCGCGAGCGGCAACGAGGAGGTGACGCGCATCGTGCGGCGCCGGCTCGAGGAGATCTGCTCGCAGATCGAGAACCAGAGCACCGTCCAGGTGCTGCCGTTGCAGAAGCTCGTCGCCGTGCAGGTGGGGACCGGTCTGCATGCGCTCGCGGCCTGGAAGGAATTCGCCGGAGCCGCGACGCCTGCCTAGTGCGCGGCGGGGCGATGCGGGGTCGTCGTCTGCACCCGACGTGCGCAAGAGGGTAGGTTTGCGCACCACGGGTGCAGACGACGACCCCGCATCGCCCCGCCGGGTCCTCGGCGTACGGCGCGACAGTGAAACTCCCGCCGCGAGGGTGTGCACGGCCGCGCCGTCCGGCGTCGACCGCGTCCGCTTCCGCGACGCGAGTTCCTGGCGCGTGTTCTGGGCGCTCGATACAGTCGGGCGCATGAGGGCTCCTCGTGTCGGCCGGTGATGGGCAGCAGTCATCTCGTCATGCGAATCGGCTGGTTCGCGAGACGAGTCCTTACCTGCTCCAGCACGCGTACAACCCGGTGGAATGGTATCCGTGGGGCCCGGAAGCGCTGGAGCGGGCGCGGCTCGAGGATAAGCCGATCCTGATCAGCATCGGCTACTCGTCGTGCCACTGGTGCCACGTGATGGCGCACGAGTCGTTCGAGAACGAGCGCATCGCGGCGCTCATGAACGAGCTCTTCGTCTGCATCAAGGTCGATCGCGAGGAGCGGCCCGATCTCGATCACATCTACATGAGCGCGGTGCAGATGCTGAGCGGGCACGGCGGGTGGCCGCTCACGATGTTCCTCACGCCCACCGGCGAGCCGTTCTTCGGCGGCACGTACTTTCCGCCGGTCGACCGCCACGGCATGCCGGCATTTCCGCGCGTTCTCCAAGGCGTCGCGCAGGCGTACCGCGAGAAGCGCGATCAGGTTCGCGACAGCGTCGCGCAGCTGCGGACGGGTCTCGCCCGCTCCGACGAGCCACCCGCCGCAGCGGCCCTCGCGCCGGAGCTCGCCGTCACGGCGGCGCGGGGGCTCGCGCGCCATTACGACGCCGACCACGGCGGCATCGGCGGGGCACCGAAATTCCCGAACACCATGGCGTTCAGCCTGTTTCTGCGGGCGTGGGGCGCCACCGGCGAAGACCGATTCCGGCAGATGACCGTCGATACCCTGCACTACATGGCGGCGGGCGGCATCTACGACCAGCTCGGCGGCGGTTTCCATCGCTACTCCGTCGACGCGCGCTGGCTCGTGCCGCACTTCGAGAAGATGCTCTACGACAACGCGCTCCTCGTACGGCTCGCCCTCGAGGTGCAGCAAGCGACGGGCGGCGACGCCGAGGCGCGTCGAGTCGTCGAGGAGACGCTCGCGTACGTCACGCGCGAGATGACGCACGCCGACGGCGGCTTCTACGCGGCGCAAGACGCCGACAGCGAGGGCGTCGAAGGCAAATACTTCGTCTGGACGCGCGACGAGGTGATGGCCGCGCTCGGCAGCGACGCCGGCGAGATCGTCTGCCGATTCTACGACGTCACGGACGAAGGAAACTTCGAGGGCAAGAACATCCTCCACCGCACCGTCGATCTGCCGCAGCTCGCACGTCTCTTCGCGCGCCCGGTCGAGGAGGTCGCGGCGGTCGTCGAGGACGGTCGCCGCCGACTCCTCGAACTGCGCGCGCAGCGTGTCCCACCGGGGCGCGACGACAAGATCCTCACCAGCTGGAATGCGCTCATGATCGGCGCCTTCGCCGAGGCCGCGAAGGTGCTCGATCGCGACGACTATCGAATCGTCGCCGAGCGCGCGCTGGCATTCGTCTGGAACCGTCTACGCTACGACGGCCGGTTGCTGCGAACCTTCAAGGGCGGCGAGGCCAAGCTCGACGCCTATCTCGACGACTACGCGTTTCTGCTGAACGCGGCGCTCGACGTGTACGAGGCGAGCTTCGACCCGGCGCACGTCGCGCAGGCGCGCGAGCTCGCCGACGCGCTCCTCGCCCGCTTCGAGGACCGCGAGCGCGGCGGCTTCTTCTTCACGAGCGCCGACCACGAGGAGCTCGTGCACCGCCCGAAGCCGTCGTTCGACGGCTCGATCCCATCCGGCAACGCCGCCGCGGCGATGGGGCTCCTCCGCCTGTACCATTTCGTCGGCGACCCGCGCTTCCTCGAAGCCGCCGAGCGCACGCTGCGCTGTTTCAGCGGCGCGATGCAGGCGAACCCCTTCGGCTTCGCCCACATGATCGCCGCCGCGGACCTCTACCAACGGAAGCCGCGCGAGGTCGTCGTCGTCGCACGTCCCGACGATCCGCAGCGCCGCGTGCTGTTCTCGCGGCTCCACCGCGAGTACGTCCCCGACAAGATCGTCGTCGCAGCCGATCCAACGGCTCCCCCCTCGTTTCCGATCGTCGAGGGCAAGATGCAGATCGACGGCCGGGCGACGGTGTACGTCTGCCACGCGTATACGTGCTCACCCCCGGCGACGACGTGGGACGAGATCGCCCCGCTCCTCGTGACGCGCGCGCTTTAGGATCGATACCAGCGACGTTGCGCGCGGCGCAGCGCGATGGGCAGCGGTCTGCGCGTCAGAAGTCGCGGTGGAGGACGTTCTTGTCGAGCGACGCCGGCCCCGCGCCCATCAGCATGATCGACACCGCGACCGCGAGCAGCGTCAGCTCGTACTCGTAGCCGCGAATCAGGCCCTCGTGCAGGTGCACCTTCGTGATCGCGACCGTCATCACGATCGCGATCGCGAGCGCCGCCCAGCGCGTGAAGAGGCCGACGAGGCAGCAGATGCCGCCGAGGAACTCGGAGAGGGCCGCAGCCCACGCGAAGGCGACCGGCATCGGAAACCCGAGGTGGGCGACGGCCCGGGTGAACTCGGGCATGCCGCTCGAGATCTTCTGGAAGCCGTGCGCGATGAAGATCGTGCCGAGCACGACGCGCAGGAGGAGCGGCACCGCGGGCTGGAAGCGGGCGAACGCGCGCAGCATCGTCAGCGTCCGCGGAAGACAGGCCGTCGCCGTTCGAACACGGCGCGCAGGCCCTCTTGCAGGTCCTCGCTCTTGCGCGTCGCCGCAGCTTGGGCCGCCACTCCCGTCGACGGCGTCAACGAGCGAAACGTATTCGCCTCGTTGATCGCGGCCTTCATCGTGCGGATCGAGAGCGGCGCGTTGGCCGCAATCTCGGCGGCGAGCGCGCGCGTCGCCGCGGCAAGCTCGTCATCGGGGACGATGCGCGTCACCAGGCCGGCGCGGCGCGCGCTCTCGGCGTCGAGGAGCGCGCCGGTGAAGAGAAGCTCCTTCGTCATCGGCGTGCCGACGGTGTCGAGCAGCTTCTGCGTCAGCGCGTACGGCACGACGAGCCCGATCCGCGCCAGCGGCATCCCCATCCGCGCGCTCGCGCCGGCGATGCGGAGATCGCAGTGCAGCGCCAACTCGAGGCCGCCGGCGATCGCGTCGCCTTGCATCATCGCGATCGTCGGCAGGGGGCAGTGCTCGAGCTCGTGCAGCGCGTCTTCGATGTCCGGGTACTCGACGCTGCCGTCGTCGCGGCGCGCGAGACCCATCTCCTTCAGATCGAGTCCGGAGCAAAACGCCTTGCCGGCGCCGGTCAAGATGACCGCGCGCACGTCCGTCGCCGCGCCGAGCTCGCGGAACGCGTCGCGCAGCGCCGTCAGCATCGGCATCGTCATCGCGTTGCGCTTCTCGGGACGGTTGAGCGTGAGGGTCACGACGTCGCCCTCTCGCGCCGTCAACAGCACGTCGTCCTGCATCGTCACCTCGTGTGAATGCCGGCGGCGCGTGGGCGCGTGCGGCGCGGTGGCCGCAGCCGGCGGTCGGTCAGTAGGCGTCCTTCAGCTGGCGCGTCTTCGCGAAGATCGCGACGTCGTCGTCGTCGACGTCGGGGAAGCGCGCGCGGATGCTGGCGCGCAGCTCGGCGCTGCGCCAGCGCAGAAACGGATTGGTCGCTTTCTCCTCGGCGATCGTCGACGGCACCGTCGGCTGTCCCTCGGCGCGCAGACGCTCGACGCGCGCGAGCTTTGCCGCGATCGCGCGGTTTCCCGGCTCCAGCTCCTGCGCGAAGCGAAGGTTCTTCAGGGTGTACTCGTGGCCGAAGTAGACCCGCGTCGGATCCGGCAGCGCCGCGAGCTTGCCGAGCGACGCCATCATCTGCGCCGGTGAGCCCTCGAAGAGGCGGCCGCAGCCCGCGGCGAAGAGCGTGTCGCCGGAGAACACGGACGGCTCGCCGTCGGGGAACACGTAGGCGAGATGACCGCTGGTGTGCGCCGGGATGTACAACGCCCGCCCCTGCAGTCCGGCGACTGCGAAGCTTTCACCGTCGGCGAGCGCTTCCGTGAGTGCCGGGACTCGTGCGCGGTCCGCGCGCGAGCCGATGACCCGCACACCGGGGACCGCGCGGGCGACGTCCTCGTTGCCGCCGACGTGGTCGAAATGGTGATGCGTCGAGAGGATCGCCTCGAGGCGAAGCCCGCGACGCTCGACCTCGCGCAGGACCGGTCGCGCATCGGAGCAATCGACGACCGCCGCGCGCTCGCCGTCGGGGCCGACCAGCAAGTACCCGTAATTGTCGGACAGGAGCGGAATCGGAACGACGTCCACGTCGAGCTCTCCCGCCGCGCCTTTCAGTGTCCCTCGCTGCGCTCCACGGCGACGCCGGCGCCGGGCGAGGGCGCGGCGACGAGCTCGAGCTTCGCCACGCGCGCGGCGAACGTCGCGAGGTCCTCGCGCGCGCCGGTGTGGCGCTCCGCGAGATCGCCGATCCGCAACTCGATCTGGCGAATGATGCGCTCGATCTCGAGGCCGCGCTCGCCGAGCTGCTCGAGCTCGATGCGCTCGCGCAGGCGCTCCGCGGCGAGGGTGGTGAGACGCTCCGTCGTGGTGTGCGCCGTCGCCGCCACTTGCCGCGCCTGATCGGCGGCGCCGGTCGCGAGCCGCGCGGCGTTCTCGATGTCGCCCGGCAGCGCCCCGAGGCGCCGCTTCACGTCTTCGTGCTCCGCGAGGTGCGTGCCGTGCTCCTTCAAGAGGTCGCCGAGGCGCATCTCCAGGCGCGTCAGCCGATCGTGCAGCTTGCCGAGCTCGAGGCTGCGCATCAGTTGCTCCTTGGCGAGCGCGTCGAGCTGGGCGCGCAGCTCGGCGACGTCCGTCCGCACGTCTTCCGCCGCCGCGATGCGGAGATCGAGCTCGCGGATTCGCTCGCCGTCGTCGGAGCGCGCCTCCATGAGCTGCCGCTCGAGCGTCGTGACGCGGCTCGAGAGCGCAGCGCGATCGTCGAGCAGCGAGCCGAGCCGTCCTTCCAGGTGGACGATGCGGCCTTCGAGCGCTGTCGCCTCGCGTTGCGAGGCGACGTTCGCTCGGCTGAGGAGCGGCTGCAGACGTTCGATCGCCTGCCGCTCGAGGTCGACGAGGAGACGCTCGGCCCGTGCCTCGAGATCGCGTCCGGTCTCGCCGGCGCGCCTGCGGACCTCGCCGCGCAAGGTCTGGATCTGGCTCAGGACTGCTTCGAGGCTAGGCTCACTCTCACGGAGCAGCGTCTTCCCGAGCTCGGGAAACCACTGCAGGAGCTGTCCACCACGCGATTGCAGACGCTGAAGGCGCGTCGTCGTCGCGTCCGGCCGCGGCTTCGGACGAGTCGTCCGCCCATTTCCAGCACGCTCGCTCATGATGCCCTCCTCCCGTGACCGTCGGCGGGGAGCAGCATAGTGCCGCTCACCGCCGCTGTCCACGGTCCTGGGGCGATTTGCGTCGCGATACTTCGTTGCTCGGTCGCTGCGCTGCTCGGCGTAGCTTCCGCTACGCCTGCGCTGCTCGCTTCCCTCGCGCCTCGTCTCGCTCGCAACTCGCCCCAGGACCGCCGTCGTCGCGTAGGTCGCAAATCGGCCCCCGTCTGCCCCTCGTGTGGTCCAGTACCAGCCGCCTCCTCATCGCGCCTCACGATGCGACCGGTCGAGGCAAATGTGCGCCGATCGGCATACTCCTCCGCAGCGCGGCAGAAATCACCCCGAGCGGAGAATTTTGCCGGGGTCATGCGGCTGCGATGTCGTAGACGCGCAGCGTGGCGGTGGCACCGATGCTGCTACCAGCGCGGCATGAACGGCGTCGTGCTTTCGATGCGTCGGCTCGGGCTCATCGGTATCGGTTTCGTCGTGACGAGTGTCTTGGCGACGCTCGCCGCGAGCGCGGGACTTCTCGACCCGAGCGCGCTCGCGATCACCGTCGGCGGTGCGCTCGGCGTCACCTGGGTGACCTTTCCTCGCGCGCGGCTGCGCCAGGTGTGCGACCTCGTCGGCGAGGCGCTCGCGGCTCCCGGGGACTTCGAGCCGCTCATCGCGACGCTGAAGCGTCTCGCACACGTCCATCGTGTTGACGGCGTACCCGCCCTGGAACGAGCGGCCGCACATGCCGAGGATGCGTTTCTGCGCGACGCCGTCGTTCTCGCCGTCGAGGCGCGGAGCGAGGCGGAGCTGCGCGAGTCGTTGGTCGGCGAGGCGCGGCGCTGGGCGGCGGAGGGCGAGGCGGCGCGGCAGGTGCTCGTCACCCTCGGCAAGCTGTTTCCGGCCTTCGGCCTCATCGGCACGCTCCTCGGCCTCGTGAGCTTGATGCGGCACCTCGGCGGCGCCGATTTGTCGGCCGTGGGGCCCGGTCTCGGCATCGCGGTCCTGACGACGCTCTACGGCGCGGTCTTCGCGAACGTGGTCGTCTTGCCGCTCAACGCCAAGCTGCAGGCGTACCTCGCCCGGCGAGTGCTGGTCATGCAGATGGTGATCGAAGGCACGCAACTGCTCCACCGGCGCGAGTATCCGACGCGTATCGAGCGCGCACTCCGCGCGTACGTCGGCGCCGGCCGTCCGGCCGCGATAGAAAAGGGGTCGACGACGCGCGCGGCGGCCGAATCGGGCAACGAGTGGAATGACGACCTCTTCGCCACCGAACGCGCGGCCTGATTGGAGCGAGCCGCTCACGTCGCCGGCCACCGACGGCGACGACGTGGGCTGGCTCATCACGTTCAGCGACCTCGTCTTGCAGCTCTTCGCGTTCGTGCTCGTCGTCGCCGTGTGCGGGGCGGCAGCGCCGCACGCCGGCGCGCGATCGCAGACGACGAGCGCGGCGGCCGCGCCCGCGAGCGCCGACACGCCGCCGCCGACCGTCGCCACGGCGCCGCCGGCGACCGTCGCCGCCGCACCGTCGACGACTGTCAGGGCCGAGCGCTCGGGGACCGATGTCGCCGATGCGGCGCCGTCTGCGTACGCATCCGCAGACGCGTGGGCGGGTGACGCGAAGGACGGCGAGACAACGGCGCATCGCACGACACCCGCCCCCCCACGGAGCGTCGCCGACGAGGCGAGCGAGGTCGCCGATGAGCGGCCGTCAGCGGCAGCCGTACGGCCGACCGTCGCCGTCGCGTCGGCCGACGTCGCCGACCCGACCGACAGCGTGCCGACGACCGGCGTCGCGGACTCGACTGGCGTGACGGCGTCGCCGCGCGTCGCGGCCCTCGCGCGCTATCTCGGCGCGTTCGTCGCCGCCCGCGACGACGTCGACGCCGCGACCGTCAGCGCGGGGGATCGCGACGTGCGTCTCGCGTTCGGCGGGCGGCTCGGGTTTCGGACCGGAAGCGCCGAGCTGCTGCCGCGCGGCCGCGGCTTCCTCGCCGAGGTGCAGCGGATCGCGAGCGCGGTTCCCGACCTCGCGATCGAGGTCGCCGGCTATACCGATGACGTGCCGATCCACACCCGCGAGTTTCCCTCGAACCTCGAGCTCTCACTCGCGCGCGCGGCGAGTGTCGCGCGCGAGCTGCAGCGCGGTGACGCCGCGCTCGCCGTGCGGACCGTTGCGCTCGGCTTCGGCGAGCACCACGCGGTCGCGCCCAACGACGACGCCGCGAACCGCGCGCGCAACCGGCGCGTCGAAGTGCGGCTCGTCACCCGCGATCACTCGATGCCGTAAGTGACGCGCACGCGCGCGTCGGTCGTGACTTCGCCGGGCTCGATCGGCGTCGACGCCATCGCCGCCTCGGCGCGCACCATCGGCGAGAAGCGTTGCGGCAGCGGACGCTCCAGCGCTTCCGTCGAGGCTTCGAGGACGGCCTTCAGGGCGACATGGAGCGACTCGGCGATCGCGGCGGCCTGGGACGCGGCGTCGGCTCCGGCGGCCCGGAGCGCCGCCGCTTGCACCGGCGCAGGGTCGGCGATCGTGAAGCTGAGCGCGTCGATGCGTGCGGCACCCGCCGCGATGGCGGCGTCGATCAGCGGCCCGATGGCGTCCAGATGGCGCGTCTGCACCGCCAGCTGGTTCAACGCCGTGTAGCCGACGATCTCCGGGCCGCGCTCTCGCGACGGCGTGCGATTGTCGCTGCGGTAGACGGGCGTCAGCTGGTAGCTCGCGGTGTCGACGCGGCCGTCGGGACCGACGATCTTCTTGAGCGCGTCGATCACCTGCGAGGCCGCCTTCGCGGCTTGCTGGCTCGCTGCCTGGGCGCTCGGCGCCGTCTGCTCGACGGCGATGCGGAGGTCGGCGCGATCGGGCGTCGCGCGCTCGTGGCCGATGCCGACGACGGTGATCGTGCGGCCACGATGACCAGGTGACGGGGCGGTGAGCGGATCCGCGGCGTGCGCCGCCGCGAGCATCGCCCACGCCGAGAGAGCGAGCGCAACGACGAATCGGATACTGCGCGAGGGCATCGCTCCACCTCCTGTTGCGCCCGCCGGCACGCGCGTCATGCTGGCGCGATGCGTCGGCGCGATCCTACTCGGCGCCGGGTCCGGTCGCCAGCGGCCCTCGCGCTGGCGCTGGTCGTCGCCGCGAGCGTCTCCGCGGCGGCGACGCTCGACGACTACGTCGACGCGTTTCGCGACGCGCTCACGCCGGCAGTGACGGCGCTCTTCGAGGACGTGCGCGCCGATCTCGCGGCGACCGCGGCGCCGTTTCCCGCGCGTGTGCGCGCGCGGCTCCGTCCGTTCTTCGACGGCACCGTGGTCGACGGCGTGGCGCTCACGCCGGCGACCGTCGAGCGCGGACGATACACCGTCGACGCCGAGTCGTCGCGGCGGCTCTTCGCGCTGTTGCCGCCGTCGGTGGCGGCGATCACCGTCGGCGACGTGGTCGCGTTCGCGCCCGGCGAGTACCAGCCGGATTGCGTCGAAGGCGTCGCGCTCATCGCCCACGAGCTGGTGCACGTGGCGCAGTTTCACGTCCTCGGACGCGACCGGTTCCTGGAACGCTACTTTCTCACCGACACGTTACGGCGACAGCTCGGCGGCGGGTCGGGGCCGGTCGCAGAACCCACGACGAGCTCGCTCGAGATCGCGGCGCACTGCCGGCAAGCGGAGGTGTGCCGCGCGCTCGCCCGCGCCGGTACCCTGCCCGCGTGTCGCGGGCGCCAGACGCCGATCTGCCCGGCGTGCCGGAGGAACAATCGGTAGAGGCGACGCGGGCACGATCAACCGCGGCAGGGCGCTACGTGGGTGATCAGCCGCGGTAGTCGGTCGCGAAGAGGTAGAGCTCCGACGAACCCTTGCGCGTCGCCTCGAGGCCGACGAGACGGACGCGGCCGAACATCGTCCGCAACTCCGCTCGCGCCGCTTCCATCTCGGCCCCCCCGAACGTCTTGGCGACCAGCGTGCCGCCCGTGCGTAACGTCGCCGCCGCGAAGCGTTGCGCCGCTTCCAGTAGCGCGGCGCTATGCGCCGCGTCGCGCGGCGCCACGCCGCTCAGCTTCGGCGCCAGGTCGGAGAGAACGACGTCGGCCGGACGACCGAGGAGCTCGCGGACGCGTGCCGGCAGCGCCGGATCGGCCGCGTCCGCCTCGAGCACGACGACGCGCGCGTCGGCGAGCGGCGCGATCGGCACGACGTCGATGCCGACGACGCGACCCGCGGCGCCGACGAGCTCCGCCGCGACCTGCAGCCATCCGCCCGGCCAGGCGCCGAGATCGACGACGGCGTCGCCGCGGCGGATGAGCCGCGCCCGTCGTTGCAGCTCCGCGAGCTTGAAGGCGGCGCGCGAGCGATAGCCCTCCTGCTTCGCGCGGCGATAGAGCGCGTCTTTGCGGTCGTACATCGCCTCTCCCCTAGCAGACGTCGCGGCGACGCGCCGCCTCGGCGCATACACGGCAACGCCCGGGGGAATTTTCTTCCCTTCGTCCGATCGGTCGGCTATACAAGCCGCCCGCGCGAGGGCGGTGGAGGTGCGGCGGTGGCGATGGAGCTGAACGATCGGCAGCGCGAGGCCGTCGGGCACGGCGACGGTCCCCTCCTCGTTCTCGCCGGCGCCGGCAGCGGTAAGACGCGCGTCATCACCGCGCGCATCGCCCGCCTCGTCGAGTGCGGCGTCGCCCCCGACGCGATCCTCGCGCTCACGTTCACGAACAAGGCCGCGGCGGAGATGCGCGCCCGTGTCGCGCGCGCGCTCGACGCGCGTGCCGCCGACGTCTGGCTCAGCACCTTCCATAGTGCCGCGGCGACGATCTTGCGCCGGCACGCCGCGCTCGTCGGGTATGCGCCGAGCTTCTCGATCTACGACGACCAGGACCGCGCCAAGCTCATCCGGCAATGCATGGAAGACGAGAACGTCAGTGAGCAGACGCTCGCGCCGACGTCGGTCGCGTGGTCGATCGATCAGGCGAAGAACGACGCGCGCTCGCCCGAGGACGTGGCGGCGCGACCGGCCGGCCCGTTCGCCGACGTGATCGCGCGCATCTACCGTCGTTACCAACGCGCGCTCGAGCGCCAGAACGCGCTCGACTTCGGCGATCTGATCCTGCTCGTCGTGCGGCTCTTCCGCGAGCATCCCGAGGCCCGCGCGCGCTACCAACGACGCGCCGCGCATCTCCTCGTCGACGAGTACCAGGACACGAATCACGCCCAGTATCTGCTCTTGCGCCTGCTCGCGGCCGGCGAGCAGCCGAACGTCTGCGTCGTCGGCGACGACGACCAGTCGATCTACGGCTGGCGCGGCGCGCAGGTGCGGAACATCCTCGATTTCGAGCACGACTTCCCGAGCGCGCACGTCGTTCGCCTCGAGCAGAACTATCGCTCGACGAAGACGATCCTCGCCGCTGCCGGCGCGGTGATCGCCAACAACTACGGCCGCAAGGGCAAGACGCTCTGGACGGACAACCCCGCCGGCGACGAGGTCGTCACCGCCGTCGCCGAGGACGACCTCGCCGAGGCACGGCTCGTCGTCGCGGAGGTGCGGCGGCTCGCCGCCGCGGGACGGGCGCTCGACGAGATGGTCGTCTTCTATCGCACCAACGCGCAATCGCGGGCGCTCGAGGAGGCCGCGATGCGCGCCGCCTTGCCCTACAGCATCGTCGGCGGCATCCGCTTCTACGAGCGCAAGGAGATCAAGGATCTGCTGGCGTACCTGCGCGTGCTCGCGAACCCGGCGGATGACTCCAGCCTGGAACGGATCATCAACTGCCCACCGCGGGGCATCGGCGAGCAGACGGTCGCCGCGCTGCGCGCCGCGGCCGCGAGCGCCGGCGTGTCGATGACGGACGCCCTCGCGCGCCGCATCCCGATCGCCGGGATCGCGAGCGCCGCCGCCGGTCGGCTGCGCGACTTCGGCGCGCTTCTCGACCGCGTCCGCGAAGCGCTCGACACCGACGCGCTCGCCGACGTGCTGGAGGCGGTGCTGCGCGAGACCGGGTACCGCGATCGCCTCGAGAGCGGCGGCGGCGAACGCGCGTCGCGGCTCGAGGACATCGAGGAGCTGCTCGGCGTCGCACGCGACTTCGATGTGCGCGCTGGCGCGACCGAGTCGACGCGCGAGCGGCTCGCGCGCTTCCTCGAGGAGGCGGCGCTCGTCTCCGACTGGGACCGTCAGGAGGCGGGCCGCAATCGGCTGACGTTGATGACGCTGCATACCTCGAAAGGGCTCGAGTTCCCGATCGTCTTCATCGTCGGCCTCGAGGAAGGCATTTTCCCGCACCAGCGCGCGCTCGACGACGGCGACGAGCTCGAGGAGGAGCGCCGGCTCTGCTACGTCGGCATGACGCGCGCGCGCGCGCGACTCTATCTCTTCCGCGCCGAGCGGCGCCTGCGCTTCGGCACCATCAGCGAGCGGCTGCCGTCACGTTTTCTCGACGAAGTTCCGGAGCACCTGACGCGCACGCTGCTGGGCCCGTCGAAGCCGGTGCGACGCGTCCCGACGGGACCCGTCATCGACTACAGCTTCAGCCAAGAGGTCGCGGAGGACGCCGGCTGCGGTCTCGCGGCGGGAACCCGCGTGCGCCATCCGACGTTCGGCGTCGGCGTCGTCCGCCGCAGCGAGGGGCGCGGCGACGCCGAGAAACTCTCGGTCCAGTTCGCGCGCGCCGGCATGAAAAAGCTCATCCGGCGCTACGCGAATTTGGAGCTGCTTCAGCGGTAGACGGAGTCCAGCGGGCGGGCGCCGGAGACGCCGAACGGCGATTCGCCGTAGTACGCGTGCGCGTCGTGGCCGGAGATCGGCTCCAAATCCGGCTGCGCGACCAGCTCGTGGAACGGACGCGTCACCAGCCACTCGAGCGTATAGCCGACCGGATGGATGATGTACGCGATCAGGCGCAGCGGATGCGACTGCGAGTCGTCGTACTCGTCGGCACCGGTACGCCAGTAGACCTCGCGTGACACGACTTCCTCGCGCACGACCGGCGGACACGGTGCCACGACCGGGGGCGCGGGCGCGGCCTCGGCCTGACGCTGCTCGTGCTCGGCGCGCTCGGCGTCCGTCCAGTGCTCGAAATGACCTGCCGATGCGATGCGCGCACCGAGCACGCACCATGCGGCCACCGCCACCAACATCATCATCTTGCGCATGCGACTGTCCTCCTCGCCGGCATCGCGATTCACAACGAGGGTAGCAATTTCCTCCTGCGGCAACAAGCACCGTTTCACGCAAGGTTACGACGTTACGGGCGATTTGCCGAGCGAAATGCCTGCGGGTACCATCGGCGTGCGTGCCCTTCCGCGCGATCACCGAGCTCTTGGGAGATCGTCGCCTGGTGGTCGTTTCCAATCGAGCGCCGGTCGACGTCCACCGTGGAGTCGAGCGCCGCTTCGTGCCGACCGTCGGCGGCATGGTGAGCGCCCTCATGCCGGTCTTCAAGGCGGCCGGCCGCGGTCTTTGGATCGCCTGGTCGGGTGAGTCGTCGCAGAAATCGCAGGAACGTATCCCGCTTCCAGCCGACGACCCTTCCTTCATGCTGCGCTGCGTGCAGCTCTCCGAGCGCGACGTCAGCGGCTCGTATTACGGCTTGTCGAATCGCGGGCTTTGGCCGCTTGCGCACTACTTCGTCGGACGCTGCCAGTTCCGTCTCGAGCAATGGCATAGCTATCGGCACGTCAACGAGCTCTTCGCGCGCGTCGTTCTCGAGGAGCTGCGGCCGAAGGACCTCGTCTGGGTACAGGACTTCCATCTCGCGACTCTTCCCGGACTGCTACGCGAGGCGCGCCGCAACCTACCGATCGGACTCTTCTGGCACGTGCCATTCCCTGCTTGGTCGGTCTTCGGAATCCTGCCGTGGCGGCGGCCGCTGCTCGAGGGGATGCTGGGCAGTGACGTCATCGGGTTTCACGTTCAGAGCTACGCTCGCAATTTCCTTGCGTGCGTCGAGCGCTTCCTTGGGCTGCCCGTCGATTACGAGCTCGGTACCGTCACGTTGAAGGACCGCCAGGTCCGCGTCGTCGCCTGGCCGATCGGGGTCGACGCGGAGGGATTCGAGACGCTCGCGCGAGCGCCGGACGTGCAGCTGCGCGCCGCGCGTATCCGACGTCAGCTCGGCTCCCAGCAGATGATCCTGGGTGTCGATCGCCTCGACTACACCAAAGGGATCTTGGAGCGATTGCAGGGGTACGAGCGCTTCCTCGAGCAGTCGCCGGCGTTCCGCCGCCGCGTGACGTTCGTGCAGATTGCCGTTCCCTCGCGCGAGCGCGTCGACGAGTACCGGCGCATGAAGCGCGAGATCGACGAGTCGGTCGGCCGCATCTCGGGGCGCTTCACCAGCGAGGGCTGGGTGCCCATCCGCTATCTCTACCGCTCGGTGCCGCCGCTCGACCTCGCCGCGCACTACGTCGCCGCCGATCTGGCGCTGGTGACACCGCTCCGTGACGGCATGAATCTCGTCGCCAAGGAGTACGTCGCGTCGCGCATCTACGACGACGGCATGCTGATGCTCTCCGAGTTCGCCGGCGCGGCGGAGGGCCTCCCGGAGGCGGTGCGGGTGAACCCCTACAACATCGACGACGTCGCCGCGCAGATCCGTGCGGCGCTGACGATGCCGCGCGAGGAGTCGAGCGAACGCATGCGTCGCATGCGCGCGCGCGTGAAGCGCGAGGACATCGGGTGGTGGCTGCGCGGCTTCCTCGGCGAATTCCCGCTGCCGAGCGGCGCCGGCGCGACCCGCGGCGACACCGACGCGGCGACGTTGCGGCGCGCCGTCGCCGACGTCGCGAACCATTGACGAGCGCCGCGCAGGACTGAGCCGCCGGCACGATTGGTGCCGATCCGCAGCCACGACCGCCGGCGTCCACCGTGGACAATCGCGGCAGCCGCACCTACAATCCGGGCCCTTCGCCCAACCGTAGACCAGACGTCCGGTTGCTCGCGCAAAGGGGGAGCAGGATGCCGCGCACCTTTCGACCGCTCGACAAGACTTCGAGCTGGCGCCGCCTGGCGCCGCACGTGTGGGGACGACCGCAGGACCCGACCGTCTACGGCGTCCTCGAGCTCGTCGTCGATCGCGCGCTTCCCTATCTCGAGGCGCTGAGCGAACGCACCGGTACGAAGATCCGCTTGACGCACCTGGTGACCAAGGGCCTCGGCCTCGCGATCGAGCGCAACCCCGACGCGAACGGCGTGATCTCCTCCGGACGGGTGCAGGTGCGCTCGAGCGTCGACATCTTCGTCCAGGTCGCGACGGAAGGCGGACGCGATCTCTCGGGCACGAAGATCTGCGACATCGATCGCAAGAGCCTCGCGGAGATCGCGCGCGAGATCGCCGCGCGCGCCGAGAGCGTGCGCAATCACCGCGATCCCGGCGTCGAGCGCACGAAGGGCATGGTGCAGCGGCTGCCGAACTTCGTCCTCGGCCGGGTCGTGCGCCTCCTCGAGTCGCTGATCTACGACTGGCAGCTCGATCTTGCGCGCTTCGGCATCGAGCCCGATCAGTTCGGCAGCGCGATGGTCTCGAACATCGGCAACTTCGAGGGCTTCGGCATGAGCTTCGCGCTCGCGCCGCTGGTGCCGATCAGCCGCGTGCCGATCGTCGTCCTGATCGGCCAGGTGCAGCGCAAGCCCGTCGTCGAGGACGACCAGGTGGTCGTGCGCTCGGTCGTGACTCTCGGCTGCACGTTCGATCACCGCATGATCGACGGCGCCCAGGGGACGTCGATGGCGGCGATGTTGCGCGAGGTGGTCGAGGATCCCGAGCAGGTGTTCGGTCCCGTCGACGGCGTGAAGCCGGCGGCGGCGAGCGGCCTGCGCGCGCCGCTCTACAGCTGACGCAACGGCGAGCGCCGATCCCGTTTCCGATTTCGTTCCGGCCTACTGATCGCCGCGCCAGCCGACGTAGCTCAGCTGCCGGCCCGCACCGGCGCCGTCGCGACGATAGGAGTGCAGCGCCTCGGAGTGCTCGGCGGTGCAGGGGCCGACGACGCGGACGGCGCCCGGGTCTAGTCCCGCCCGCGCGAGCGCGATCGTGGCGAGCCGGCGCACGTCGAGATGACCGCGGTCCGATACCCCCGGGCGCCACGCGCTCTCCGCGTCGACGCCGTAGCGGGCGACGAATTGGCGCTGGTGTTCGGCGCCAAACTCGTAGCACGTGCCGCAAATCGCGGGTCCGACGGCCGCCTGGACCGCGTCCGGTCGCGCGCCGTAGCGGTCGGCGAGCGCGGCGACGCTGCGCTCGACGACTCCGGCCACGAGCCCGCGCCACCCGGCGTGCACCGCGGCGACGGCGCGTGCCGCCGGCGCGACGAGCAGAATCGGCACGCAGTCGGCGGTGCGGATCGTGAGGACGACGTCGGCCGAGGCGCTGACGAGCGCGTCGGCGACCGGCAGCCGCGCGGCGTCGTCGTGCCAGTCGAGCCGCGCCCACCCCGGGTGCTCCGGCGAGACGACGGCGGCGCCGTGCACCTGGCGCGCGGCGAGCACGACTCGCGGCGCTTCACCCGCCGCGATGAGCCGATCGCGAATCGCCGCGAGGTCGAAAGCGCCCGGTCCGAGACCGTCGGCGCGGCCGAGGAAGCCGTGAATCAGCCCCGGGATCGCGTCCCACTCCGTGACGCGCCAGCGCGTCGCATCGTCCGTCTCGTGGTTGGCGGCGCCCACGACGGCATTCTATAGTGCGCCGCTCACGCGCCGCGACGTCTCAGGTGGTCACGCCTCGCGAGGCGCGCGCGCAGCGCAGGAGGGGTGGGGAGTGCGGCTCTTGGATCTGATCCTGGCAGCGATCGTGCTCGCGGCGCTCGTCTTCATCGCGCGCCAGCAGTTCCCGTCGTACGCCGCAAAGACTTACGTCCCGGCTCCTCCGCAAGCGGCGAGTCCGAGTCCCGGTCCCACGTCATAACGGCGCCGGTGCGGGCGCCGCCCGCCGCCTCGACGAGTGCTTCGAAGAGGCGCAGGTGACGCGGGTCGGCGAGCGCGCGCACCTCGGGGTGCCACTGCACGGCGAGCGTGCACGGATGCTCGTCCGACTCGACCGCCTCGACGACGCCGTCCGGCGCCCACGCGACTGCGCGCAGGCCGCGCCCGATCCGTCCCACCGCCTGGTGGTGCCACGACCGGACCGAGAGCTCGTCGGTGCCGAGGATGCGCCCGATGCGGCTCGCGGGCTCGATGCGCACCGGGTGCTCGACGGGGCGGCGCTCGGGATGGCGGTGCAGGACGTCCTTGCCGTAGTGGTCGGGGATGTGGGCGACGAGATCGCCGCCGAGCGCGACGTTCAGCACCTGCATGCCACGACAGATGCAGAGGAGGGGCAGGTCGGGGCGTGCGATCGCGGTCCCGGCGAGCTCGAGCTCGAAGCCGTCGCGCTCGAGCGAGATGCCGTAGTTCGACCGATGCGATGTGCCGCCGTAGCGCGACGGATCGATGTCGCCGCCGCCCGAAAGAATGAGACCTTGGATCGCCTCCAGCGCCTCCGGAATCTCGCCCTCGATCGCGGGCAGCACGACCGGGACGCCGCCGGCGCGGCGGACGGCGTCGACGTAGTCGCACGGCAGCGAGAAGCTCTTGCGCTTCCCGGCGCGACCGTAGCTCGAGATGCCGATCAGGGGGCGTCGCACGGTCGTCAGTTGGCGCCGATCACCTGAATCGGCACGGCCATGAAGGTGGCGAAGAAGAGCGCGATCGTCAGCCACGCGGCGATGCGGCGGCGCGGATCGAGCGGACGGTCGTCGAGCGTCGGCGGATGGTCGAGGCCGATCAGCACGACGAGCACCGCCCACATCGCCCAGCCTTTCCAGCCGAGCATCGCCAGGCCGATGATCGTGATGAGGCTCAGGCGCGCGACCCAGCGGTGCGCGCGGCCGAGAAGCGCGTAGATGACGTGGCCGCCGTCGAGCTGCCCGACCGGCAGCAGGTTCAAGAACGTGACGAAGAGCCCGAACCACCCGGCGAGCGCGACCGGGTGGAGCACGATCGTCACGTCCTGCTGCGACACGTGGAGCGCGAGCTTCGTCAAAAGGCCGAAGACGACGGAGTTGCCGAGCGTGATGCCGACCGGCTCCGGTCCCACGAGCGGGCGCACCTCCGAGTGCGCGAGCCCGTACAGCACCGCCGGAATCGCGATCAGAAAGCCCGCCCACGGTCCGGCGGCGCCGACGTCGAAGAGCGCCGTCCGGTTCGTCGGCGTGCGCATGCGGATGAAGGCGCCGAAGGTGCCGATCAGAAACGGCGGGCCGGGAATGAAATACGGCGGCGTCGCCTCGACGCCGTGCCAGCGCGACACGACGAAGTGGCCCATCTCGTGCACGAGCAGGATCGACATCAGCGTCATCGAGAACGGCAGCCCGCGCGCGAGGAGGCGCCAATCGGCGAAGGGGTTCACGCCGGCTTGGAACGTGCCGGCGAGCGTCGTCGTGAGCAGCGTCGCGAGAAAGAGCACGACGTGGATCGGACGTAGGCCGCTGATCTGCACCGGGCGCCGCTGTGCCGCGAGCCAGCGCTGGTACTCGGCGGCACGGTCATGCCCCGGAGCGTCGGGATAGCTCGCGGCGCCGGGTACGCCGACACGCTCGGGGTAGTAGGGCTCGCTCACGTCAATCGCACCCGACGACGACACGCGCGCCGCGGCCGATGCCGAGGACGCTCGCTGCGGAGCCTCGGTTCACCGCCATCTCGACGAGGTCGTTGCTGTTCACGACCGCGACCGGCTTTCCCGCGGGGACGTCGGCGTAGGAGTCGAGGAGGGGGAGAGCATGCCCGCCAATCGTAACGGAAAGCCGGCGACCGCGGAAGGCGCCGCGCGCATCGCGACGCGAAGCGCGCGCCGCACTCGACGTACGCCGCGCGTGCGCATCGGCGCCTACCGTGCGCGGCAGATCGTCGGCGCGGATGTTGCTG
>Ga0137359_10001087_pt1 | contig 21390 bp, 35 predicted proteins | sample Mad1_40_16metaG_FD_108281 | JGI IMG/M metagenome (GOLD analysis project Ga0137359, IMG submission 108281) | Vadose zone soil microbial communities from Angelo Coast Range Reserve, California, USA - Mad1_40_16 metaG | ecosystem: Environmental > Terrestrial > Soil > Vadose zone | place: USA... | reverse complement strand
TTGTGGTTGTGTCACAGGAGCTAGTCCCGCGCTTGGTCTTGCCCAAGGTTTTACATCGACAACTTCGTAGGCACTTTCTAGGGTGCTGTGGATGTCGTCGGCAGTTGCCAACAAAGATTGTGGGTCAACTGAGGAAGTGTCTATGGTTACAATAAAGGCGATGTTCATGAAATTAACGTCTTAATATCAGACTCAAGAGTCTTTATACAATCTTCGTGTTTTTCGACAACTAACTTTCCGGTTTCGTAGTATAAATTCCAAATAATAGTTATACCTTCCTCTTTAATATGTGCTAATCCTTGCGATTTTTCAAGATCGGTTCTATCAAGAGACCAGTGATGATTCATCTACTGTGCCTTTGCTATTGCGTCTCGGACTTGATCCACGGTTACAACTGGTGGTAAGCCAAGACTATTTTTAAGGGCATGGAATGTGTTTGGCATTGTTCGAAGTTGGTATACGTGTTTGTTATTACGCTCTTCACACTCACAAAGCAAAACATCACTAAATAGTGCACCTATGATATGTTGAAGTTGTCCGGGTATTGCGGGGAAATATCTTACAATCCCACTAACCTCATCCTTTTCAGGTTTAATATGTGCCGTTGCAATAAATAACTTCTTTGTTGAACGCATCTCCGCGATGAGTTTCTTCATCATCAGCAAAAAGACTCCCCAATCCTGGAGTTGCATCGCTTTGCGACCTTGTTGTCGAAGTATTTCTTCCATTGCCATATCGGTTAGACGAGAGAAACTGTCAAGGATAAAAGAATTAACCTTGTCATTCTTACAAGCGTCTTTGATATTATTAGTTAGGTCCCCCCAAGTTCCACCACTATCATACATAAACTCGATCTTGCCAGACAAGTATCTATGTGCTCCGCTTAAGTTATTGTCTAGATCGGCTATGTAAGCTGTCGGTGTAGCGATCTCTAATGCGTTTGTGGTCTTACCCATTCCCGGTTGACCTAAAAGTAGAAACCCTCTACTTTGGTTTGGTTTGTAGTCTTTGCTCAGTTGCATATGATATAATTAGTTGTCCTTCTCTATAAGTTGGTGGTGCGGTTGTATAGTTAAATATTACACATTGACGTTTCTTGTTGAACTTAACGTCATAGATGTTGTCTGACTCGTGTAAGGCTCTCAGTCCGTTAACGAGTTGTTTTCTGGTCATAAAAAGCTAATAGAATTATTAGTGCCATAACTAACAATGTTATCGTCATTCCACTTTCTGGAACATTAGTTCCAATACGGAATAGTTTGTTTTGTCCCGACAGAAAAAACTCACCTTGAAAAATAGTTGTAGCAGGTATGTTTAAGTCAAAGTGGACTCCATAAAAGTCATAAGACTCATTGGTAAATGGATAGAATCCTATTACCATAAATCCATCACTAGTTATAAAGCTTCCTGTTTCACAAGAAAGTGTTGTTTGACCACTAGCGTCGAGTAGACTTGCACTTCCAGTTAAGAAGTTTGTGGGCGAGCATAAGAACTCTAGGCCAAGGCTAAAGTTTAGGGTGTTACTAAAGACGTGGACGCTGTTGTTAAAAAACAAGTCAAACGATAGTTGTCTACTTGGTGTTGGGCCGTTTAGGTCACTAAAAGTGAACCCTTCTAGGGCGGACCTTCTATCCTCACCTAGGTCTATTGTTGCTGCGTGTAGCTGCGTGGCTAATACCAACGCGGGGAGCCATTTTAGGTTCATATTGAATTTTCTAATTCGTCTATACTTTCTATAAGAAATTTAACAACCAAACGTCTTTCATTTTGAGTTAGAAACATAAAACCGGCTAAGTTTGCCTGCATTAGTCCTCTAAATACTGATTGAGTCATTGTATTAGAAACCATTGCTTCTAATTCTGCATTTTGTTTCTCTACTAGCGTTATACTTTGTTCAATACTCTTCAATTCAATGGACTCCATGTCACAGGTTGATACAAATCTGAATGAAGCATCGCGTTGCGTTGTTCAGGCACTTGAGTGCAGACGTCCCAATATTGACACCTACCGTATTTACCAAAACACCACTTCGGACTTTTGGGAAAATACGCGCGACATAAGTGTTCCAAAAAGTCAGTGATAAGAGTGAAGGTATCTTTTTCCCACTCGGCAAGATGTTGTTCAGTATAAAAATAACGTTGTCTCTGGAACTCAGTTGGTGTACCAGTGCGGCTTGGTTTTCGTAGCGCAAGGACGTCCAATAAAAGACCCTCAACTGGATAACCGAGCTTTCGCCCGGCCCAGGTGTAACCGTGCATTTGACTCGATAAAACGAAATCGTCATAAAATGGAGCACCTATAATGGAGGTTGTTTTGTGGTCTTCAATTAGATTAACACCGTAGTCAACTATTCCATCTATTTTGCCGGTCCAGTAGATAACCACCTTCTTAACGAAGAAAGTTCCTGCATGAGTATTAACGATAGAGTCAATATCTGCTTCTCCAAGTTTGATTCTAAAGGGCAATTCAATTGTATTCGGAATGATATTAAACGGTTCCGCGTCGATTGGATATGCCTCATTGTATTTTCTAATAGCATCAAGTGCTCGGTCAGCAGTTCTCCACTCTTCGAGTGGGGGTGTATATTCTTTGTAGTAGTCAATGATGACTTTTTCTTGTTTTTCTTGCCAGTTTTCTTCATTTAGTTTACGGGGTACTAAAGCTTTGTGAATACAGTCGCCAAATTTAAGTGATGGTTTTTCACCGTGAGATTGACGACGCTCTACGGTGTAGTATTCTGCCGCTCTTGCACAAGTCTCGAAGAGTTCCTTCGAACTATTGTCGACTTCCATTTCATATACGTCCGGCTCTTGCGTCGGGATCAGAAACGGGATTGGGGTTGTCATGTTAATAACGACCTTTTATAGGTGTTGGAGCCTCAGCTAGTGTTGGTCTAGCTAAACCTAATTCTTTACGTAAATCGGTTATGTCATCTTCTAAGTTTTGTCTTAGATGGTCAAGTCTTCCAATTTCTTCGTTTAGTTTTTGCAGACTTTCTTCTATCATTCTAATTGTCATATAAGGTCTTTCAATAAATCATCAACTTTCTGTTGTGTTTTGTTCACTTTGGGTTGTCGTCTGCGGGGAACTCTCTTCTCCAACTCGTTCGACTCTTCTAGGAGTGCGCTTCTGAGAGTTGGAGGACTTAGTCTTAAGCTTTGGAGCTTTTTCACGAACGCTTGTCCCTCTTCTATTGTCGAGAAGCCGCGAGGGAACTGCTCCAAAAGAGCAAATAGAGGTGTGTCTGAGACGTTCACACTGTCCTTCGGAAAGTTCTCTTCGCTCAACGAGGATTGTGAGGATTTGGTCTCCATCAAGTTGCCATCCGGTGATGTTAAGTTCTCTGATGTCATCGCATAGGTTTTTTAATAGGTTGTTTACAATTAACTGAAGTGTGCCTTTACTTGGCCGGAGCGACATTAGCAATCCTTTGTCACCTGGGTGAACGTCGCATTGGAATTTCATTCCACTATCGTAGTCGCTGCCTGAGTTTATGGTGTTAGGATAAGGGTTGGTTAGCATTAAAACATAATGTATAGGTTAGGGTTTAGTGTAGTTATTTCTATGTCGTTTCCACAAAGTTCGATTCGAGTTTCGTCGGTTAGTTGACCAACAATTTCAATTCTACCTTGTAGTAAATGTCGACCGAGAAGAAGAGCGAAAGCAGTTAGTGCAGCTATATCAGTGCTTTCAACTCTAGCCAGTAGATCCCCATCGGACTGGCTAACTTCCACCTGAGCATTGGTGGATTGTTTCTTCTCGGTCTTAGGTATGACAAACACCTTCGTCCCATCGTGAGAGACACGATAGTGTCGAAATCGCTCTGCAAGCAACGTCGGGTCGATTGATGGGTGTGATGTCAGACCTGTGATAAGTGATTGAGCAGCGTCACGAAGGCGACATGCTGCGGTTTCGGAGTTGGTTGCCATTGGAGTAAACTCAAGACGATTTGGTACGGGTCTATCTTGAATAGTTATAAGGACAGAAAGATAACGAAACACCGACTTCTCAGCGTAGCGGTAGGGAGTTGGGCTCATTCGTCTTTCCTCCAACAAATTGCTGTCCACCAAATAAGACCACCTAATCCTATCGAAGTCCATAGAACATAGAAAAAATAGTCTTCTGGTTTCATATTAAACCCTCCAAAATATTGTCAATCTTCTCTTGTGTAGTTGAATTATTCAAATGGTTAGAAGAAGCTTTAGGTTTATTATAGGACCAATTAACTTTCTCGTCTGGCTTCGTGAATCCTGTCGGCCACGACGCTCGGATGTGCTTGAATTGTGGTGGTGGATTAGGTTTTGCGCTAATTAAATCTTGCAACCGTTCACGGAGGCTTTCAGCGTGTCCACGATCAGCTTTAGTTACACCTTGAGGCATACTCAAAGCGTCGATGAGAATTTTAATTTCTCGTGGGGTTCCTATAAATGTGGGCATAAAAAGGTGCCAGCATTAGGGTATCACTCTAATGTAATTAAGTTTTACACTTGATGAGAGCTTCTTCACTTAATTATTAAAGCTTTCAAAACTTTAACTGGCATAAATTATGCTGGTTTATACTCAGAGCCAGCATGAGGAAATAACACCTGTCGATGTTTTAACGACTTATCTAGCCGGAACTTAACATAACGGTTCGTAGTTCAGTTTCTCCGTTTGCCACTCCCCTAGAGCGGACAAATTAGTTAGGGCTTTTTCTTCTTTACAAGTTTTGATGGGGTGAACTGTTCTGGAAGTTCACTAGGATTTGGAGTCGCGGCTGCAAACTCTTGTCCCACGTCTTGTGGTATACCTAATGTAGATTTACCATGTGCTGCTGCTTGCATTGCCTTGAACTGTTTTTTAGATTTGGCTGGCATTAGTTGGTGTTTTGGGTTGTATTAGACTAACGTAAATTGGTCGGCTGGTGCACGCCTGCGAGACGTTGATCACCAGCCGGGCAGTTTGTCCGGACCTGCCAACCGGGATTTTTGTTTCATCTTGCGACTGGTGGAAATCAACCACCATTGTGCTTTACTCCACCAACCCGAGCGCAGCGTTCGATTCGCGATCGGTTCTCTCCTTGTTGACCTTGAGAGCAGCAGCAAGACTCTCCAATACGACCTTCCCTTGGTCGTCGGTAGCAATCTGAACTCCCGGATTTTTCCCTTCGAGGAGTGTGACTGCTTTGGCAAGCTTTGTCGCGTCTTCCATAAGCTGTTGAGCAGCCTTGGTGTAGACTTGCGCCACTTTCTTCGGTCCACCAACACGCGCAGCTCCCTGTGCGCTAAACTTGATACTGAGACCGTCGAGGATTTGTGGTGTGAGCGAAGCTCCATCGCCGTGTTCCGCAAGCGCACGCTTCACGTAGTCAGCCTCTGACTCGTCCCACTCTTCGCGTTCGTTGTTTGGATCAGCTTTGGTTGGTGCTTTCACCATTTTTGAGCTTCGGGCGATACCAGTGATCTTTTCCACTCTATCAGCCACCTCGGAACGAGCCTCAGTGTTGGTTTTGTGGAAACGGATGTAGTTCAGCCAACCTTGCAAAGCAGCTTCTTCACCACCGGCAGCGGTGATCATCTCTTGCAGGTTTTCAGGAACGTCCGTCACCGGAACTTCGAACCCTAGCACGCTAGTTGTTATATTTTTCATTATATCTTGGTTGCCATTGTTTTTGCACCGGCACGATTTTGTCGTCTGGCTTGTTTATGCACACCCAATGCGGGGTGTTTTAGGCTAAGACCTCTGACCTTGATTTTAAGATCGTGGGTCTGACTAAATTTTGCTATATTTAAGAGAAGAAGTTTATTCAATTTCTATTGTCTCGATTTCGGGCTGTGGTCTACGTCGGATTAATTTGACTGCTTTTAGTATAACCACACTCTCCGTTCGTCCACTTTGGATACGAGAAGTAGCTTCGCTTATGGCTGCTTTTTCAGAACCGAAACGAGAACTGCGTTCATTAGTGTGTGAAGTGTTTTCGTTTGTAACTGTCCAGAATGGAAACATTTTATATTACTCCTGTTTGAATATTTATAATCTCGTCGACATTAACAATAACATGAGTGCCACCAAGAACAACAGCACCTTTTAAATTTGCTGCTGTCATATCGTCGAAGAAAAGTTGTGCAATAATTGTAGATTCAAAACCTAAATCGACGAAAGTATTAGTTCCATCGTTATAGGCTGTGATTGTTTGAGGATCGTAGTCTTTTATGATTATCATAAAGTTTAACCAAATCGTGCTGGTTTAAGTGCCTTCACCTTTTTACTCTTTGGGGAGTTTAACGATTCTATTATTAGTGTGGCGTGCTCAGGGTAACCACATGATGCTATTAGAGTGTCTTGAAATTCAGAACTTGGTGCTTTTCTGTAGACTCTAAACTTTAAGTTCTGCCCTTCTTCTTTTAAGAAGTATTTTTTCATACGCTCCTATGCGAAGGAATAGCTGTTTCTCGTAAATAGCTTAAAGTGAGACGCTTAGGAGGTCAACAAGAATCTTAAGATTTTTCGTAAAAAAAGTCTAGTTTTATATTCCATTTCTCAGCCCACCTTACAACCCTTAGTTTGTTACGCATATCTAAAAGAGAGAAAGCACTGTAGGCTTCACACATCTCAAAGACTTCTAACTTTTCTTTTACATAATCTGGATGTGCCTCTTCAACACCCTGTTTATGGTGGTCCATTAAAATGGCGAAACAGACTGCGTTAAATATTGTCATTCTTTTATTGTTCCATATCCTTCACACTGTTCACAACTAGCAAACGATCCGTCGGGCCATTTGTGGGCTTTGTCTAAACCAGAGCCGTTACACTCTGGGCATATTGACTGTTTGTATTTAGCTGCAAACTCTTCTAAAGCGTCGTCACCAAAGATTTCACTTGCTTCAGCAGCGTCACTAATAGCTTGTTGTGTTGCTTCGGGAACACGAAGAATTGACCTAACCATTTTGATTAGGTCAACTTGATTGGATGGGTGTTTCATATTAGACTTTCAAATATGCTTCGTCTTGTCCACCTTCTGGCCACGAAATTGTGATTTTGCACTCAGTCGCAGCGATTGGAATAACGCCGTTCATAATATAAATCGACGACGCAATACGACTGTCCTCGTCACCAACGGGTTTAAAGATTTTACTGTGTTTCTTGTCGTCGACCTTAACGAATTTGTTTGTATATACTCTCATATAAAGTTTATAGCTACGTTTGGGTTTCTAACTATTGTTTTATCTACTGCTTCTAGGTGAAGTTTGATTAAGATCATTATACCAACTTGTTCATGTATAATCGGATATGCACGTATAAAGCGGGCTAGTGCTGCTTTGTGACCAAGGCTGCGACCAGGATCGGTTAGTGCGTTAACCCATTGAGTGCAACGATAGTGTATACGATTGTTGTAGTCGGTTATCATATTACTCCTCAAAGTGTTTTCCACAAAAACCACAATCCCAGTTCCAACAACCGGGACCAAAGAGCTGTTCACTAAGAATATAATGATTTGCTTTTAAAGGACAGTTCTCTTCGTCAAATTGGTTGTCTGCTAAATTTATTAAATTTTGTAAAGCAGTTTGATATTTTACTAGCTCGTCTTGAATTATCATTCTCTTGGTGCTCCGTCTTCGACTTCACAACTAACATCTGTGATTTCACCAACCGGAACTTCGAGGTTAGTAAAGAATTGTTTCACATTCTCAAAACCTTCATCACTCCGGTCTTCAGGATCAACACGAAGCGTTACTATTATTTGTTGGCTCATATTTTTATTTGCTTGGACTTCTTTAAAGTCCGTTTTGGTTCATAATCTGCCCACTTAAACCCTAACCACTCGACTAAGGTAAACGCTAAGAGGACTAAAAATTCATTCATTTAAGACTTTCTATTTCAATCTCCTATGCGAAGCAATAGCCAGAACTCGTAATAGCTTCTCTTGTCTTGTTGTTTTATTCAACAAAGTAAGTTCCATATTCCTCATACTCTCTAACCGGATTCTGTTGCCCTTGGTATTCTAACAAACTCCAAACAATCGTGATTAACCACACTATCAAACTAACTATTGCTATTTTGGTGTTCATAATTATCCTTTCGGTTATGGGCGAAGCCCATTATAATTTCTATAATCGGGTTGGTTGGTTGGTCGGTCGGTCGAGATTCTTTAGCCCTATATGGCTAGGATAGTCTGGTGGGGACTGTTTGAGGGAGAGAGGGGGCCTATATACATTCAAAAAAAAAAAAATAAAATTAGTATTATAAGGAACAAGGCGGTAGCTGGTTTCATAATATAATTATCTCATGCCATAAAGAAAGCGACCAACCAACCGACCGACCAACCCGAAATCTTAAGATAAATAGAAATTTCATAACAAAAAAAAGGTAGGCGAGTTTGCAGTCCTCGCCTACCATTCCCTTTTAACCAATGTCTTCCTCGTCTTTGCCATTCTTTCGCGCATCGAGCGCAGCTTGCAAAGCTTCATCCGACAAGCTCGCAAGAACGCTCTCGACGGTGATTTTCGCCTTCGGTGCTGGCCGAGCATTACTCTCGATCTTGATATTATCGAAATTCTCCGACAACACCAGTTTCAATGCATTCTGCATCGCAAGGTCCAATTCCTCCGAATATTGCGCATCGCGCGCAAATCCTTTTGGCCCGTAGACTTTAGAAGCCGAAGCTCTATACGCTTCGCTCGCCATTCCTTTAGCGAGCACCTCAGCTTCTTTCTCCGCTTTTGGCTGCGCTTGAATAACAAGCGCCACTTGCCCTAGATTCAGTGCTATTTTAATCATGCTATCCTATGCGGAGAGAAAGCTGTTTCTCTCCTCGCTAGTGCTTATGCTAAAGCCATAAGAAGTATTTCTGTGGGGGTATCCTTTGCCATCGAGACGCTCGGATTGTGGTTGTATGTGGTTTACCAGTAAACCAATTTTTAGCTTCCCTCTTAAGATTTTTGGCTTCGCCAGTGCATTTGAATAAAACAACTAGTTTAGAAGATAACAAAAATCTTAAGATAAAAGTAGCTCTCTAGCCAGTATAGCTTAGACTTCCCTATCTCGCAGTAGAAATCTTTCGATAATAAGATGAATCGTTACACTAGACGTAAAAGGATTTTTATTAAGCGGGACAAAGAACTAGGTGTCCCAACCTCCTAATCCTCAGCGTTCCCCCTTTTCACTGGTCGAAGTAAATCCCGACGAGCCACTAAAACCGCCTAATACTCAACTCTTTGAGAATAGTGGACTAGCTCAACACACAGTCACACATGCAGCTGCGACTGATCCTGATAGACTGTTTTCGACCAATGGTGACATGGTCGATCCGAATATGGCGATCTTGGATGAAAAACCTGAACATCGTCTTATTGTCTATCTCAAAGCCCAGGGTTTCTCCAACAAGGAAGTCTCAGACAAGACAGGCTACACCCAACCTTGGGTAAGCCAGATCACACGTCAACCTTGGTTCCGACTTCGGCTTGTCCAGGAGTTGCGTGAAGCAGGTGTTGACCAAATTCAACAGGTCCTAAAATCTAATGCACTTGATTCTATATTCACGCTTATTGAGCTACGTGATGATATACAGGCACCCAAGTCTGTGCGCAAAGCCGCGGCCGACAGCTTATTGGACAGGTACTTAGGTAAGCCCACACAAAAATTTGCAGACGAAACTCCTTCCACTCCTTCCACCGAAGAACTCAACCAACTAGATAGACAGATCGCAGAAATCGATAGTACTCTAAAAAATGAAAACTAAACTCGCCCTAATTTTACTAAGCCTTGTTAGCTTAACAACCTTAACGTTTGGCCAAGCCGGTGTAGGTTCCCAAGGAACACCTTACATCGACTATAGAAACTCCAAAGTAGACTTTGGGTCCTTTTATATTGATCGAGGTGTTCTCACTGGCACAGCTACTGGCTCGTCTGTTTTGCTTAGTCACGCTACAGTGGCTATTTCCTCAGCAGACCTTTTAGCTCTATACAGCGCCCCAAAGCTACTGGTTGCTGCTCCTGGTTCAGGCCATAGCCTAGCCGTTGTTAAAGTAATCTTTGCAATTACCCGCACCGCAACGGTATATGTAACCGGGGGTGGAGCAGCTATTATCCAGTATAATAGTACTACTCATGGTGGTGGAACACAAGCCTGTGACTCTACTATCGCAGCTACTGTTATTACTGGCACCGCTGGCCTATCTAACACCATCCGTAACGGTGCTGTTATATCTGATTCGAGTGCTACAGATAACCAAGGCCTCTACTTGTCCGCTGCTACTGGTGACTTCACTGCCGGAACCGGAACCGCCGTTGCTGACGTTTGGTACGCTGTAAACTAATATGGACATGTCGAAGTTGGTTAGCAAAAAGAAACATCCCGGCTTCAAAGCTGTTGAAGCGAAGGTGGCTCAAGAACCAGGTATCACTAACCCCGGAGCTGTTGTAGCTGCTGCGGCACGTGGCGCCAGCCCAGCCGCGAAGAAAGCAAACCCGAACCTAAAGCGTGTCAAAGGGTATTAGTGGAGCAAATTGACAAACTCCTTTTGTTGCAGCGAAAACGTGACCTTCTTTCGAAGCGTCAGTCGCTTCAACACAATTTCGGTCTCAATTTCTACCGTCCTCACCCTAAACAAGAACGATTCCATCGAGCAGGTGCATTTAAACATCGCATGTGGGAAGCCGGAAACCGCTCTGGAAAGTCTACCGGCGGAGTGGCAGAAGACTGTTCTTGGCTCGTTGGCGAACGCACGTTCTATGATAAAACCGATCCTGCAAGGCATTTGGGTATTCCGCAACATTCTAACAAAGGTTTGGTGATCTGTGCAGATTGGGACAAAGTTGATGAAATCTTTACATCTAACAGGGGAACCGAAGGCAAATTATGGTCTATGCTCCCTCGCGGCTTTGTCAAGAGCAGACGTCGAAATCATAGCGGAGCCATCGAACTTGTTGAATGTTCCAACGGGTCTACGCTTAGATTCGACACTGTTAAGTCTTTTTTATCAAACCCAATGGGTTCGGAATCGTCCGACTTTGATTTTGTCCACGTTGACGAACCTTGTCCAGAACCTATGTATAAAGCCGCAGCCCGAGGTCTAATAGATCGTAACGGTAAAGACTGGTTCACTCTCACTCCTCTAACCGAGCCTTGGATTCACGATATGTTCTTCCCTGACCGCAGATCGAAAGCCGACATCATCGAGGACGAAGAGCACCTTAAGTGGGCCCAACGAAGTTCAACTTACGATAACCCTTATCTAACCGAAGAAGCGATTAAGGACTATGAAAACAGTCTCACCGAAGACGAGCGTCAATGTCGAATGCTTGGAATCCCACTCGAATTGTCTGGTCTTGTCTATAAAGAATTTGACTGGGAAACACATGTTCTTGCAAACGTACCAAGAGGCTGGAAAAACTACTCTGACCCGCCCGCGGGATATACCATTTACGTGGCCATTGACCCGCACCCTCAAACTCCACACCACGTTCTCTTCCTAGCGGTTGCGCCTACAGGAGAGTGGTTCCTCTACGACGAAATCTACGTTCATTGTACCATCGCCGAACTTTGTCTGAAAATCAAACCCCGTTTATTAACTAAGATTAAAGATGAAAACCAAAAAGAGAAAGAAGTTGTGCGTAGGAATCCGGCGATTATCTGCGACCCTGCGGCGTTCGTTTCTTATCCGGTTCTTGGGAGTCACGGACGACACATCACTATGGCGGATGAGTTTGCCGACGGTGGAATCTTCGTCACCAAAGCGACGAAAGCACTCGAACAAGGAATCCTTGCGGTCAAACGAGTCCTTAAAACCCAAAACCAAATTTGGGTCAGTCCATATCTTGAAGAAACACTGTTCGAATTTACCCATTATTGTTGGGACACCCGTGAAAATCGACCCAGGGATGAGCGTGACCACGCCATGGAAAACTTCTATCGGCTTGTCCTTGAAGAACCTAGGTGGTTCAGTCCTGACAGTACAACGTTTGTCCTCCCCGAACTGGCTATAACTAAACCCGAAATGAGTTTGCCAGAACTCTCGTTTGACCTAGACTAATATGGCTACTGCACTCGCAACTTATATGAACGCTAACCCAGGACTTGGTCCTGTGGAGTCCCTTGGCGAACTACTACTTGGTAATCCTTTAAACGCGTATGATATTTACGCCTTGAAGAGCGACACCGTTGATCTTACTTTTCCTACCAAATGTATTTACGTTGGTGTAGCTGGTGACGTTAAGGTTACTATGGTAGGATTAGGCACTGTAGTCTTCAAGGCTATGCCTATTGGTTTGTACCGAATCCAAGTCAAACGACTTTGGTCAACTGGAACTGCATCGACTAACGTTTTAGGTCTCTACTAAATGCCCGCAACCGCAGACTATCTAGCCGAACATCCGTTTGCTTCGCCGGATATTATAAATCCGCCGGAAGCACCGACGTACCGTTATCGGCCAGACATCAACTCTATTATTGACCTAGAAGGTGTGGAGACCGATAACTTGTCTGCGGGTTCTCGTATAGACATTCTTATAGACAACCGCCTGTTGTCTTACGTTTTGCAGGATGGTATCCTAACTGGCAGTAGTTTAGAAGTTGTTCCAGACGATTACGACGGCTCACTTAATCAACAATACTGGCTATTAGTCGCTGCTGATAATTCTGATTTTATTGTAGTTACTGACTTAGGTTTAACTTTCGCAGACATTAGTGGAACAATCTCACTTGACCAACTTCCTCCTGGTAGTTTAGCTACAGTCAATTCAATCGGTGAGAACGCGCTCTATTTTTACACCGATGCAACTGCCCTTCCTAGTTTGGTCAGTGCAGACGAAGTTGCTTCTTTCCTGTCACTTCATTTGTCTTTCACTGACTTATCAGGCACGATAGGCATAGACCAGTTTCCTCCCGGTTCTGTCGCAAGTCTAGATAGTATTGACGAGGATGGTTTTTACTTTTTCGATAATACTTTGTTTGTGCCCAAACTTCTAGGGCGGGTTGATAGTATAAATTTCCTCAACCTCCAGTTTACTGACATTGGTGGAACACTCACTCTTGCTCAACTTCCTCCAGGGACCGCTGCAACTGTTGATACTATCGGTGAAGATGGTTTGTTCTTTTTTGATGACAGCGCCGGATTGCCCTTCCTGATTAGTAAGACTGATTCTATCGCTTTTCTTTTGCCCAGTCAGACCGGCAACGACGGAAAGGTTCTACAAACTAACGCCGGAATTTTAAGTTGGGCGACTGCGGCCGGAGGTGGAAGCTGGGGTAGCATCACTGGCACTCTTAGTGCGCAGACCGACTTGCAAGCCGTTCTCGACGCCAAGCAACCGCTTGATTCTGACCTCACAGCGATCGCTGGTCTCACTGCTACGACAGATAACTTCATAGTATCCGTCTCAAGTGCCTGGGCTTCCCGGACTCCATCGCAGGTCAGGACAACGCTTGGACTGGTAATTGGTACGAATGTTCAAGCATGGGACGCTGACCTGGACACCATTGCCGGACTCACTCCTACAACAAATAACTTTATTGTGTCTGTTTCTTCCGCTTGGGCATCACGTACTCCTACACAGGTTAAGTCAACATTGGCGATTGCCAACACGGACGTGAGTGGTCTAGGCACTGCCTCAACGTTAGCGTCTGACACAGACGGTACGTTAGCGACGAACTCAGACGCTCGCATTGCGACGCAAAAAGCAGTCAAGACCTATGTTGATGGTATAAACACCGCTTTGCTCGCCGCGATTGCTGCACTTGATTCAAAGGATGAAGTTGCCTATTGCGCAACTGCGGCACTTCCAACTTGCAATTACGCTAATGGAACTCTAGGTGTTAACGCGACCTTAACTGCGACAGCTAATGGTCCGCTTATTATAGATGGTGTAACAACTGTTATCGGCGCTCAAGGACTTGGAATTTTGGTTGCCGGTCAGGCAAGTGATTTCCAAAATGGCTGGTACACACTAACACAGCAAGGTGTGGTTGCGGTTTCGCCTTGGATATTGACTCGTCGCACACCGGACGATCAAGCGGCAGAGATTGGTCCAGGTTATTTAACAGCGGTCGAGGCACCGACTGGATTAACAGGTGGCGCAAATAACCAACGTGTATTTTTGTCAATCGCTCCAACTCCGTTTGTCGTTGGCACCGATTCTTTAACCTTCGCGATGGTGGGTGGAACCTATACGGCTGGAAATGGTCTTAGCCTTTCAGGTACGGCATTCTCGATTAACACCTCAATTACCGCTGATCTAAGCACGGCACAGTCACTCACCAACAAGAAACTTGGTAGTCTTACTAGCAACGGTTTCGTAAAAACGGGAAGTGGTGATGGAACTCTAAGCGTCGATACTGCATCTTATCAGCCACTCGATTCTGATTTGACCACCATTGCAGGACTAACTGCCACAACCGACAACTTTATCGTTAGCGTGTCAAGTGCTTGGGCATCACGCACACCTTCGCAGGTCCGTACCACGCTCGGATTGGTTATTGGAACCAATGTGCAGGCTTGGGATACCGACCTTGACACGCTGGCGGGTCTTACAGCAACCACGGACAATTTCATAATTTCTGTGTCTAGTGCATGGGCAAGTCGTACTCCAGCCCAAGCTAGAACTACTTTGGGTCTTGTAATCGGCACCAACGTTCAGGCATGGGACGCAGATTTAGACACAATCGCTAGTCTCACTGCTACGACTGACAACTTCATTGTGTCTGTTAGTTCTGCGTGGGCGTCTAGAACTCCTTCACAAGTACGAACGACATTAGGTCTGGTTATAGGAACCAATGTCCAGGCATGGGACGCTGACCTTGATTCGTGGGCAGCAATTACCCGTGCTACTGGATTTGATACTTTTGCAACTACTCCTAGCAGCGCAAATCTAATTTCACTTCTGACTGATGAAACGGGTACAGGCGCCTGCGTGTTTGCTAATACCCCGACGTTAGTGACTCCGGTGTTAGGGGCAGCAACCGGGACTTCGATTGTTCTTTCCTCATTTTTCAACGAGGCAAAAGGCGCGGACATTGCATCGGCAACAACAACCGACATAGGGGCCGCTACCGGTAACTATCTCGTTGTAACCGGCACAACTACCATCACAGGTCTTGGTACTGTTCAGGCTGGAACACGAAGAATTGTTCAGTTTTCCGGCGCTCTTACCTTAACTCACAACGCAACTAGTCTTATTTTACCTGGGTCTGCTAACATCACGACGGTTGCTGGCGACACAGCCGAATTTGTTTCGCTCGGTTCTGGTAACTGGATTTGTACTAGTTATCAGAAAGTTACCATTACTGGTACTGGAGGAGCGGTTCAAGCAACGTCTCCAACTTTTGTAACGCCCGTTCTAGGAACTCCTAGTTCTGGCACGCTTAGTAGTTGCACTGCTGCTACGGATTCGGTCGCTGGTGTTATGTCCGCAGCAGATCATACAACGCTCACTCTACTAAGTACACAACTTGCCAGTGGAACCGCGCCTACAGTAGCAAAGGGTGTCTTATGGTTCGCACAGAAGACAGGTATTGACGCCAAAACTAATGCAACGACGGACATATTTACGGTCCCGGCTGGTAACACTGCTGTTATTCTTGGTTCCTGGCTGATTCCAACTACGGTAACTGCTGGCGCAGCCCTAGCTTTTGTCTATAAGATTATCGAGTCCGGTGCTGGTAATAACATGACTACCGCTACCGCTGCGGCTTCCACTGCACCTGCGACTACTAAAACCTGGACCCAGTCTGGCGCTCCTACCGGTTCCGGCGGCCCACTCAATGTTTGTGCTACCGGAAACAAGGTTCAATGCTCAATTACAACGGCTTTCACAACAAGCACTACTGTAACTGCAACGGTTGTCGTTTACGGTTACTACATCTAAATTATGGCAATACGAAACGCAGCAAGCTGTAGTTACATCGACGTAAATAACGCTGTTAATGGCGGGGGTGGATTTGTCGGCCAAGCCGCTGACGGCGACACGGTTGTTGTTCCCTCGATAGGTTCACCCGCCACTTGGACAACCAAACTTGCTATTACCAAAAATATCACGTTGCTAGGGCAGACTACGGTTGACTCCTCGACCGGCGCTACCAACGATCAGACCATCATCATTCGAGCGTTCACGACTCAGTTAGCACTCATTACGGCGCAAACATCGGCAACAGCAGAGGCAGCCGGAAAGAAATTCAGACTTAGCGGGTTTACCTTCCGTGATGCTTCTACCACATTTAGCCAAAACGGTTACGTGGCGGTAAATGGTAATGGTCATCAAGTAAGGATAAATAATAACAACTTTGACTTGGCCTCAACTCCGGTCCAAGCACAAGCTATTCGAGTTGGTGACAACGTTTATGGAGTAGCGGATCATAACGTTATTCGTCACCTTCGTACGCAGACCTTCGGATTCTATAACGGTCAGATTGGAACAGACTTTGGTAGTGGCACCTGGAGCCTCCCGACGCAATGGGGCACCGACCAGTTCTTCTTTGTCGAGAATAACTGGATCGAGAATACATCTAGCTCAGAAGTTGGAATGACCGACGGCAACAGCGGAGCTAAGTTTGTGATCCGATTTAACAAAATTTTCAACTGCCATCTCCATGTTCATGGAACGGAAGGTGGGGTTAGGGGTGGTAGAGCCATAGAAGCTTACGGGAACGAGACCACTTTCAGTATCGTGGATACGCCTGGAACCTTACGCAGCGGCTGTCTCCTATTTTACAACAACAACTACCACGGCACCGCAATGAACAATCCTGCTTACTCCATTGATGAGCAGCGGGAAGAATGGTGTTTTGGTAAGGCAACTGGTAGCCAAGCCATTACTGGTTGGCAAGGGGCAGACGGTAGCAGTCCTTGGGACGTGAACGATACCGAAGGAGATGGAACGTATGTAGCAGCGACTCCTCAGAAGCCTCCACATTTATTTTTCTCGGGAACTGCTGGCGCAGGAACGACCGGGTTGGGAGTCGCGCCGGGCAAACCCATACAAGTTGTCGATAACGGTAGTCCCGGATGGACTACCGATAAATGGCTAGGTTATGGAATGCTAAAAGTAGATGACGGTTACTTTTCTAAGATCATTGGTACTGTCAGTGGGAATACCAACCTGGCAACGCAGACCGAAGCGGACAAACAGCAGGTGAATTGGCAAAGTGGTTCGGCTTATCAAATACACAGAGTTTTAACTGCGTTAGATCAGGGTGGAAGAGGACAAGCAGACTTCATTAATGGCGGGCCTTACCACTGGCTTAACACCGTCACCAACTCACGAGCTTGGCCGCATCAGGCGCTTGATCCGATTTACACTTGGAATAACCGCACCGTTAGTAATGGGCCGATTGGAGCGTCGAGTAGGTACACCATACTCCCAAACCGAGACTACTTTAACGAAAATAATACGCTCGTTAGTGGAAGACAGGATACCGGCGTTGGATTTGGCACTTCCCGTCCCACTTTGGGCAAAACAGGTAATGATATAACTGGCAACGCAACCAACGCTGGAAGAGGTATGCCACTTAATCCTGGCACAGCCTATTTCGATACTAGCGTTAGAACTACCCCTGGCTCAACCGGCACTCTTTATGTGTTTACTGGCTCAACGCCTAATTCAAACACAGGCGCATGGGTCAAGTGGTATGAGCCTTATGATTACCCACATCCATTAACGCTTGGGGACGTAGCGGTTCCAAGAATTATTAGTCCTAGTACTGCTTCATTCACTGAGGGTGTAGGTGGAACTCTTCAAGCTGCGTCCACTGGCTTTACGGTTGCACCAACTTGGAGCAAAACCACAACTGGAGGTGGTGAGTCTTTCCCCGCAAGTGGAACTACTTTTAGTGGTGGAGGTTTGCTAACTGTCGGAGCTGGAAGTGCGGCTGGTGTTTATACCTTCACTATTCACGCTATAAATGGCAGTGAAGTTGATACTCAAAGCTTCACTCTAACTATAACTGCTGCTCCCACTCGTGTTATTGCTCTTTCCGGCAGTCTTGCCTTTGGTGACGTTGACATTAACATTACGTCTCCTGCAAAAAGCTTGACCATTACCAATAACGGAAATGTTATTTTAACCGTCACCGACATAACCCTCCCTACAGGGTTTGTTGCAACTCAGACCAGCTTCACTATTGCTCCAGGAGCGTCACATCTTGTCAACATAACTTTTTCAGCAACTACACCTGGGACTAATAATGGAACCTGTACGGTTGTAAGTGATAAAACAAGTGGAACTAACACCCTTGCTGTGACGGCTTTTTGTGCAACTAGAGTAATGGGTTTAAGTGGATCGCTTGACTTCGGAAGTATTACGGTTGGGCAGACTGCTACCAGACAACTAACAATTTCTAACACTGGTAATAGGACACTTTCAATTAATTCGATCGCCTATCCACAAGGATTTAGTGGCGATTTACTTAGTGCCTCTATTGCAGCCGGGGCAAACAAAATTCTTAACGTCACTTTTGCGCCTTTAGCTGCACAGAATTATTCTGGTTCGGTTGACATTACTAGTGATAAGACCAGTGGAACAAGTAGCACGGCGGCAACCGGAGTCGGGACAGCTTCTGCTACTAAAATTATTCAACTCACCGGATCGCTGGATTTCGGCACGGTCCAAACTGGTACGACTCCAACAAAGGTCTTACGGATCACGAATAGTGGAGACACTGATTTGGCCGTTAGCGGTATCACGTATCCAACGGGATTCACTGGTAGCTATTCTGGCACAATTGTGGCAGGTGGATTTCATGATGTTACCGTTACCTTCTCGCCAGTCGCGGCAATTTCTTATAGCGGCACTGTAACTGTAGCTAGTGATGCCACAGGCGGAATCAACACCACAACCGCATCTGGCACCGGACAAGTTTCAGCCACGGCTATCATCGTCCTTAGTGGTAACCTCGCTTTCGGTAATACTGTTGTTGGCTCGACGCCAACGCGCCAGTTTGTTATTACAAACAGCGGTAATTCGCCTTTGACAGTTTCTAGCATTACTCTACCGACTGGTTTTACTGGTAGCTATGCTGGAACTTTAGCACCTGGAGGAACAGCTTCAGTAACTGTGACTTTTTCACCCGTCTTGTTTCAGGCTTACTCCGGCAATATAACGGTTACAAGTGACGCCACGAGTGGAACTAATACAATCGCTGCAAGCGGCACCGGAATCGCTCAGAGTACACGAGTTATCGACGTAACAGGCGATCTTGCATTCGGTAATGTACAGAAAAACCATAGCGTCCAGCGGCTTATGACGATCACCAACACCGGAACCGGTACGCTTTCGGTGACCAATATTACTTGCCCAACTGGTTTTAGCACGGACATCACTACTGCTAGTATCGCACCGGGCTTGTCTCAGAGTGTTCAGGTCACTTTTAGGCCAACGGCTGTACAGACTTATGGGGGCACGATCACCGTTGCGTCCAATAGTACCAGCGGTGTCAATACTATTTTATGTTCAGGGGGTGGGACTAACAAGAGGCAAGTCCCTTTTTTACTAATAGTTGGATAAATAAAATATATGAAATCATACAGAGACTGTTTCGAGTTTGCACGAACTGCTAGTCAATGGATTGCTAAACATGAAGAAGAGAGTAAACTTAAGTATGCCTTGACCAAACTTAGTCGAAAGCTTAGTCGAGTTCAAGAGAAGTGGCAGGAACTTATTGAGGAAATTAACATCGAGCATTGTGCTACTGATAAGGAAGGTGTTATCTTACGAGATGAACACGGACAGTATAAATATGTTAAAGAAGAACTTCTTAAACGAAACAAGGAAGTTAACGCTTTATATAATCAAGAAGTTAATATCGAACCTCACTTTGTAAATGAATTACCGAAAGACCTAACTCAATTAGAGCAGGAAGTATTTATCGGCTTTGTTATTCAAGAGACTAATGACGCTTTAGCAGTTGCTTAATGATTACTTTTTCAAATGACGTTTCTATAGGAAATCTTATTACGCTTGGAGTAGTGGTAATAGGTGGAATTAGAGCATGGACATCTCTCCACACTAGATCAGCTTTGAACGTGTCAAAAATAGACAATATTACTAAACGTCTTGATGAGGCAGACCTAGAAAGATTGAAAGTCTGTGTTGAAACTATGTGGTTGTTTCAGCTTAGACGTGGATTAGCCGAAGTAGAAAATAAAAATTTAGGAACATCAAATTCACCTGTAATTCTAACTAAGAAAGCAAACGATTTGATGCAGCCGCTTCTACCGGAGTTGAAGCAATTTTACGAAATGATTCATGGTGAAGAGATGGGTTTAGTAGAACTAGCGATCGAATTAGAAAGGCAGTTTGGTAGTAGATTAGTGTCGGAGGTGTGTAAAAAAGTTGGAGTAAGTGACGCAGCTTGTTTGGTTTTAGCAATAGGTCAATTACGACCTATTGGACCTGACACGTTACGAGAAGCGTTGGAACAGTGTGAAGACGCTAATGATCTTAAACAGAAATCGAAAAGTTTGTTATGAAGAGTTTGTTTTTTATACTTTGGCTTAGCCGAGCTTGTTCTGCTTTTGCTATTTGTATTGCAGTGTTAAACCTGGTTTGGGTTACGATGTACCACCCTCCCTTTGAAAAGTTTATAGTTATGGGGATGACAGCTCCGGCTGCTATTGCTGTTAGTTTAAATAGCACCGCTATTTTTTTAATTGGACAACTTTTACAAATTGTGCTTACTAAGTTTGGACCTAAATGAACGGACAAGCTGCTATTCAAAGACCTAATATAGTCCAAGTTTTTGCTGTAGTAGCAGCGGGAATTATTGCTTGGATGTTGGCTTTTGCTTTAGTGTGGTGTGCAATGTGGAAAATTTATATAGACGTTCCGCAGTTAATGGCGATAAGCAACATTTTAAGTGGTGTCTCTGGTGCATTGACTACTATTCTTGTGGGTAAATCTATAGCTCAACTTAATCATCCTGACGAACCAATTCCAACGTTAATTCAAAATCCCCCCTCTAATCCGGTACCTGTGGTACCACAACCAACTAAAGGTGAATAGTATGATATGTACAATTATAGCAGAAGGATGGTTAGGTTTACTAGAAAAAATCGCAATAGTTTCCGTAATTGCATGGGCTATTTGGTCTTTGATTAAATGGACTGGGTGGCCTATTCCAGAACCCGTTTGGATTATTTTTTATGCGGTGTTTAGTATAGTGGTGATAGTTTGGTTATTTGAAATTGTTAAATTAATTATATGAAGAAACTACCTTTAATTCTAGTTGCATTAGTTGTGGTTGGTTGCACTAATCTAACCCCTAATCAACGTGCCCTTTTGTCTAGTGCAGAGACTATTGCAAGCGTGGCCGCAACAGCAGCAGCAACGTTTTATGGTGGTCCAGTTGCTGGCCAACTTGCCAGCGCAGGACTAAGTGCACTAGGAACCGTTTTACAAGGCTATGTGGGAACGACTGTTCCG
>Ga0137359_10001081_pt1 | contig 21467 bp, 16 predicted proteins | sample Mad1_40_16metaG_FD_108281 | JGI IMG/M metagenome (GOLD analysis project Ga0137359, IMG submission 108281) | Vadose zone soil microbial communities from Angelo Coast Range Reserve, California, USA - Mad1_40_16 metaG | ecosystem: Environmental > Terrestrial > Soil > Vadose zone | place: USA... | reverse complement strand
GGAATCGCCGCCGCTCTTTTGATGGCCAATCTGCAAGCGAATCTGCGCAGCCAGTGCGCAATCGCTTTGGACCAGCCGCAACGACTCTTGCGAGCCGTGAACCAACTCTTTTACGAGAACACGACCGACGGCGCGTACGCCACTCTCTTCTTTGCCGAATACGACGGCGAGAGCCGCCGCTTACGCTACGCGAATTGTGGGCATCTCTGCGCTCTTTTGCTTCGGAGCGACGACACTGTTGAACGGCTGGAATCCACGTCCACCGTGCTTGGACTCTTCAAAGAATGGGATTGCTCGATAGGGGAACGAAGCCTGTTTGCGGGAGACACACTCGCCCTCTACACTGACGGCATAACCGAATCGTTTAACCATGCAGAAGAGGAATTCGGAGAACAGCGCCTGGTTGAAGCGTTGCGGAGACACCGTGAGTTGTCTTCACAAGCCTCGCTCGAGTCGATTGTCGATGACGTTCGCCAGTTCAGCCCTCACGAGCAGCACGACGACATCACTCTGATAGTCGCCAAGTGTAGAGCCAACTAGCAACCTTACTCGGAGCGCAGCGCTATCATTGGATCTACTTTCGTCGCTCTCCGGGCCGGGATGTAACAGGCCAGCAGTGACACTCCGGTCAGCAATACTGCAATACAGGTGAACGTCAACGGATCGGTGGCCTTGACGCCGAACAGAAGATTCGACAACACGCGCGTCAGCACGAACGCTACCCCCAGACCAATCCCCAAACCGACCAAAGCCAGCTTTATTCCCTGCCCGATGATCAGCTTCAATACCGCGGGCGTCTGCGCCCCGAGCGCAATGCGAATGCCGATCTCGTTTGTGCGTTGGTTCACTGAGTAGGAGATCACACCGTAGATCCCGAGCGAAGCGAGAATCAACGCGAGGAACGAGAACCCACCCAAAAGGACGGTCACGAAGCGCCGGGGTGAGACCGCCTGGTCCACAAGGTCCTCCAGCGGCTGGAAGTCGCTGTTAGGCAAATTCGGATCGACACGACTGAGCGCCTCTCTAACACTCGAGACAAGTGATTGGATTGGGAGCTTCGACCTTACGACCAGGTCTAAAGAACCCCAATCTCTGTTTTGCGCGATTGGAAAGTACATCTCCGAACTTGCCACTTGCTCCAATGCGCCGTGCCGGACGTCGCCGACGACTCCAACGACTTGCCATTCCTCCCGGCCGTTGAGCGCGATCTGACCGAGCGGGTCTCGATCGGGCCAGAGCCGGCGTGCCATCGTCTCGTTTACGATCAATACCTTCTGGCTCTCGGCGCCGTCGTGCTCGGTGAACTCACGACCGGCGCGCAGCGGAATCTTCATCGTCCGAATGTAGCCCGGGTTAATCAGTCGCGGAAACGCCACCGGAAACGTTTCCCGTGTGTACGTCACCCCTTTTGCCGCAACACCCCAGCTTCGATTTCGCCCAAGCGGGAGCGCGTCGGTTAAACCAACGGACTCGACTCCCGGGATCGTTCCGACGCCGCGGACAAGCTGATCATAGAGGGCGTCTAATTGTGCGGGGGTTTCATACCTGCCGCCGGTTTCGATCCGCCAGGCGGCGGTCTGTTCGGGGCGAAAGCCGGGATCGACCTCCAGCAACCTTAGGAAACTTCGAATCAGCAGCCCCGCCCCGACCAGGAGTACGCAGGCGAGCGCGACTTCAGAAACCACCAGGGTGCCGCGAATCCACGCGCCACGTCCTCCTTCACTCGATCCGCGGCTCGCCTCCTTCAAGGTCTCGTGCACGTCCCAGCGGGAAACCTGAAGCGCCGGAACTATTCCAAAAAGCAGCCCGGTCACCAACGCCGCCAATAGGGTGAAGACCAGCGCCCTCGCGTCGATGGTTACGCTCTCCAACAGAGGGATGCTGACCGCGCGCGTTGCCGCGAGTGTGCGCGTTGCTACAAAAGCAAGAGGCAGCCCGAACGCCGCGCCGCAACAAGCGAGCAGGAGGCTCTCGGTCAGCATCTGGCGAACCAGTCGTGCTCGGTCGGCTCCGAGGGCTACGCGAATCGCGATCTCCTTACGTCGCGAGGTCGCCCGCGCCAGCAGGAGGTTTGACAGATTTGTGCAAGCGATAAGCAACACACAACCGACTGCGCAGAAGAGCACGAAGAATGCCGGGCGAAGCCGCCCGCTTATCCGCTCCCGCAGGCTCGACAGCCGCGCGCCATTCCTGTTCCGCTCCGGATGCGCCTGCTGCACCTGCTGGGTGATCAGATCGAACTCGGCTTGTGCGGTTTGAATGCTGATGCCAGGCTTCAGACGTCCGATTACTGCCAACGTGTTCCCGTATCGATTGGTCTCCTCGCAGATCGGAAACGGCAGAAGAAAATCTATTCGAGCGCCAGGGGAGAACACGGATCCAAAGTCGAACGAAGGCGGCAGCACGCCGACGACCGTAGTGGCCGTGTTGTTGAGCGTGATCGACTTTCCAACAATTCCGGGATCCGCTGCAAAGCGGCGCGTCCAGAAGTTGTGGGTCAGAAGCACGGCACCCTTGCCGTTCCATACGCATTCATCGTCTTCGAATCCGCGACCGCTCTCGGGCTTGACTCCGAGTAGATCCAGGAAGTTCTGGGATACCCCAACGCCTCTCAGTCGCTCGGGTTCACCGCTGCCGGTGAGTGTGTAGCTACTGTAATCAAAGAATGCGAAGTAGCCGGCCAGGTCCTCAAAAGACTGATTGGTGCTCCGCCAATCCGAGAAGTCTCCCACCTGCGTTGTAACACCCGACAGATTCCCTTCAGCCACTACCAGGCTGCCGGAGGCTTTGCCGGCGTCACTGGCGATCCACACCAGTCGCTCCGGCTCGCGAAAAGGCAGCGGTCTGAAGAGCAATGCGTTGACGACGCTGAAGACGGCTGTGTTGGCCCCAATTCCCAGAGCTAGTGTTAGAACGGCGATCACCGTGAATCCCGGCTTGTTCACCAACATTCGGACGCCATACCGCAGGTCTTGCCAGATAGATTCCATCGACTCCCTCCACACGTCGGCCAAAAGTTACACTTGAACGTCAAGTGAGTGGCGATCGTGCGTAAAGAGTTGCAGCATCGGTTGTAAAGGAGCCAAAGGCTTTGGGAATCACGCTGGTGTGCCTTAAGACACTGCCAAATCCCCCTCCTTGACTACCTACCAAGGCGCAAGCTATAAACCTTTGATACGATTTTGCCGGAAAAGGGAGAGTATGAAAACACTGTTGTTGAACCCGCCCTCGTTCCCAAATTTTGACGGCGGAGCCAGCTCCCGATGGCCCGCCGCGCGCGAGATCGCGTCGTTCTGGTATCCGGTGTGGCTCGCGTACCCTGCGGGCTTGATCAAAGACAGCCGCCTGCTTGACGCAGGGCCCCACGGGGTCACGCCTGAAGAGACTATCCAGATATCGAAAGACTATGATTTCGTGGCGGTGTACACCAGCACACCGGGATGGAAGAACGATGTGCGGCTGGCCGAGATGATGAAGGCCGCTAATCCCGGTCTCAAGCTTGCCTTCGTCGGACCCCCGGTCACTTCGCAGCCCGACCAGGCGCTGAATTCATCAGAGGCGATCGATTTCGTCGTCCGAAAAGAAATCGACTACGCCCTCAAAGAATTTGCCGAGGGGAGGGAGCTCAAAGACATCCAGGGTGTGAGCTTCCGCAAAGATGGTCGCAATGTTCACAACCCCGATCGGCCGCCGCTTCACGATTTGGATTCGCTGCCGTTCGCCTCAGACATATACAAGCGGGACCTCGATATCACCAGATACAACGTACCCTTCCTGCTCAATCCGTACATCTCGTTCTACACCTCGCGTGGCTGTCCGGCGTTGTGCACCTTTTGCTTGTGGCCGCAGACGATCAGCGGGCACGCCTGGCGGACACGGAGTCCCGAGAACGTCGCCGCGGAAGTCAAACGCGCGTGGGAGCAATTCCCGAATCTCCAAGAGATTTTCTTCGATGACGACACGTTCGCGTGGGCGAAGAACCGCACGATCGCGGTATGTGAAAAGCTGAAGCCGCTCAAGACGACGTGGTCGTGCACTTCGCGAGTTCACACCGACTACGAAACGCTCAAGGCGATGAAGGAAGCGGGATGCCGCCTGTTGATCGTGGGTTTCGAGTCAGGCGATCCTCAGATCCTCAAGAACATCAAGAAGGGCGCGACCGTCGAGCAGGCCCGTGAGTTCATGAAACACTGCAAAAAGCTCGGCATCGTTGTGCACGGCGACTTCATCATCGGGCTCCCGGGCGAGACACCTGAGACGATCAAGCGGACGGTGAAGTTCGCCGAAGAGCTCGACGCGGAGACGATTCAAGTTTCGATCGCTCATTCGTATCCCGGAACCGAACTCGACGACTATATGAAGAAGAACAACTTCTTCACTCAGATCGAAGATATGACCGACGAGATGGGCCATCAGCTTCCGACCATTCAGTACCCGGGGCTCACCCGCGAAGAGATCGTGCAGGCGGTCGAGCATTTCTACGACCGCTACTATTTCCGGCCGAGGATCATCTTCAGGATCGTTCGCCGCGCGGCTTTCAACGGGCACGAACGCAGGAGGCTGTACAAGGAAGCGAAGGAGTTTCTGCAGCTTCGCGCCAAACGCAAGGAGTTTGTTCAGGCCCACGCCAGCCGATGAGTCGCCACTATCGAGCCTCGAGTCAACAACCTAGCGCTGCCTTTGCACAGAGTAGAGGCAGCGCTAGCGCGCTTTTGCCGGAAACACAAAGCGATAACGTGACCCCAGCGGCTCGCCCGCAAAAGCAGCTTCGGCTGATCATCAACGCGGACGACTTTGGCATGTCCGAGGAAGTGAATGAAGCTGTCATTCGCGCTTACAGGGAAGGCGTGCTGACCAGCACGAGCTTGATGGTAACCGGCGCTGCGTTCGAGCAAGCGGTCAGGCTTGCGAAGGAGAATCCCGGACTCGCTGTTGGGATTCATCTTGTCACCGTTGTTGGAAAGAGCGTGCTTTCGCACTCAGAGATCTCGACTCTTGTAGATAGGGAAGGGAACTTCTCAAACAATCCGACCGCTGCCGGCCTGAAATACTTTTTCTCGCCGCGGGCGCGGCGTGAGTTGAGAAAAGAACTGGCCGCGCAGTTCGAGAAGTTTCGCTCAACGGGCCTTCCGCTCTCGCACATCGACGGCCACCTTCACCTGCACGTTCATCCGGTAATCTTCAACGCCGCGCTCGAGCTGGGCGTAAAGCATGGCGCGCGCCGGATGAGGGTGCCCGCCGAAGAGCGGCGGCTTGCGCTCGAATTCGATCGCGCGAATCTTCTTCAGAAGACGGTTTACACGTTGCTGTTCGGCGGACTGGCGGGCTACATGAAAAGAAAGCTGAGAGAGCGGGGCTTCACATTTCCGGAAAGAGTATATGGCAATCTGCAAAGCGGCCGAATGAGCGAGCGATATTTTCTATACGCGCTCGGCAACCTCACGGCTGAGACCAGTGAGATATACTTCCATCCCGCCGTTTACGCCGACGATAGATTGCTCAACAACGAAGAGCGCCAATGCTCGATAGAATTTGAAGCGCTGACGAGCAAGAGGGTCAAAGAAAGAGTTCAAGAGTTGGGGATCAGGTTGGTGAACTATTTTGAAATTTTGAACGGAGGAGTTTAGAGCGGGCTTGAGCCGTAGCGACTTTGCGGATCTTTGCGTCTTTTGCGCGAAATTCATTCTCAGTGAAGTCAGGTTTCGCGCAAAGACGCAAAGATCCGCAAAGTCGCTACGCTAAAGGCCGAACTACAACCCAGCGGAACTGATGAAGACTGCCGTAGTGCTTATAACGGCCATCGTCGCGCAAGCTTTCGGCGACGTTTGCCTAACCAAAGGGATGAAGGCGATAACTTCGTTGGAAACTAGCGCCGGCGGTTTCTCCGAATCGCTCTCGCAAGTCTCGCATATCGCGGTGCAAACGATGCAGAGCCCGATGGTCTGGGTCGGGACGCTGCTGCTAATAGTGTTCTTCGTGCTGTATTCGGCGGCGCTTTCGTGGGCGGATCTGAGCTTTGTGCTCCCGGCTACCGCGTTCGGCTACGTGTTGAACGTCGCGGCGGGTCATTACTTCCTGGGCGAATTGGTCTCCAACAGAAGATGGGCGGGCGCCGTGATAATCACGCTCGGGGTCCTGTTCGTTTCGCGTTCGGGGGCAGCGCACAGGTGAGAAGCCCGGCGAATTGCTTGCGCAAGGGGTGCTCGAATGACTACGGCAATGTTGATAGCGCTGGTCGTGCTTGGCGGCTCGGCGGGCGACGTGTTCATAACGAAAGGCATGAAGCAACTCGGCGAGATCTCGACGCTTAACGCTGGGCGCCTGCTCGCCGTATTTGGCCGCGCAGTCACGAATCGGTACTTTCTGATCGGCGTGCTCTTCATGGCTGTCAGCTACTTCTCGTTTCTCGGGGCGCTGAGGCTTGCGGATCTAAGCCTGGTGCTCCCGGCGACTTCCATCAGCTTCGTCATCACAACGATCGGTGCGCGGCTCTTCCTCCACGAGACGATCAGCGCGATGCGGTGGGCAGGTATCCTGCTGGTCGGCATTGGCGTCGCACTGATCTCCATACCCGCGCAGCCCTAATAAGGTCGCTACACGTTGTTACACCTTGCCTTCATAGCGATCCAGGTGATGCTGATCGGCTGTACGTTAGCAGCCAATGCCTATTACCTGTTATCGATCATTGCGGGGTTCAGATTCTTCTCAAGACCGAGCTTGCTTGAAGACGGCCGCTCTCTGCCGGTGACAATAATGGTTCCGCTCTACGGAGCCGACTTCGAAGCATATGAAAACTACACTCGATTCTGCCGGCAGGACTATCCCGAATATCAAATCGTTTTCGGCGTGCGCGACTCGCGAGACTCTTCACTACCCATCGTTGAGAAGCTGATCGCCGACTTTCCCGATCGAGATATCGCGCTCGTGATTTCCGACGACACGATCGGGCAAAACCTGAAAGTGAGCAACCTGCAAAACATGCTCGCGCGAGTCAAGCACGAACAAATCGTAATCGTCGACAGCGATATTCGAGTGGGCCGCGATTATTTGCGCAAGGTGCTTGCGCCGCTTTCCGATCCGCGAGTGGGACTGGTGACCTGTCTCTATCGCGCTGCTGAAACACCGGACTTCGCCACAAAGCTAGAAGCGGTCGGGATTACCGCGGAATTCACCGCCGGCGTTCTGATGGCGTGGATGCTGGAAGGCGTGAAGTTTGCGCTCGGCTCGACGATGGCTACCACGCGGACCAGGCTTGAAGCGATCGGAGGGTTTCACGCGCTTGCGGATTATCTGGCGGATGATTTCATGCTTGGGAATCTGATCGAGCGGGACGGGTACGAGGTTCGGCTTTCTCAGCACATTGTTAAAACGGCGATGCAGCCGGCCGGCTTCAGAGGGATGATGCGGCATCAGATGCGTTGGGCGCGGTCGACTCGAATCTCGCGGCCGATGGGCTATCTGGGCTTGATCCTGACTTACGGAACCGCGTTAGCGCTGTTGAATGTTGCTCTCGCCGGCGCATCGACATTTAGCTTGATTCTCCTAGCCTCAACGTTGGTAATACGGTTGACGATGGGATGGATGATAGGTGTGCACTGGCTCGGCGACAGGATTCTGAGGAAGTACTTTTGGCTCGTGCCAGTGCGGGACATGTTGAGTTTTCTTATCTGGTGCCTGAGCTGGTTCGGAAAGAGGGTAGAATGGCGCGGACGTCTGTTTAAGGTTGAGCGCGACGGCAAGATGATTCTGGTTGGCGGAGCCAGGGATGGCGTACCGACTCGGGACGCCGAACATGTGCTTTGATTAACTCTGCAGAATTACGTCCCGCCATTACGTCTCTATGAATATGACGATGAGCAAGATTCAATCAATGCTTCTACTGGTGGCGTTGGCGACAGTCGGTGTGGCCCGCGCACAAGCGCCGACCGGAATAATCACCGGAGTTGTGACTGAGAAACCCTCAGCGGACAGATCGCTCCGCGTGTAACGCTGCCCGCTGACTATTCACTCGGCGACACCTTCTTTACTCAGGATGTGCGCCTGAGCCGCACGTTCTCCTTCGGCAGCGACCGAGTCCGACTCGTTCTGTTAGGTGAAGTTTTCAATTTGTTTAATGTCGTCAACATAGTTGACCACAGCGGCAATATCAAAAATTCGGCTGAGTTCGGTCAGCCGGGTGCACGCTTTAGCCAGGTGTTTGGTTCCGGCGGCCCGCGGGCTTTTCAGTTAGGGGCGCGGGTTAGTTTTTGACGCGTTGCGGAGAACCTCTTTGATAACCCAAGGCGTCACGCGGTAGCTTGATGACGAGCCGCGAGTTGACCGCACGCCGCCGAGATGTCCCGACCTCGCGGGCGGCGAATGAATGAAGGCAAGCCGCCCTCAGTCAGGATCTTCTGAAAGGCGAGTATCCGATCCATCGGAGATGACGCATACGGAAGCTCCGGCGCCGGGTTGTGAGGGATCAAGTTTACCTTCGCTCGTATTCCTGATAGCAGTCGCACCAGCTCGCGAGCTTGTTGATCGCTGTCGTTCACGCCGCCGAGCATCACGTACTCGAAAGTCAGCCGCTCGCGCTCACCCAATGGATAACGGCGGCACGCCTCCATCAACTCGGCGAGCTGGTACTTGCGATTGATAGGAAACAACTCGTTGCGGAGCTCGTCATTCGGCGCCGTAAGCGAGATCGCCAGCCGCGGCCTGATTTCCTCTCGGCCAAGATCGTAGATTCGCGGAACGATGCCGGCGGTTGAAAGCGTGACGCCGCGAGGCGCAATTGCGAGACCCTTCTGATCGACCATCAATCGCACGGCTTTGATCACTTGATCGTAGTTCAACAGCGGCTCACCCATTCCCATCATCACGATGTTTGTTCGATGGGGAACCTCGACGCCCTCGCCGTAAACTTTATTCAACACGACGACCACCTGTGAGACTATCTCGCCCGCAGTCATATTGCGTTTCAAACCCATCACGCCGGTCATGCAAAAGCTACAAGCCAACGGACAGCCGACCTGGCTCGAGATGCAGATTGTGTCTCGGCGCTCCTCAGGCATGAACACCGACTCGGCTTCGAAGCCATCACAAAGCCCAAGTAAGAATCGACGCGTCCCATCCGAGGATAGAAACACGCTTTGAATCCCGGTGCGAGTTACGACCGCGCGCTCCGCGAGAATCCGTCGCAGCGTCTTTGGCAAATCGGTCATTGCATCGAAGCTGGTGATCCGGCGCCGATAGATCGAATCGTAAAGCTGGCGCGCGCGGTACGGCTTCTCGTCCAGTGCGACCATGAAGTCGCACACTTCATCCTGGGTGAGGCCGAGCAACTCGATTGTTTCCTGTCCTGTCACGAGGGTCATCGAGAAGATTATATGAAGCGGCGCTCGTGCCCGGCAAGAAAGTCTGGTCGCGTCGGAGAGTGATTGCCGGTTGAGATTGCTGATCTCAGAATACCACGCTCGGTTGCGTGCCGAAGTGCGGCGGGGCGCCAGCTACCGCTGGGGGTTAAGACAGAGCGGCCGCCTCTTCGTCCTTGATGCGCAGCAGGCTGAGCATCAGTGACATATTGCTCGGCGCGTGGATCGTAGGCGGATAGTGGGTGGCTGATCTCTTGAATTGGAATGAACCTTCGGCTACATCCAGAAGGCTCTTGAGCACATCGACGCCGATTCTCGTGCCGGAGTGTGCTCCGACGATCTTGCCCTCGTTGAACTGAACCTCGCCGTTGGCCGCTGGGGACATGACTCCGAGCACCCCGCTGAGCCGGTTGTTCTCGATTATCTGGACGACATCGAACATGCTAACGATGGCGAAGTTCCCCAGGAGCGTGTCGGGCATGTTCCAGCCTCTCGTCCCGCTTTCCGGGTGCGGTGCGGAGTCTGTCGGATTCAGGGGCTGGCCTTCGATAAGGCTCTCGAGCGCGGCCAGGTGATGAGGATTCAAGCTTAGGAATCGCACACCCATCCCGATCTGCGGCATCGTGTACCGAACCTCGGCGGTGGTTTCGATTAAAGTGTCATTGATGTGAAACCTGAGCCTCAGACTCGTGCCCGGCGCATAGCACGTCACCGAGTCAAGGAATGCGCCGGTTAAACTGAGGTCGTTGATGCGGGCTGCCAGGTAGTTACGCCCAGCTCCTTCACACTCCACCTCGCAGACATAGCTAATTCGCTTTGACGATCGCCGATCTCCTCTTTTCATCATCAGAATCTGCCTTTCCAGTCGGATGATACGCAATTTCAATCAAATTGATTCTGTTCTAATCCAGCACCCCTTCGTCCTGGCATCCCTTCGTTCATGGCCCAAGGGAGGCGTTTTCTCTCTCAGATACGTCCGGATCAAGTGCTGACGCAAAACTCTTCAATTCATCCAACATGGCGAAGAATGCATCACGTGCTTCCTCAGAAGCCACCTTTTCTGCAATATCGAGCGTTCGAGCCTCACTGACAGGTTCTTCCTCTTTCTCGTTACTTCTACCTGCTTCAGGACCAATAGGTGCCTCGGGTGTCATTCCGCACTCCTCGTTAGGCGGCTCGTTGGCTCGCTGATGTTCCAGCAGAGAGATGCTCCGGTAGGGATCGACCCGGACAGCCTGGGCTGGAATACCGGACTTCTCAAAAGCGATGAACCGAACTAGTCGATCAGAAATCTTTTTTACCTCGAACCGAAATGACTCTCTAACTGACCGCATAAGGCTTTCAATGACTCCGCAACTCTCTCCGTTTGCAACGAACACGACGGTTGCACCAAATGACCTGACCCAGGCTGCCAATTCGTCTGCACGTGCGGTCACATCATCTTGTTTCGCGCAAGCCAAAAGGTTGTTTACCGAATCAAAAACTATGCGCTCCGGTGGAGACTCATTGAGTGTTGGCCCCAGCTCCCGCAAGAGTGGCTCGAGGTGGTGTAGCTGTAGTGCTTGGTCGACTATGTCGTATGAGTACTTGAATAACAGGAGAGCCCCGCTCCGAATATCTTCCAAGCAGTTATAACCAAGCCGAGCGAACCGTCGTACGCCGTCTTCTCTCGAGTAGGATGTAATAAGCACCCCGGGCTGGCCACGCTTCAACCCCTCGATAAGAAACTCGATTCCGAAACGTGATTTGCCAGAGGCGTCCCCGTGAGCCAGATACAGATGACCGCGCTCAAGTCCGCCAAGCAGTTTGTCAACTGGCTCAACGCCGCTCGGTATGGTATGTCGGTCTTGTGTTTTGACCTTCTCACATTCCCCTTGACCGCGCTGACTTTGAATTAGTCTCTCAATGGCGTCGTCATACTCGGGCTTGAGATCCAAAAAGCGTACGCCCATTCCTATATGCGGAATGCTATAGCAAACCTCGCCGATCGTATCAATCTGAGTCGAGGTGACGGAGAACTTCAGCCTTAGGATCGAGCCTGCTTCGCAGCATAGCTTTGAGTGGATAAAAACGCCGCTCGCGCTGAGATCGCTAGTTCGAGCAATAATACGAGTGCCGGTGCCCTCGCACACCACCTCAGAGACGTAGGGTACGCGCGGTGCTCGACGTTTTTCATGCTGTTTCATCCTGAATTAAGCGGTCTCCAGAAAAAGCTAACGGCAGAGTGCTGGGAGCAAACTCGGTCAATCTGTTCAGCAGTCAATGGAGGCGGGCTTAGAGGCCAGTGGGCGGATTACTCCTCGCCGGTGTTCGCCCTTAGACCGCTGAGCTTCCGTACAATCAAATCGTACTCGAATCCTAGCCGCGCGAGGTGATCGAACATGCGCTTCGCGGCAGCTCGGTCCGCCGGCCGGCCGTGAGATCGGATGCGCCGCCCGATCGCCCGGTCTATCAGGGTCTCTTCGGGTACGTCGCCAAAAACCAGGTCCAACGCTCCGTCGATACTGTTACGTGAGACCTTCTTTGCAGCCAACTCGCGCGCCAGCCTGGCTCGCCCCAACGGCTTCGAGCTGACTCGATAGGTTGCGTAGCTACGCGCGAATGAATCATCGTTGACGTAGCCAAGCTCCTTTAGTCTCTTGATGCAATCCTCAACCAGATCCGGCTCGGCCCATCCCTTTGCTTTCAACCGGTCGCGTAATTGACCCTCACTACAAGAACGAGCCGCAAGCATGTTGAGAGCTGCCTTCATCACTCTCCTGGCCGGCAGCTCTGTGTTGTTGCGTTCGCGTTCATCTCCGCCGGCCGCCTTTCGAAGGCGCGCGGGGCGCTCTTCGCCGTCTGGACGACGAGCGCCTTTTATCTTGTTACTTGTTCTGTTCCCTCTAAAAGCCAATTGACGAACTGTTTGGTTTCGGGTTTGGTTGGGTCGAGCGAACCGGTGCGTTTTCGCGAGCGCTCCATATCTTCGCGAGCCTGATCCGACACCGACCTGACACCCGACACCCGCAATCTGAATTCATCGGCGTTGGTTGCTCCGCCCAAGGCCTCTTCGTATGTTATCAATCCGCGAGAGTACAGATCAAACAACGACTGGTCGAACGTCTGCATGCCGTATTGCGAAGTTCCCTGCGCTATGGCCTCTTTTATCGTCGCAGTTTTCTCCGGGTGAACGATGCAATCGCGGATGTACGGAGTCACTATCATGACTTCCACGGCGGGCACGCGCCCCTGTATCGCGTCGGCCGCGCGCACAAGCCTCATCGAGACCACCGCCTTTAGCACGCTTGCGAGCTGCAAGCGGATGGCTCGCTGCTGGTGCGGAGGAAAAACCGATACTATTCGATTGAGCGTTTCGGTTGCGTCGAGCGTGTGCAGCGTCGATAGAACAAGATGACCGGTCTCGGCCGCGGTGATTGCGGTCTCAATCGTCTCGTAGTCGCGCATCTCGCCCACCAGTATGACGTCGGGGTCCTGTCTCAACGCTCCGCGCAGCGCCTCAGAAAAGCTTCGGGTGTCGACATCGACTTCCCGCTGGTTCACGTAAGATTTCTTGTCGCGGTGCAGGAACTCTATCGGGTCTTCAATGGTTACGATGTGCCCGGTGCGAGTGCGATTCATGTAGTCGATCATGGCGGCGAGCGTTGTCGACTTTCCGGATCCGGTGGAGCCGGTGACCAGCACGAGACCGCGGTGCTCGTCGGCGATCTTCTCGATAACCGGCGGCAGGCGCAGTTCCTCGGTCGATCGCACGGTCGTTGGAATGACTCGCAGCACCATCCCGACGGTGCCGCGCTGCTGGAATATGTTGCAGCGGAACCGGCCGAGCCCGGACACGCCATACGCGATGTCAATCTCAGAATTCTCGTTGAACCGCTGTTTCTGGCGGTTGTTCATTATCGAGAAGGCCATGTTGAGCGAGTCTTCGCCTGCCAGGCGCTGCGCCTCCACCATCGGTTGAAGGTCGCCGTTGATGCGCATGAATGGAAAGCTACCGGCCTTGATATGCAGATCAGAAGCGCCCTTGCTGCACGCGATGGTCAGCAGTTGATCGATACTCGGTGACATTGTCTTTGCCTCGCAAAGCGGTCTGGCTTGAACCGGCGGCGCCTGGGGACACATTTTGGAAGCTTTGACCGCGGACGGGCTGACCGAATCATTAGGAGCCTGATGATGGTCTTCGGAATCCAGGGAGAAGGGGCATTCGCGGAAGCCGCTAACCGCTTCTCAGATACGTCTCAAAAGCGGTGAGCTTCAACATTATAAGGTCAACCGAATGGTGGGGGCAACAGTAATGATTGGCGTAGCATAGACTTCAGTCTGTGCGAGCGCAGTTCGTATGGAGTGCGGAATAGCACAGACTAAAGTCTATGCTTCTTCATTGGGGTGGAGTGCCAGGCTGAGCGACCCAGGCGCGGAACATCTCGGCCGCTTTGGCGCGAGGAACAATCAAATCAGTATCAACGCGATTCCCGTCGGGCGACACCTTTATCAGCTTCAGCAACTGGCCTAATTCTGGGCTTTTTTCTTTCATGCGCAGAGCCCAAAAGAGCGCGTTCAACAGGCCCGCCTTCTCCTTGGCGATTTCCGGCGTTGGCGCGAACGCCATGATTCTGATCCGTGCTACGTCCTCGGTGATCTCGAGACTAATCGTCGAAGAGGTCAAGTTGGAGACCGGCCCGAGCGCGCGCGACTCGCCGATGTTTGAGAGTATCTCCAGTGCGTTGCGGTCAATAATCTTCGAACCGGACGATTTGATAATTCGGATGTTCTCAAACGATCCGTCGGGCATGACCTTAAAGCCGGCCATCACCGAGAACTTCACCTCCGGAATATCGAGACCACCCGCCTCGAAAAGCTTGTACAGGTTTCCGACGGTGTCTCGGATAGGTGCAATGTTGATCTCTCCGAACTTAGTCTCAGAAGACGGCTTGTTCTGAGCCGCAACCTTTGCTGCCTCTTCAGCGGCCTTGCGCTCGGCTTCTTCCTTTTCCTTCCTTTCCTTCTCGGCCTTCTCCCTTGCGAGCTCCAGCTCTCGCTTATGCTTTTCTGCCCGTGCGCGGATCTCCTCGATCGTCATCGCTGGCCCATTCTGCGCCGGGTGCAACATCTGCGGAGGGTAATACAGCCTAGCAAGTACCGTATCCGGGTCAAACTTTTTGTAAGCCTTGTTGACCACTCGCAAATGTGCGAACTGCGAAAAAAAGGCCAGGTAGGATACATATAGCCCTAGCCCCAGGTAAACGACGGCCGCGGTCGCAAGTATCGGCCGGAAGCGGCGTCTGTGCTTAGCTTCTAATGGATCGATCGCAAAAGCGCCCTTGATTGTTTCCGCGGGGTGAGCAAGCGATGCCCCGACGAGTCTTGTGAACTTTATCGGGAACCAATCTTCAATGCGATCCGGCAGAAAAGCCGCACGGAGATATGAGCTTGGCCCTCCGCCAAGCTCGCGCAAGGTGTCTCCCAGCACTCGCGCAAGCCGCTCGGCAAGACCAGGCAACGGCATGATCCAGAATATCCGGTCCGGATTCGGCTCAGTCTTCGTCCCTGTGTGAGCGTTTCTTTCCATCACGAAACCACCGAGTCAATACGCGAGCGGCTCGGTCTGTTGGCTCATTGAGTCCGCGCTCGCCACGGCGCGCGGTACTGATCCGAACCCCTACCAAGCGGAGCCTTGGCCATCCTTGTTGCGCACTCGCACTATGACTCTAATTGTACATTACGCAGAGTCGAACTGAGAAAGTGCAAAGTCGCCGTAAGCCCAGCGAGTTATGAAAGGATTAGAACGGCAACAGCTTATCCCAGTCTTTGCCCGATATCAATCATCGGCAAACGAAGCATCTCCTGGTCTTTGCGCGATATCAATCATCGGCAAACGAAGCATCGCTCGCCCGTGCTCAAGTTTCCGCGCTCGAAAACATGCTGAAGAATTCCTCTACGGAGGCGGGCGAAACGGCAGCCACCGCCATGTTCTCGTCTACATGCGAGCGGTGGCTCATACCAACCAGCGCGGTTGTGACGCCCGGAGTCGAGCGCACGAACTGGATGGCGCGCTGAGCATCGGTGCTCAGTCCTTTCAAAGCCTCACCGACGAACGGTGGAAGGTTTTGCGCCAGCTTCGCCTGAAACATCGACGCGCTGCACATACCGGTGATACCTAGCCGATCGGCGGCCATCAGAAGCGACAAGTGCTCGCCATCAACAACCTGATTTTCCAGTGTAAACGCTTCGGGCATCGCCAGGTTGTGCGGCAACTGAATCACTCTGAAGTGATGGTCTTCGCCTGCGACTCCGCGGGCGGCCGAAAGCGTATCGGCGAGCGACAAATATCCGCGCGAGCCGGGTTCTTGTCGATAACCGTTCCAAGTCGCAGTGCCGTAGGATCCGATGCGCCCGTCGCTGGAGGCTCGCTCCAGGAATTCGAAAGCAGCTCGCAAGCGGCGGTCGAACTCATCGCGACTGACCGATTCCAGTTGACTCTCCGGGTTGTGAACGTAATACACGTCGATCGTCTCAAGTCCGAGGTTTTCCAGACTACGCGCCAACTGGTCCTCCAGGTAGGCGGGCGTCATACAGTGGCTACCGCCGGCGATCTCGTCAGGACTTGCAAGGCCTTTTTGGATGACGTTCTCGATAACCCACGCTCGCGGATCGCGAGGAGGTTCGTCTTCAAACGGGAAGAACCCGCCCTTGGTTGCCACGATGATCTCGTCACGCGAGGCCTTGCCTGCCTCAAACAGTTGCTTGAGCGCGACGCCGATCGCGCGCTCGCTGCGTTGGAAGCGGTAGTTGATTGCCGAATCGATGACGTTGCAACCCAGCTCGATCGCTCGCTTGATCGCCTCCTGATAGTCCCGGTCGGTATGCTCGTCCCAGTGACCCAGGTAGGTGCCCAACCCAATCGAAGACATCAGCAGCCCGTTCCGCTCGCGAAAGTGGCCTCGAGCGGTGGTCGAATTCCTGCGTTGGGCGTAGCGCCTGGTTCCTTCAGGTGTCGCGTTCTTCATGTTTGATCCCCTCTATGACAAGTGGACCCAGATTCTAACAGACGGATGCTATTTGGAAACCGAACATCTAGCCGATCAGCTCCTTCGCCTTCTCCATAATCTTCTTTTCGTTATCAAAAGCAAGCATCTCGATCGCGTCGTCAATGTCGAGCCAGCGTGCTTCGTTCACTTCATGGTCGTGGTCGCGCACGTCGCCTGCCTCGTAGCGGAGAAGATAGAAGTAAACGAACTTGTGATACCGGATTCGCTGGCCGTTTTCTTTCCAGAAATACCAGTACTCAACCTTGTCGATGCGCGTCACGATTTCAGTGTCGATGCCTGCTTCTTCGCGGACTTCCCGGATAGCGGCATCTTGGGTCGATTCGCCCTTATCGACAAGCCCCTTGGGCAACTGCCAGCGGTTGTCTGCGCCGACGGAGATGAGCGCGACGTCGATTCGTCCGTCTTGTTTGCGAAAGGCAACACCGCCTGCCGAGAATTGTAACTTGGTGGGTACTTTGCTCACGGAGTTGCCCTGGGAGCGCAGGCATCCCTGCCGCCTCTCATACAAGCCGTCTCATTTCTCTTACGCGGCGCCGAAAGACGAGACCTCGAGCATGCCAGGCAGCACGCCGCGCCAGGCCGATTCAACTTCGGCGACGCGCCGATCGATCACGGCCTCGCCGTTCACGTCTATCCTCAATCGCTCGCCTTTCGTTCGACCGATCACCGTTGCAGGCACAATGTGCTCGCGAGCGAGAGTGAGGATCTGAGCGACGTTAGTCTGAAGAGCCGACAATACGATTCGAGAAGGCGTCTCGGCGAACAACAACGCAGCCGCCGGCAAATCGCCTTCGAGGTTCACGTCGCAACCGACCGGATCGCGACGATAACTTGAGAAGCAGCTCTCGGCGATCGTTACCGCGAGACCGCCATCCGAACAGTCGTGGGCCGACTCGATAAGTCCTGCCTGAATGATCTTCAAGCAAGCTTCCTGCACTCGACGCTCAAGCTCGAGGTCAAGGTGAGGCACACGACCCTCAAGCCCTCCAAGCATCGCCACCGCGTACTCAGTCGCGCCCAGGTCGTTCGACGTCTCACCCAGCAGTATCATGGCGCGGTCATCGCCCTTGAACCATTGAGTCACGATGTGTCGCGCGTCTTCGACTATGCCGACCATTCCGATCACCGGAGTCGGGTAAATCCCGCGGCCATCCGTCTCGTTGTAAAAGCTTACGTTGCCTCCCGTGACCGGCGTGCCGAACACTTCGCAAGCTTCCGCCATCCCGTCGACTACTTCGCTGAACTGCCACATCACCTCGGGTCGCTCCGGCGAGCCGAAATTCAAACAGTTCGTCAGAGCAAGCGGACGCGCGCCGCTCACGACAAGGTTTCGGCAAGCTTCGGCGACCACCAGCCTCGCGCCGGCGCGCGGATCGACCTTGCAGTATCGCGCGTTCGAGTCGAGCGTCATTGCGAGCCCCCGCCGCTTTTCTTTTACACGTATCACCGCCGAGTCCGAGCCCGGTAGCACAACCGTGTTCGTTCGCACCATATGGTCGTATTGGCGATAAACCCATTCCTTCGACGCGATCGTCGGATGTCCGACGATGCGCATAAACGTCGAGTCCAATTCCGCACTCGACGCTTCGATCTGATCGACTTCGATTGGCGGCGCAGGCTCTGGTTGCATTATCGGCCGGTGATAGACGGGAGCCTCGTCGGTGAGCGCGGAATTTGGAATGTCAGCGACGATCCGTCCGCTCTTCTTCACACGCAGGTGGCCGTCCTCGGTCACCTGTCCAATCACAACCGCGTCAAGCTCCCACTTCTTGAAGATGTCGAGGACTTCGCGTTCGCGGCCCTTTGCGGCGACGATCAACATTCGCTCCTGCGACTCGGAGAGCATGATCTGGTAAGGCGTCATCCCTGTTTCGCGCTGCGGCACAAGCTCGATGTCTATCTCGACGCCATTGCCCGCTCGCGAGCCCATCTCGCAAGCCGAACTGGTCAGTCCCGCGGCGCCCATGTCCTGAATGCCGACGATGGCTCCGGCGCGCATCGCTTCAAGACATGCTTCGAGCAACAGCTTTTCCAGGAACGGATCGCCTACCTGGACTGTCGGCCGCTTGGATTGGGCTTCTTCGCCGAACTCTTCTGAAGCCATCGTCGCGCCGTGTATTCCATCGCGGCCGGTTTTTGCGCCGACGTAAATGACCGGGTTGCCCACACCCGCCGCGCGGCCATAGAAGATCTGCTCCTTGCGCATGATCCCGAGCGTGAACGCGTTGACCAGCGGGTTGCGCGAGTAGCATTCGCCAAATCGCACCTCGCCGCCGATGGTTGGAACTCCAAACGCGTTGCCGTAGTCACCTATGCCTTTTACCACTCCGGCCATTATCGAACGGTTGCGCGCGGCTGTTGCTCGCTGTTCATCGGAAGCGTCTTCGCTCGCGGTGAGGGGACCGAAGTGAAGCGAGTTCATTGCCGCCAGCGGCCGCGCGCCCATCGTGAACACGTCACGCAGAATCCCGCCGACGCCGGTGGCCGCGCCTTGATACGGCTCGATGAAAGAAGGGTGATTGTGAGATTCGATTTTGAAGGCGGCGGCCAGTCCTCCGCCTATGTCGACCACGCCGGCGTTTTCCCCGGGGCCTTGAAGCACGCATTCGCCTTTGGTGGGCAAGCGCCGCAAGTGCACTCTTGATGATTTGTACGAGCAGTGTTCGGACCACATAACCGAAAAGACGCCGAGCTCGGTGTAGCTGGGCTCGCGCCCGAGAAGCTCGACTATTCGGTTGAACTCTTCATCGGTGAGTCCGTGGCTTCGAATGAGTTCGGGAGTGATTTCGGGTTCGTTCATACCGGTGGTTCTTTGCTTGAAGAACGGATGGAAAGAATGACCGACATGCTACCCGACGGAGTAAAGCTTATCAAGCAGGCGCACTACTGAGTGGTGAGCCGTAATGCTCTGGTCACGCGCGCCGACCGCGGCCCGGACATACAGAGTTTGTGATGGAAAGGGTTCGGTTCAAGAATAGGACTCTATGGCCTCTTCACTTTGTGTGATAGCTTCTGAATCCTGTGGCGCAGGCGGAGCGACTTCAGTCCGCGCTCCAACGTTCTTTTCGCTCGCCGGTTTCGCCGTGTTTGCTTTCCTGTCAGCGGTACATAGCACGAACAGTGCAGCTAATGCGATCGTCGTGATCTTCATGTTTCCTCCTGAATTGGGCTCGCTGGTCCGATTCAAGTGTCGAGCGAGTTTGCGAACTGCCACAGTAGTCGCGAGCATATCACACGGCTCAATCACAGTCTGTTCAATAAGAAACAAACTCACCGAGCTTTGACCGTGGCACCGGCCAGGACGCTTCAAGGGAGGGCGAGGAGAGTATCCAAAGTCCCAAAACGAATTGAAATCCCAAGGCGAAAGGAATATGCTTCGCGAGCTTACAAACCAGTGGCTTAACGATTCGAACTCCACCCATCGAGGAACAATCTTATGAAACGCTTTGCTGCGTTCTGCCTGGCGGGACTTCTCGCCGCCTTCAGTTTCAATTCGTCGACGCTCGCGCGTGCCGCCCAACAATCGACTAAACCGGTCGCGGACATTCAATCCTCAGCTTCTTCGGTTGAGACTGAACCGCAAGATCCCCAAACTCAAACTCAAGCGCCGACGGGCCAGGAAATTCCGTTCCGCCGCGACGTCGCGCCTGAGATCAAACCTTACGACAGAGTTATCACCAAGGACGCCAAGTCCGACCCCGGCGTCTTCACTGTTCACCGAATCAAGGACAAAGTCTATTACGAGATCCCAAAGGGCGAGCTTGGCAAAGATTTTCTGTGGGTCAGCCAGATCGCGCGCACGACTCTGGGGGTGGGTTACGGCGGACAAGCGGCCGGCAACCACGTCGTCCGATGGGAGCGACACGCCAATCGGGTCCTTCTGCGCGGCGTTTCCTATGAGGTCGTAGCTGACCCAAAGCTCCCGGTCTCGCGCGCCGTGCAGGCGGCCAACAACAACCCCATCATTATGTCTTTCTGGATTGAAGCGTTTGGCAAAGATGAAGCCCCGGTCATCGAAGTCACACGCCTGTTCACTACTGAAGTGACCGAGTTCAGCGCGAGAGCGCGGCTACGAGCGCGGGCTTTTGACGCGACCCGGTCGTTCATCGAGCGAATCGTCTCATTCCCGACTAACATCGAAGTCGAAGCGACGCACACATTCACATCACCGCCGGATACGACGACGCCGGCGGGACCGCCGCAGCCGCCCAATCCGTTTCTCGGAGCCGGAATGCGCACGGGCAGCGGGTCGGTCGTGATGCACTACAGCATGGTCAAGCTCCCGGAGACGCCGATGATGCCCCGGTTGTACGACGAGCGTGTGGGATACTTTACCGTTCGGCAGACCGACTACGGACAGGATGAACATCGCGCGCCCGAGCGCCGCTACATCACGCGTTGGCGGCTCAAAAAGAAAGACCCTGACGCCGCGGTGTCCGAACCGGTGAAACCGATCGTCTACTATGTCGATCCTGCAACGCCGGCCAAGTGGGTGCGGTACATCAAGCGGGGCATCGAGAAGTGGCAGGTGGCCTTCGAAGAAGCGGGCTTCAAGAACGCTATCATCGCCAGGGAGGCGCCGAGTCAGGAGCAGGACCCCGACTGGAGTCCCGAAGACGCGCGCTACTCGGTGATTCGATGGCTGCCCTCGACTACCGAGAATGCGTCAGGTCCGCACGTTAGCGACCCGCGCACAGGCGAGATCATCGAATCGGACATCCAGTTCTATCACAACGTGATGAACCTTCAGCGTGACTGGTACTTTCTTCAAGTCGGGGCGCTTGATCCACGCGCGCAGCACTTCCCGCTGCCCGATGATTTGATGGGCACGCTGATCGAATACGTGGTCGCGCATGAGGTCGGACACACGCTTGGTTTCCAACACAACATGAAAGCGAGCGCGCTCTATCCCGCGGACAAGATTCGCGATAAAGAATGGCTGAAGACGATGGGCCACACGCCGACGCTGATGGACTACTCGCGCTTCAACTACGTCGTGCAGCCTGAAGACAAAGTCGATCCGGCGCTTTTGGTGCCCGGCATCGGGCCTTATGACAAGTGGGCG
>Ga0137359_10001076_pt1 | contig 21513 bp, 10 predicted proteins | sample Mad1_40_16metaG_FD_108281 | JGI IMG/M metagenome (GOLD analysis project Ga0137359, IMG submission 108281) | Vadose zone soil microbial communities from Angelo Coast Range Reserve, California, USA - Mad1_40_16 metaG | ecosystem: Environmental > Terrestrial > Soil > Vadose zone | place: USA... | reverse complement strand
TGCGAGTTGATTCTCGAAGACTGCGCGGTCAAGAAAGAGAACGTGCTGGGCGAAGTGGGCAAGGGCTACAAGATCGCGATCGAGACTCTGAACGAAGGGCGCATTGGCATCGGCGCGCAGATGGTCGGTGTGGCTCAGGGAGCGCTCGAATGCGGCATCAACTACACCAGGGAGCGGCACCAGTTCGGCAAGTCGATCGGGTCGTTCCAGGGCGTGCAGTTTCAGATTGCTCAGATAGCTACCGAGCTCGAGGCCGCGCGGTTGATGGTCTACAACTGCGCGCGTATGAAAGACGCCAGGGAGGACTTCGTCAAGCAGGCGGCAATGACCAAGCTATTCACCTCGCAAGTCGCCGAACACGTGACTTCGCAGGTCGTCGAGCTTTACGGCGGCTACGGCTACACCAAGGACTACCCGGCGGAGAAGTATTACCGGGACGCCAAGATCGGAAAGATTTACGAAGGAACTTCGAACGTGCAGCTTCAAACGATCGCCAAGTTGATTCTCGTCGATGTCTAAATGGCGGTGGACGCCTAAACTCCAAACTCCCAGGGAGGAGAAATGAACTTTCAAAAATCGATTCGTGTAGTCGCGCTGCTGATGATCGTGTTAAGCCTGACCGTCGCCTCGCGCGCGCAGGGACGTCGCGACGAAGGCCGATGGCAGCAGCTTGGGCGCTCCTACGTCGACGGAAGAAACGATCACGACAGGATTGTCGTGAACAACAACGAAAGCTTCCGCGCTCTTCAGCTTGAGGTCAGAGGCGGAGCCATTGAGTTTCAACGCGTCGTTGTCCACTTCGAAAACGGGGCCGACCACGACATCGAGATTCGCGACAGAATCTCGAATGGGGGAGGACGCGGGAGATTGACCTCCCCGGTGACCATCGCAGAATCCGAAGCGTCGAGTTCTGGTATTCGAAGGGCGGTTGGCGCTCGCGCCCGTACGTGAATCTCTATGGACTGGCGGGCGGTCCGATAATTGGCGCCGGCCCTCTAGGGGCGATGACTCCCGTTGGGAACGCCTCGGACAAGTGTATGTAGATGGCAGGAACGATCACGATAGAATCGTCCTGAATAGTCGCGAGAGTTTTCGAGCGCTTCAACTCGGTGTCAAGGGCGGGGCGATTGAGTTTCAGCGTGTGCTTGTTCACTTCGAGAACGGCTCCGACACCGACCTTCCGATTCCGGAAAGGATCGAGGAAGGCGGCAAAACTCGTGTAATTGACCTGCCCGGTAACCGACGAAGGATTCGGAGCATAGATTTCTGGTATTCGAAAGAGAGATGGCGCTCCCGCCCGATGGTCAATGTGTGGGGACTGCGCTAAAGCTGCCAGTTGTCTTGAGCAACTCGGGTCCTTGGGGCCGTCACCCGTTGAGTAAGCCGCTGGTCGGTGGCGGCTCCAATGATCGCGAGTGATCGGCAGGTTGGCTGTTGAGTAGGCGGCCCGTCGCGCGGGTAGGAAAGCAAATAGAGCCGTTCGTGCCTGATGTAACTATGCACCCTAAGTCGCAGTCGCGGTGCATTGACTTCAGGAGGACGGCTGAATCACACCAGGCCCTGAGACCAATAACGGAGAGTTCTACGAAGCCACGTCGAACACGCGCCTTCAGACGATTGCCGCGGCTATTCCGGCAAGTGTCTGAGGAACAGAAGCTTTTCGGAAGTGGGTGACCGTACAGAAGTATAGGGACGGTAAGCCCTACGAAGAGCCGTTCAGGCTTCCCGGCGAGATAAACTTCGAGAAGGGCTACCGGGTACGATTACACTTTGGCAGCCCGCAAGACGGACATCTTTATATCTTCAACGAAGGCCCGCCGCGCAACGGTGAAGCGCCGCCCCTCAACGTCCTATTCCCCTCGCCAACCGCCAACAACGGCTTGTCACTTGTCTCGAGCGGTCAGAGCATCGAGATACCAAAGGAGAGTTGGTTTCGGTTTGATCAGGAAGCGGGGACTGAAAAACTCTGGCTCGTTTGGTCGGCCAAGAGCATCGCCGAACTTGAAGCTACGAAGGAGTTTGCCAATGACAAGGATCTGGGAGTCATCGGCAGCCCGGGTTTCGATCGTTCAGTGAAGGACTTCCTGTCGAAGACCCACTCAGCATCAAAACCCACCGTTGAGAAGGACGATGCCAGCAAAGAGACTCGCGTTAAGGCGAATGGTGATATAGTTGTGCACGTTCTGGCCCTGGAACACCACTGAACTGAAGAGAAGCTGTCCTTGTTTCGTAGTACCGCCTTCAGGCGGAAGTTCGTAGAGTCTTCGAGCTTTGCCGGAGGGGCTCACAAACTTCCGCCTGAAGGCGGTACTACGAAACGAGGATCCGGCGCAGCTCAGTCTTTGCTTTTGGTGAGGAAATCCACCAGGAAAATGCGCCCTTGAGCTCAGGAGGAAGACCTTGATCATAAGAAGGTTGGGGCCCTGTTGTTTGCTCTTTGCTGCCTCTCGGGCGTTGCTGTCGCGCAGGCGACGGACTCGCTCCAACCGGGCCGGGCGGTCGAGCGAGAGATCGCTGGCGGCGAATCGCATTCGTATCAAATCCATCTGAGCGCCGGGCAATTCGTCCGCTTCCGGTTGGAGCAACAGGCGCTGGATAGCGTCTTGATCCTACTTGCACCCGACGGCAAGCAGATGGCCGAGGTGAATTTGACCGACGCTGGTGAATCAGAGCCGCTTGCGCTGGAAGCCTTGCTGGCGGGCAGTTATCGGCTGACGGTCCGCGGCAATGGGGGAGCAACAATGAGGAGGGCATACCTCGTCAGCTCGGAATCCCGTGCCGCCTTTCTTGCCACCGTCCAGGACTCTTACCAACTTTACATTGATCTGCTGATGCGCCAGCACCGGAACGAGCCGGCGCAAGGACTCTCCGCGCTTGCCCTTGGAAGCAGCGAACGCCAACGCGCGCGCAGCCTGCTCGACCTGCTCGCCGAAAGCCGCGCCGATGTGCGTCAGGGCGTGGACGCCGCACTCATCGAACGCGAGCGCAGCCTGGGCCGACAACTCAACGACAAGGCGCCGCGCCTGACGCAGGCCAACAAGCCCGACCAGGCCGCCGCCTTGAGGCAGGAAATCAGCCAGCTTGAAACCGACTACGAGCGGGCGCAGGCCGACATCCGCAAAGGCAGTCCGCATTACGCCGCATTGACTCAACCGCAACCCCTCGAGCTCAAGGAGATTCAAACGCAACTCGATGCCGACACCCTGCTGCTGGAATATGCCCTCGGCACGGATCGCAACTCCGGTGCTTGTAAATGTCTCGCTTCGATATGGACGGGGCCGGTCTGTCACGCGGTCACATCGCCGTTAGTTTCGCACTTCAAATGATCATCGAGGCTGCAACGATCGTCATCCCCTCTGGTGGGTTCTTAATGGGTATTAGCCCGACGCGAATATCGGAAAGATCCATGAGGCCACGTCGAACACGGCAGCTTCGCAACGATTGCGGAACTAATCCTCGGCGACGTTTAATAGAGAGGAGGGCGCGCGCGCGCCAACCGTGAATTGGCCGCGGCTGCTTCTGTTTACCGGCTTCTCTTTTGCGAATCGAAAGCAACTGAGCTGAACATCCTCGCATCGGAAGCGGACGTACATTCGTTCGATTCAACGCCGCTACGTTCACTTCGAGCGGCGATCGCGGCTGTTTCGTTAGAAGGTCAACGTCCCTCGTATAGTAACGGTTAAAACATGAGAAAAATGTCGCATATTCTGATCGTGCTTGCCTGCTTGTGCGGCTCGGCTTCCGCGGATCTGGGTGATCCTACTGTCCAAGCCGTTTGCAGGATCAAGCTCACTAACGGCCGTGTGATCGAGGGATTCATTACCGTGGCAGCCGGCGGCTATGAAGGCACCCATCCAAGCGGGTTTCGATTTGAAGCCGGGGCTAATCAAGCTACTCATTTTCTTAACGTGGATTTCAAGAAGCTGACAAGGGACCCACTGGGCACCTATCGGGTTGTATTCAATGGCGGGAGAGGCGTTAGTGAAACCGCTTTGCGCAAGCCGTCGAGAATTGTCTTCTTGGACTGGCAAGTCGAAACCATAAACGATCAAGAGCATCAGCAGTACAAAGACCTTGATGCTCTAACCATCGTCACCGAACTGCCATACCATCTCTACATTGCCGAAAAGTACGAGGGTCTTCAGAGGGGCAGCATTTTCACAATTCCGCTTAAGAGAATCGTAAGCTTCGAACTGATCGAACACCCGTCGAAGAAATGGCTGGATCATATCAAGGAGAGACGGCAAGTCAGCTCGGAGGTAGATGCCGACGCCGAAGATTTTACGGAGCCGGATTGGTATCACGAGCTTCGAAGACACCAAGAGTTCGTCCCAGTAGAATACTCGCCGCCGAAATACCAGTCTCAAGACGTTTCGGCCCTCATAAGACAGCTAACGGATCAAACGCATGGGAGCTTTCTTCGAATAAAGACGGCCCGAGCTTTGAGGGATCTTGGGGCGAGAGCGAAACCCGCGATTCCGGCGCTCATCGAAGCTTTGAACGACCGAGAGTACGCTGTCGGATTCTTTGCCGCCAAGGCCCTCGTCAAGCTTAAGCAGGCTGCGGTTGCCGGACTCGCGGAAGCATTGAAGAATCAAAGTGAGAAGGCGCGCACTGAGGCTGGCCGGTTACTCGGCGAGATTGGCCCTCGTGCAGAGGGTGCCATACCAATTCTGTCCTCAGCGTTGAGAGGAGAAGACGAGGGCGCGACTTTTGAAGCTGCACAAGCTTTGAGCCGGATTGGTTCATCTGCCATTCCGGTATTGATCGAGGCGTTGAAGGACCATCACGATTACGTTCGACGCAACGCCGCCGGTGCGCTTGGCAAGCCTAACGCAACGGTCGCGATTCCAGCATTAGTCAAGTCGTTGAATGACAGCGACGCATCCGTTCGCGAGGCAGTCGCGCAGGCGCTTGGCAATATCGGGCAGCCGGCAATTCCCGCACTCAGCGATGCTCTAAGCGATCAAGAAAAAACGGTCCGCGGCGGCGCTCTCAGCGCTCTTGCGATGATACGGCCATTAGAGCCGGCCGTGGTTCCCTTGTTGATCGAGGCTTTGAAAGACCCGGATAAATCCGTTCGCATCGGCGCACTGACTCTGATCGCGAGACTCGGGACGGAGGCGAAGTCAACAATGGATGCCGTCGTCGAGGCGTCCAGGGATCAGAATGCAGATGTGCGGTCCGCATCGGCCAGGGCTCTTGGTGCGATCGGACCGGACCCGATAATAGCCGTTCCTGCTCTGATCAAAGCATTGAATGATGAAAACGAGAAGGTTCGCTGGCAGGCCTCCTCGGCGCTCCGGATGATGGGGCCGGTTGCAAAGGAAGCTGTTCCCGCGCTGATCGAAGCATTGCAGGATAAAAACGAGCAGGTGCGATTCGACGCCGGCTGGACGCTGAGGGTCGTCGAGCACCAACTGGCTACGGTTCTTGATCAGATTTCAAGGACTCAGACTCAAACACCAGAGATGATCGAACAAATCAAAGCGATGAAGCCTGAAATCCACGGCCAGCCGTCCGTGCTCACACTTGACCAAGCCGTGAAGGAAGAGTCACGAAAGAAAGGAGCCGATGGCCTCATTCCCATTGGCTGGGAGGCATCTCAAAAAACTGATGGCCGCTGGGAAGTAGTTCTTCACTATCGCGACGATCGAGCGCAGTATCTGAAAGCCGAGTGGGAATATGACCCGGATTCAAACCGAATTTATCCTTTCGAACTTCAGAATGCCCCTGGTTTCTGGGTTGCAAATAGCTTCTGGAGAGAAGCAACCAGTCGCACCGGGATACTGATCATCGTGTGTAGTTCGCTTGCTCTAGGCTGCGTTCTCATCATCGCTTTTCGGAAGAGTCTCCGGAGGTTGTTAAGTCATGGCCGAAATCATCAAGTCTAAGTACACGGTTCGCGTCAAATGCTTTCTGATCCCTAATGTTCAGCGCGCGAGCATAGCGGCGATATTGATCTCACTACTCGCGAGTACTGCTTGGGGGCAAGATCATGCGGACCATAGGATCGCTGCTCTGACCAAGCAGTTGACCCAAGGCGACAGCTTCGTTCGCTGGAGAGCCGCCAAAGCGCTGCTTAAAATCGGTTCGTATACGAAGGCTGACATCCATGCTCTGATCGAGGCGCTAAAGATCGAAGAGGGGGACATAAGCGACCGCGCTCGCGACGAACTGGTGAAGATCGGTCCGGACGCCGTTCCCGCTCTGATCAGAGCGTTGAAGTATCAAGATTCAATCGATCACTCGGGGAACGCTTTTCAAGCGCTCAGGGTCATTGGCGCGCCGGCTATTCCCGCGCTGATCGAGGCATTGAAGGACCGCAACGAAGACGTGCGCCTCGGCGCGCTCGAGGTCCTTCAAGAGCCAAACTTTTTCGAGAACACAACCCAAATACGAACTAGTCTCGTTCCAATCCTCGTTGAAGCATTGAAAGATCCGAACCCGGCCATCCGCCGGGCTGCCGTCGCAAATATCAGTTGCAGCGGAGACGAAGCCACGCGCGGTTATCTTGCACTGATCGAAGCGCTCAAGGATCAAGATCCAACGGTCCGATCGGCTGCCGACTTCCGCCTCTGCTGTATTCTCGTTACACCCGGGCACCCGATGGGCGAGGCCGCGATTGCTCATCTCGGCGAGGCTCTGAAAAACGAGGACAGGAACGTCCGAAGCTTCGCCGTGCAAGCCCTTTCAAGGATGGCGGCGACAGCGAAGCCGTGGTTAGGTGCTCTGGTCGAGGCGTCGAAGGACCCTGAAGAACAGGTGCGCTCAAGCGTCGCTCGGGCTCTTGGGAGCATTGAGCCGGGAGCCGATGCTGTCGTCGCCACTCTTCTAAACTTACTAAAAGACACCAGCAAGAATGTCCGTAGCTCATCTGCCTCGGCGCTCAAGACGGCTCCGTCAACAGCAGCCGTCGCCGCGCTGATCGTGGCACTGCAAGACCCCGAAGCAGCCGTGCGCCGCAGCGCCGCTGATGCTCTCGCGAGGCGCGAAGCCGGCGATGCTGTCCCTCGTTTGATCCAACTAATGGGCGACCGGGAGGCAGAGGTTAGAAATGCTGCTCGCGACGCGTTGGCTGCGATCGGGCCGGGAAAAGCCGCGGCAGCTCTTGCCGGGGCATTGAGGCATCAGGACGGAAACATCCGCGTCGGCGCCACATCGATCCTTCACAACTTCGGGCTGTATCCAAAAGCTCTCGGCGCTCTTGTCGAAGCATTGAAGGACCAGGATGTGACGGTTCGAAGGACTGCTCTTCTTTCGATCTTAAATCTCGCGAAGGGCACCGATTTGAAGACCGCCATTCCTGCTTTGATCGAAGTGTTGGATAACACGGACCAGCGCGTCCGGTACGGGGCTGCCCTCACCCTCAGCGGCGTAAAATCCGGGGAACAACGATACCCGGAGTTCGGGGAACTCCCAAAGTCAGTCATTCCCATCCTGCCAAAGCAAGTCATTCCAATTCTCATCGACGCGTTGAAGGATCAAGACCCGGCCGTTAGAAGCGAGGCAGCATGGGCGCTGGCGGGCATCGGCGCGCCTGCGAAAGCGGCGGCGCCTGCCTTGATAGAGTTGGTCGAGGATCGGAATCTGGAAGTCTGGAGATATGCGGCCTACGCGCTCAAGAATGTCGGGGGAAAATCACCGGCAGTCATCCATGCCCTGATCAAATTGTTGAAGCATCCGGATCGACGTATTCGAGAGGTCGCCACCGAAGCTCTTGTCAATATCGGAGAGCCGGCTGTTCCATCTCTGGCCACACTTCTGATTGGTCAGGACAGCGCTCTGCGAGTGAAGAGCTACTACGTCTTGCTGAGCATCGGAGATGTGTTCGCGCTGGCCGCTACCTTGAAGAGCCGGGACAAGGGCCTTCGGAGTCTGGTGTTCGAAGCCATTGAAGATATCCGGGTGGATCCAGCGAGGAGCATGCAGGCTCCCGATCTGTTATTTGATCCCTCTCGGAAGTATTTGTTCCAAACGGTGAGAATTCCGTGCATACATGAAGGCGATGGCAGAGCGATTTTCGTCTCCGAATTAGACACCGGAACCAGCTTCCCTATTCTCGCAAGCAGCGGAGGCCTGGGCGCATCGAGGTTCATCGAGGCTGGCGGAAGATCTTATCTGGTAATCGATGAAAGCGGGGGTGAGGCCAATTGTTCTGCATTTTCGTTCTGGCTATACGATGTCAAAGCGAATGAGTTTGTGATTCATGCCGAGGGCGGAATAGGCGAGGCGGAGCGCGGTGGCTTTCCATTGAGCTATTGTGAGGGTGATAAGGCAACAACAGTGACTACGAAGAACCTATTGAACAGGGAACGTCCATTGAGATTGTTGCCACGCCCAATACATGGACTGACTTTGAGGAAGAATACTAAGGCATTAGACACTTGCAATCAGACCGTGATCATCCGCAACGCAGGTACAAGGGTGTTGATCACAGGAAAGCGCGAAGACGGCAGCTACGAGGTTTACTACAAGGGAGCCATCTCAACCGTACCAAAAGGGAGTCTGAAAACGACGAAGTGACTCGCGCCCACAGGTCACCCGCTCGGCTCCGTTGCCGTGCGCTCTGCGATTCTTTTGCGATTGAGTCCGACAAGCTGCCAGCTTGTCGTTGTTTTCGGGTTCGACCCTTGGCGGAGACTGTGACAAGCTGGCAGCTTGTCGGACTGTGAAGGCATTTCAGGAAGTCATAGCGATGAAGAAGATACTCGTGTTGCTCGCAGGTCTTCTCATGGTGTCCTGCCGGGATCGAAGCGCGCCGCCGACAGCTCTGTCAGCGGGAGATGTCTCGCGCGATTCCCGAAGCGCTTCCGGTGAGACGGATGCTCGGCAATCAGATCCAACAACAAACGACGCCGCGACGCAAACTCAACAGGTCGATCTCTGGGACCCGAACGATAATCGCGACATCACCACGAGATTGCTCGAAAGAGTGAAACAAGAAGGCGTCGTTAGAATCGTGAGCATTCTAGCCACGAGAGACAAGTACGTCTTTGTCGCTGAGTATGAAGTAAGCGCGCGGGATGCCCCGGTCGAGCGCCCGATGAATAAGAATGGGTCGGAGATACTCAGAACAAAGCGTCCCCCGCTGCATGGAACCGACCTGTGGCTCGTTAATAAGAATGGGACCGGACTACAACGATTGACCGGCGACGGAGACAGTCACGACCCGGTATGGTCGCCCTCCGGCGAAGAGATCGCGTTCATCAGCAATGGAAGCGTTCGGATCATCGAAGGCGACTCCGTCGGGCGGGACGAAGTCTTCTATGGTTCTATGAGCTCGCGAGCGCGTGGTGTCCCGGTCAGATACTCTCAACTCAGGTTCTCACCCAACGGCAAGGCCATTGCCGCGCTGGCAAAGGATGGAACCACTTCCTGGGTTGAGGTGACGGCTAGATCCAACGAAGTCTCGGCCCACGTCACTTTTGCCGAGGGGTTTGAACACTACGAATGGAATAGAGAAAGCGAGTTGGTCCTGGACTACGGGAGAATCCTTTTCGACTGGGAGTATTTGGGCGCCAACACAGAGGCTTCGGCGGACACTTCGACGCTGAAGACTGACAAGTCTGGAGATGGCCAATCACCGCTCCCTCCGAAACTACTCAAGCTGCTGCTGAGGAAACTGCGCCCCTACGGAGTGATGAAAATCGGGACTTACGCCTTCTCTCCTTCGGGCAATCGGATAGTTCTTGAAGGAGTTTTCGATGAATCTCCTCAATATGCTGGTGGTCCTCCTTCGAAGGACCTTTGGCTGGTCAATCGGGATGGCTCAGGATTGCGCCGATTGACTACGGACCATGTCAGTTACTTGACTGAGGACCATATCAGTAACGCGCCCGCATGGTCGCCTTCTGGGAAAGAGATCGCTTACACAGCGTTCGGCTCCTATAGCTCGATCGGCATCATCGACGTTAAGACGAAAAACGCTCGATGGGTATCCGGACTTCAGGCTCGTAATCCCGGGGCACAGGGCACGCACGCCAGTTGGAATTGGGGTTATGTTGCACCGCGGTGGTCACCCAATAACAAGGTCATCGCGGCAGTAGGGCGAGATGGAGAGGGCGATGACTGGATTACGGCCGTAGAGGCAAGGTCCGGCAATATGCTCTTTCAAACAAACGGAGGAGGATATAGCTTCTCATGGAGGCACGATGGGGAACTAGTCATCCCAACCCTTGGTAAGTTTGTCTTTGACTGGAACAGCGCCTTGTTCAAACGGCGTTGATCTCTTTGAGTGTAGCTTTCGAACCTGCAATAGTGCGATGAGACCAAAAGAAATGGAGGCGACATTGTGAATCTTTCGGCAATCTATCCAACGCGAGTGATGAAGTATCTTGGCGTTATGCTTATCGCTATGGGGATGCTCATGATGGGGAAAGGACTTGCCTGCGCATGTTGCGCAGATGAGGGCGAGTGGTTCGAAGGGCCAGGTGATGTTCGCGAGTTTAAGTTAATCAACGACTTGAAGTTTCGGGTCCCCGCCTTTTTACTACAGACGCGTTTCCCGATGGCATAAAAGGAATGTCTATTTCTTCGGATGACTATGCCGGAGTATATGCAGTATCACTTTCACATGGAGCGCGAAGCTGGTTACTCTCACTGGTTTGTCTCTCTGACTTATCTGACCTCGATCGGCAAGCATTGGACTAGCGGCAATCAAAGGCGGTGACAGATCGCCGCAATCCGACATGATCGTCGAACCAGAAATGATCATCATTCCCGCCGGTGAGTTCCTAATGGGCTGCGACACCGGCGCGGAGAACGAACGTCCCGTTCATCACGTCTCCCTCGACGCCTTCGCCATCGGCCGATTCGCGGTCACCAATCGGCTCTATCAATCCTTCGTCGAAGCAAGCGGACATCAAGCTCCACCTGACTGGAACGATCCACATTTCAACCATCCCGATCAGCCGGTGACGAGCGTCAGTTGGTTCGAAGCGACTGCGTACTGTAAATGGCTATCGGAGAAGACCGGCAAGCTCTATCGTCTTCCGACAGAAGCGGAGTGGGAAAGAGCCGCGCGGGGAGGACTCGAAGGCAAGCTGTACGCATGGGGAGATGACGCTCCCCAGCTTCAACCGAATTACTTTGAGCTTTGGTTGCACGGACCCGAGCGAGTTGGTCTGCGGCGAGCGAATGGATTCGGGCTTCACGACATATCGGAGAACGTTCACGAATGGTGCTCGGACTGGTACGACGAGCGTTACTATCGGGACTCGCCGGCGCGCAATCCTCAAGGTCCAACGACTGGGGCGCGGCGAGCCTCGCGAGGCGGGTCCTGGCGGCACCAGATCAAGATCACTCGCGTGGCGGCGCGAAGCAGCATCCCGCCGGAATTCAAATACAGTGACTACGGGTTCCGGTGTGCGATGAGCCTGTGACTTTGCAAATTCACTTCGCCTGGCTTCTTAGCTTTCTTGCGATAAATGTTGACAAGCGCTGTGTTGTTTCTTAGTATGTCGCCGGACGCTTAGATCGCACAACGAGTCTCGGAGGCTTGATCGCATTGGGCGGTTCTTTCGTGCGACTCAACTCTCGCACAGAGAGTTGACAATTCATAGGTACAGACGTCAACAAACTCACCTCACGCAAGCTAAGGTGTGTCTGCCCCGTTCATCTGCGAGTCACTTTTGCGATGTGCAACGATAGACGCACAAGTCCCAAAGAGGCAATATGCTAAATCAGAAAGCGAGCACGACTTCTTTCGACGCGGGTCCGATATTGCAGGCATTGAAGGCTCTGAAGAAGGGAGACTTCTCCACGCGCCTGCCTGAAGGCTCGGCGGGCGTCGACCGCGAAATCGCCAGGGCCTTTAACGACGTCGCCGAGCTTAACAAGAGCCTGGCTGACGAGCTTGAGCGCGTCAGCGGCGCGTCGAAGGCGGATCGAAAGATCGCGCGAACAAAGAAGCTACCGCCGGCAACAGGCGCATGGGCGAAATCCTTCAAGTCAGTGAATGCCATTGTCGATATCATGGCTCGACAGCGTCCTAAGGAAGCTCACAATGGCGGAGCCGTCGCATCACCAATCGAAAAAGACCTTCTGAAGACCGTAGTCGCTTTGAAGGGGGGCGACTTCTCGGTGCGCTTACCGGATGATTGGGTCGGCATTCCAGGGAAAATCGCCGACACTCTTAACGAAGTGATTGCGCGAAATGAGAGGCTCACCAGGGAGCTCGAGCGCGTAAGCAGGGTTGTCGGGAAAGAAGGCAAGATTGTTCAGCGCGCCGCTTTGCCGGTGGCCGATGGCTCCTGGAGCAGCCTGATTGAGTCAGTCAACACTCTCATAGACGACATGGCCCGGCCAACTACCGAAATGGCTCGAGTAATCGGGGCGGTGGCAAACGGCGATCTTTCACAGACGATGGCGTTGGAAGTCGACGGCCGGCCTCTGAAAGGTGAGTTCTTGCGATCGGTGAAACTGGTCAACGCGATGGTGGGCCAGCTCGGCTCCTTCGCGTCTGAAGTGACGCGTGTGGCACGGGAGGTTGGAACGGAGGGTAAGCTCGGCGGAGAGGCAAAGGTAAAAGGCGTCGCCGGCACGTGGAAGGACCTCACAGACAGCGTCAACTCGATGGCGGGAAATCTTACCGCTCAGGTCCGCAACATCGCCGAGGTGACTACGGCGGTTGCCAAAGGCGACCTCTCCAAGAAGATCACTGTTGACGTGCGAGGAGAAATCCTCGAGCTCAAGAACACAATCAATACGATGGTGGATCAGCTCAATGCATTCGCGTCGGAAGTTACACGCGTTGCGAGAGAAGTCGGCACGGAAGGCAAACTCGGCGGACAGGCGCAGGTGCCCGACGTCGCCGGCACCTGGAAGGACCTTACTGACAATGTGAACTCTATGGCCGGAAACCTGACCGGACAGGTCCGGAACATCGCCGAGGTGACGACCGCCGTGGCAAACGGGGATCTCTCAAAGAAGATCACCGTAGACGTGAAAGGCGAAATTCTGGAACTCAAGAACACGATCAACCGCATGGTTGACCAGCTCAACTCGTTCGCTTCGGAAGTAACACGCGTCGCAAGGGAAGTGGGAACCGAAGGAAAGCTCGGAGGCCAAGCGCAGGTTCGCGGCGTCGCGGGCACCTGGAAGGATCTCACCGACAACGTCAACTCGATGGCCGGCAATCTGACTGGCCAGGTGCGCAACATCGCCGAGGTCACCACCGCGGTGGCGAATGGAGACCTCTCGAAGAAGATCACTGTGGACGTGAAAGGCGAGATCCTCGAGCTCAAGAACACCATCAATCGAATGGTGGATCAGCTCAATTCGTTCGCGTCCGAAGTGACCCGGGTTGCCAGAGAAGTCGGAACGGAAGGCAAGCTCGGCGGTCAAGCCGAGGTGCCGGGCGTCGCCGGGACATGGAAGGATCTAACCGACAACGTGAACTTCATGGCGGGTAATTTGACGGCTCAGGTTCGGAACATCGCGGAGGTCAGCACGGCTGTGGCCAAGGGCGATCTCTCCAAGAAGATCACTGTAGATGTGAGAGGCGAGATCCTGGAGCTCAAGAACACGATCAACGTGATGGTGGACCAGCTCAACTCGTTCGCATCCGAGGTTACGCGCGTCGCGCGCGAGGTGGGCACCGAGGGTAAACTCGGCGGACAGGCCGATGTTCGTGGGGTCGGAGGTACGTGGAAGGATCTCACCGACAGCGTCAATTCGATGGCCGGAAACCTTACCGGTCAGGTCCGTAATATCGCCGAGGTGACTACCGCCGTCGCCAAGGGCGACCTCTCCAAAAAGATCACCGTCGATGTGAAGGGCGAGATTCTCGAGCTGAAGAACACTATCAACGTCATGGTGGACCAGCTCAACGCGTTCGCATCGGAAGTGACGCGCGTGGCCAGGGAAGTGGGAACCGAAGGTAATCTGGGCGGACAAGCGGTAGTGCCTGACGTGGCCGGCACCTGGAAGGATCTCACTGACAATGTGAACTCGATGGCCGGCAATCTGACCGGCCAGGTGCGAAACATTGCCGATGTGACGACCGCCGTGGCCAACGGCGACCTCTCAAAGAAGATCACCGTCGACGTGAAGGGTGAGATTCTGGAACTCAAGAACACAATCAACCGAATGGTCGATCAGCTCAACTCGTTTGCTTCGGAAGTGACACGCGTGGCGAGGGAGGTCGGGACGGACGGCAAGCTTGGCGGGCAGGCGGATGTGCGCGGCGTCGGTGGAACGTGGAAAGACTTGACCGACAGCGTCAACTCGATGGCCGGCAATTTGACCGGTCAGGTGCGCAACATCGCCGAAGTCACAACCGCCGTGGCCAACGGCGATCTCTCAAAGAAGATCACCGTCGATGTGAAGGGCGAGATTCTGGAACTCAAGAACACCATCAACCGGATGGTGGACCAGCTCAATTCGTTCGCGTCCGAAGTCACCCGCGTGGCAAGAGAAGTAGGAACCGAAGGCAAGCTCGGCGGTCAGGCACAAGTGCCCGGGGTCGCGGGCACCTGGAAGGACCTGACCGACAATGTGAACTTCATGACCGGCAACCTTACTGCCCAGGTACGCAACATCGCCGAGGTCACCACCGCGGTCGCTAACGGCGACCTCTCAAAAAAGATTACCGTCGATGTAAAGGGAGAGATTCTCGAGCTGAAGAACACTATCAACCGGATGGTGGATCAGCTCAACGCGTTCGCTTCGGAAGTCACCCGTGTCGCGCGAGAAGTAGGAACGGAAGGCAAGCTCGGCGGTCAGGCGCAAGTCGCGGACGTCGCCGGCACCTGGAAGGACTTGACTGACAATGTGAACTTCATGGCAGGCAACCTCACTGTGCAGCTTCGCGATATGTCCAAGGTTGCAACTGCTATCGCCAACGGCGACCTGACGCAGAAGATCACCGTGGATGTGCGAGGCGAAATTCTTCAGATCAAAGAAGTGATCAATGTGATGGTGGATCAGCTCAACGCCTTCGCTTCCGAAGTGACGCGTGTGGCGCGCGAGGTGGGCACTGAGGGCAACCTGGGAGGTCAGGCCGAGGTTAGAGGCGTCGCAGGGACCTGGAAAGACCTGACCGACAACGTGAACTTCATGGCCAGCAACCTTACCGCTCAAGTTCGTAACATCGCGGACGTGACCACAGCCGTCGCCAACGGCGACCTCTCGAAGAAAATCACCGTCGACGTAAAAGGAGAGATCCTCGAACTCAAGAACACTATCAACGTCATGGTTGACCAGCTCAACTCATTTGCGTCTGAAGTGACGCGTGTCGCTCGCGAGGTCGGCACCGAAGGCAAGCTGGGAGGACAGGCGGATGTAAAGGGTGTGGCCGGTACGTGGAAAGACTTGACCGACAACGTGAACTTCATGGCCGGGAACCTGACCGGTCAGGTGCGCGGCATCGCCCAGGTCGTGACAGCAGTCGCCAACGGCGAATTGAACCGGAAGCTGACGATCGAGTCAAAAGGCGAGATTGCCGAGCTGGCCGACACGATAAATGCGATGACCGATACGTTGGCGACCTTTGCCGATCAGGTGACCACGGTAGCACGCGAAGTGGGCGTCGAAGGCAAGCTCGGCGGACAGGCGAACGTTCCGGGTGCTTACGGCACCTGGAGGGATTTGACCGACAATGTGAATCAGTTGGCGGCGAACCTGACGACTCAAGTGCGTGCTATTGCCGAGGTCTCCACGGCGGTTACACAGGGAGATCTCACGCGGTCAATTACTGTCGAGGCGCAAGGGGAGGTCGCGGCGCTCAAGGACAACATCAACGAGATGATCCGCAACCTCAAGGACACTACCCAGAAGAACACCGAGCAAGACTGGCTCAAGACCAACCTGGCCCGCTTCACTGGAATGCTACAGGGCCAGCGCGACATGGCGACTGTCGCGAACATGATTCTTTCGGATCTTGCGCCGCTCGTCGATGCGCAACAGGGCGTTTTCTACGTCAATCAGCCGCAGGAGGATGGACATCCGCTGATGAAACTGCTTGGGGGTTACGCCTACTCGAATCGTAAGAATCTCTCGAATGAATTCAGACAGGGCGAAGGACTAGTGGGACAGTGCGTCCTGGAAAAGAAGCGGATTCTCCTGACCAATGTTCCGAACAATTACATCTACATCAACTCCGGACTTGGAGAAGCTCCGCCTCTAAACATCATCGTGTTGCCTGTGTTATTCGAGGAGGAAGTCAAGGCGGTGATCGAGCTCGCATCCTTCAACCGCTTCAGCGAAATTCATATGACCTTCCTGAACACGTTGACCGAGAGTATCGGCATCGTGCTCAATACGATTGAGGCTAACACGCGCACGGAACGTCTGCTGATCCAATCTCAGTCGCTGGCCTCCGAGCTACAGAGCCAGCAGGACGAGCTCAAAAAGACAAACGAGCGACTCGAACAACAGGCTCTGACTCTGCGCGAGTCCGAAGAGCGGCTGCGCAATCAGCAGGAAGAGCTTCGAAACACTAACGACGAGTTGAGTGAAAAAGCGACGCTGCTTGCGCAGCAGAAGTCGGAGGTCGAGGCGAAGAATCAGGAGGTTGAAGAGGCGCGCTGGGCGATGGAAGAGAAGGCCGAACAGCTTGCGCTTACGTCGAAGTACAAATCCGAGTTCCTCGCTAACATGTCGCACGAACTACGAACTCCGCTCAACAGTATGTTGATACTGTCGCGGCAGCTGGCCGAGAATACGGAGGGCGCGCTGACGCCGAGACAGGTGCAATTCGCTGAGACGATTCACTCGTCCGGCAACGACCTGCTTTCGCTGATCAATGACATTCTCGATCTCACGAAGATCGAGTCAGGGATGATGGCGATCGAGGCCAGCGAGATGCCGTTTAACGATCTCACCGAGCAGATGAATCGCAGCTTCCATCAGCTTGCTCAAGACAAGGGGCTGGAGTTCACGATCGATATCGAGCCGACTCTGCCTCCTTCCATCCTGACCGACCAAAAGCGTCTCCAACAAATCCTCAAGAACTTACTGTCGAATGCATTCAAGTTCACCGAGAAGGGACGGGTCTCGCTTCAGATAAAAGCTATTGAGCGTCGCGGGCACTTTGCAATGGAGAGCCTCAATCAGTCCGAGGTGGTGATAGGCTTTTCCGTCGTGGATACCGGAATCGGCATTCCGGCAGACAAGCAGCAGATAATCTTCGAGGCGTTTCAGCAGGCGGACGGTACGACCAGCCGCAAATATGGCGGTACCGGGTTGGGGCTTTCGATCAGCCGAGAAATTGCTCGGCTACTGGGCGGCGAGATTCGCGTCGCCAGCATCGTCGGGGAGGGAAGCACCTTCACGCTCTATTTGCCGCGATCGCACAAAGCTTCCGCGGCCGTCAGCTCGCAAGAAACGCATCCTCGAGAGAGGTCGGCAGCCGGTGGACTTTCGACCTCGCCATTGTCATTGGCAAGTCCATATCCTACGGTTGAGTACAACGAGGTATTCGAGATCGCCGACGATCGCGGCAGCATCGAGCCGGGTGAGCGATTGGTATTGATCATCGAAGATGACGCCTTATTTGCTCAGATTGTCCTGGATCTGGCCCACGAAAAAGGCTTCAAGGGGCTGGTGGCCGCACGTGGCGATGTCGCTCTGACACTCGCACGCAAGTACAAGCCGGACGCCATAACCCTGGATATCAAGCTGCCGGATCAGGAAGGTTGGACAGTGCTCGATCGCTTGAAGCACGATTCGGAAACGAGCCACATACCGGTGCACGTAATTACCGCTTACGAACAGCAGCGGCAGCCGCGCGCATTCGGAGCATTCATGCACCTGCAAAAGCCGGTTTCGCGCGAGCAGCTTGCGGACGCTTTTGACCAGATCGCCGCTTTCGCGGAGCGTGAAATGAGACGGCTGCTGGTGGTGGAAGACGATGACACTCAGCGAATGAGCATAGTCGAGCTGATAGGCGGTGGTGATGTAGAGACCACGGACGTAGCGACCGCAACGGAAGCCATCGAGGCGCTTAAAGCCGAGCGGTTCGACTGCATGGTGCTGGATCTGAAGCTGCCGGATATGAGCGGCTTTGATTTGATCGACAAGATTCAAAAGGAACTCGGACAAAACGACCTTCCGATTATCGTCTACACGGGCAAGGATCTTACGGAAAAGGAAGAGAGCCAATTAAGGCAGGTAGCCGACGCGATAGTCGTAAAGGAGGCGAACTCGCCTGAGCGGCTGCTGGCCGAGACTGCTATGTTCCTTCATCGGGTGGAAGCGAATATGCCCGAGCCGAAAAGGCGGATGATCCGGCAGGTGATGCGACAAGATCCCGTCCTGGCCGGCAAGAAGGTGCTGATCGTGGACGATGATGTCCGCAACATTTTTGCTCTTTCCAGCACGCTCGAGAGCTATCAGATGGAGGTACTCTATGCGGAGGACGGCCGGGAAGGCGTCAAGCTTTTGCAGCAGAACCCGGATATCGATGTAGTCTTGATGGATATCATGATGCCTGAGATGGACGGCTATCAGACGATGCAAGCGATCCGGAAGATCGAGACCTTCGCATCGCTGCCGATCATTGCGTTGACAGCTAAGGCTATGAAGTCCGATCGCGAGAAGTGTATCGAGGCGGGAGCTTCGGACTACATCTCCAAGCCGTTGGACATTGATCAATTGTTGTCGATGTTGCGAGTGTGGCTATACGGTCGCAAAGTGGCGCGAGCATGAGGGATAGAGAGACAACCCCCAAACTGGAAGAGCTGGAAACCGATTTGCTGCTGGAGGCATTGCTTCGTTACTACGGCTATGACTTCCGTGATTACGAGCCGGGAACCCTCAAGCGCCGAATTCGCGAGAGCATGCTTGCGGGACGCATCTCGACCGTATCCAGGTTTCAAGACAAACTGCTTCACCAACCTGCTTTCCTGGAGCGGTTCTTGCGCGGTTTCTCAACCACCGGCCTTTCCATTTTCTCCGATCCCGGTTTTTACCGGGCCTTTCGAATGAAAGTCGTCCCCCAACTCAGAACGTATCCTTTCATACGCATCTGGCATGCCGGGTGTTCGACGGGCGAGGATGTCTATTCGATGGCCATCCTCCTTCACGAGGAGGGCCTCTACCAACGGTCTCGGATCTATGCAACCGATCTAAGCGAGGATGTCGTGAAACAGGCGCGCACCGGCCGCTTTCGTTCGGCGGTTGCGCACCAATATTCCTCCGATTACAAGAAGGCCGGGGGAACCCGATCACTGTTGGAGTACTTCAGGAAGAAAGGCAACCGGCTGCTGATCGAGCCCGCGCTTAAGAGGAATATAGTGTTTTCAGAGCATAACCTTGCGACTGATGGCTCTTTCAACGAGTTTCAAGTTATCGTCTGCCGCGGAATTCTGTGGAACTTCAATCACAAACTCAGAGAACGTGTCGACAAGTTGATCTATGAGAGTCTCAGCCGGTTTGGGATTCTGGCGCTGGGCCCGGCGGAATCACTGGAGACGATGCCCTATGAAGATCATTATGCGCTCCTGGACGAAGAAAGCCGCCTTTACCAAAAACACGGCACCAATGTGAGTCCCCGGTTTGCCGGTATGGAAAGTAAGCACGAGAAGCTCGGTTGAGCGATAAACGTCATGCAAACTGATCCTCCCCAGGTCAATATCTTGATGGTCGATGACAATGAGAGCAATTTGCTTGCTCTCGAGGCCATCCTACAGGGCGCCGATCGCAATCTTGTTCGAGCAGCTTCCGGAGAGGCCGCCCTGCAGTATCTCCTGTACAATGACGCCGCCGTCATTCTGCTCGACGTTCGAATGCCCGGCATAAGCGGACTCGAGACCGCCGAGTTGATCCGTGGCAGCAAGAAAACGCGGGACCTTCCGATTATTTTCTTGACCGCTTACGACAGCGCCGACAAAGAGGACCTATCGAGGGGATATTCCCTCGGCGCGGTTGACTACATCATCAAGCCTCTCGACCCGGAGGCTCTGAAATCCAAGGTGGCGGTCTTTGTCGAGCTGTACAAGAAAACGGAGCAGGTGAAGCAACAGGCGGCGCTGCTGCACGAGAAGAATATCCAGTTGGAAAATGCAAATTTCGAGCGGCTGGGTAAGCTTGTCGAGCTTGGGCAGCAATTGACCGCCCAACGCGACCCTGAGACTCTTCTGCAACTCGTCTGCGAAGCGGCCGCCGACATTCTCGGAGCTCAAAATGCTTTCGTTAGAATTAATGGAACGGCCGGTCAGTCAGCCCGCTATTTTTTAGGCGGTGGACTCGATGTGAACGCGCCGGCGAACCCGGAGAGAAGAGAGATTGATGAGAACGCATTCGATGCTTTCTCTTCGAAGACGCGGCCGATTCGCGTGTCAAACGCGGGGCGCACGAAGCGGGTGAGGGATGTTCCCATTCCCCCCTGGTTTGGCTCGCTGCTTTCAGCTCCTATCTCTTTGCTCGGCGAAACCGTGGGCTGGTTGTACCTGGTGGATAAACTCGATGCGCCCGAGTTTGGCGAGGCGGACGAACGGCTCGCCTTGACGCTGGCTGGCCAACTGGCTGTCGCATACGAAAACGCAAGGCTATACGCTGAAGCCCGTGGGCATGCCGCCGAATTGCTTGTGGAGGTGACAGAGCGAAAGCAAGCGGAAGAGGAGAAAGAGAGACTGCTGGTTAGCGAGAAAACTGCGCGCCTTGAAGCCGAAGAAGCTCAGAGACTGAGCGCCAGGCTGCTAATCCGCGAGGAAAATGCTCGCGCCGAAGCCGAGGCCGCTAATCGACTGAAAGATGAGTTTCTGGCGACCGTTTCGCACGAACTGCGAACGCCGCTCAACTCGATCCTTGGATGGGCGCAACTCATGCGGACCGGTACGCTTGATGGGTCGGCCTCCGCGAGGGCGCTGATGACGATCGAGCGCAATACCAAGACTCTCGCCCAAATCATCGAAGATCTTCTCGACGTCTCCCGAATCATTACCGGAAAGTTGCGGCTGGACGTGCGGCCTGTCGAGCTCGATTCGGTTGTTGAAGCCGCTCTGGAGGCGATTCGTCCGGCGACTGACGCCAAGAATATCCTGCTCGAGGTGTCATTAGACGCAGGAGTGGGCGCCGTCTCCGGCGACTCGGGCCGGCTTCAACAGATCGTGTGGAACCTTCTGTCGAACGCAATCAAATTTACCCCGAGCGGCGGCCAGGTCTCAGTAAAGCTTGAGCGCGTCGCCTCGGGAGCGCGGATTACTGTCTCCGACAGTGGGGAAGGAATCAGTGAAGAATTTCTGCCCTATGTGTTCGATCGCTTCAGACAGGCCGACAGCACCTTCGCCCGAATGCACGGCGGGCTGGGACTCGGACTCGCAATAGTGCGCCACCTGGTCGAGTTGCACGGGGGATCGGTTGGCGCCGACAGCAAGGGAAAGGGGGAGGGCGCAACTTTCACCGTGTCGTTTCCACTGGCCCCGGAACGGAATGCGGACGCCCACGCCGGACCGCTCATGGATTCTGGCCAGCCTTCGTTGGAGGCGCCAAAAGATCTCGCCGGCCTCTCCGTGATGATTGTCGATGATGAACACGACGCGCGCGAGTTGCTTGTCGCGATGCTCGAAC
>Ga0137359_10001075_pt1 | contig 21528 bp, 23 predicted proteins | sample Mad1_40_16metaG_FD_108281 | JGI IMG/M metagenome (GOLD analysis project Ga0137359, IMG submission 108281) | Vadose zone soil microbial communities from Angelo Coast Range Reserve, California, USA - Mad1_40_16 metaG | ecosystem: Environmental > Terrestrial > Soil > Vadose zone | place: USA... | reverse complement strand
GGTAGCCCCACCGTTGAGCCTGGAAGTAATAAATGTGGAAGCACACGCGTATGGAAGAGCCTGTGAGTAACGCTTCCTCCCTATCCACGCACCGGTCAGCTCCAGCACCGGGGAGAAAGGGAAACGGCCCCACGCACAAACTGATGTAGCACGCCCCCGACGACTGCCTCGACCGTCGTCCCAGCGACCTTGTAGACACCGGCCGCGCGACCGTCGAGCACGGGATCCCCTGCGCGTGGTGGAACCCAGCGCATGACCTCTTGCAAATCCCAACGCGGGGCAACGTACTCGCCAAGTCTATATGTATTCACGGTACCGTCGACGATGCGCGCGTGGTTGTGTTCCGCCGCGGCGGGAAGTCCTTGAAGGAACAGCAAAAGGTACGCTTCGAGCGTCCGTCGGCCTGGTATAAGCGCATTGAGGAGATAGGAAATAGAAAACCAGGGATGGAATGGGATGTATTTGCGCACCGAGGAAGGCAAAGCGGGAGTTGTGGCCGACGATAGAGTCACGGTGACTCATATGGGTGAGGATACGTTGAGCGACAGCGGGAGGGAACTTGAGGGGCGCGAAGGTTTTGTTGAGATGCTGGGATAGGGATTCTGGTCCCGATACCGCGCTACTCGCAGAACTGGGTGGCGTTACTCTTCGTTCGGCGACAGGAGGCACATGTGCAGCTGCAGGGGAGCGTGGAAATTAACCGTGCGTCACCGTGAAAAAAAACCCAAATACATGAACTTACTTGCGTACGCAGTAGAGGCTAGGGTGCGTGAATGAACATGACCAAATACGCGACTTGCACGGAGTAGACGAGGAGCACGCAACATGGAACGAAAGACAGGACACACGACAACGAACAAGATACAATAGTATTGCCCCAACTGCAGGGTTAGGGTCGATGATTGGGTCACATGCCCACACTTACTTTTCTTCGAGCTCTTACGCTCCTTTCACGGGTTTAAAAATATGTCGACTAACTCACTCTATGGGCGTCTCACTTACTACGATGGACCTCTGGTTTGGATAGACTGCGAAATGACCGGTCTCGATTACAGGACAGATAGAATCCTGGAGATTGCCGTAAATATAATGGCCCAACCATGTCTAACACTAACCTCTTGCTCACAGGTGCTCATAACAAACGGAAACCTGGATGTCGTCGACGATGGCTTGGAGTTCGTCATTCGGACTGAGAAACCGGTGTTGGATAAGTTCGACACCTTTCTCTAGATCCAAGATATCGTACAAATATGCTAATAGGATGACAGCATGAACGACTGGTGTAAAAAGCAACACGGTTCCGTCCGTTCTTTTTCCGTCATAATATTTACGAATTCACAATGTCGCCCTTACAGTCTGGCTTAACGGCGGCATGCCTCGAGTCGCTGCACACGACCGAGTCAGTGCAGGACGAAATACTAAATTATATCAAGAAGTGGGTCCCTCAACAGCGGGCAGCTATTCTCGCTGGAAACTCCGTACACGCCGACCGCGTATTCTTGGCAAAGGACATGCCGAAGATCATAGATTGGCTACATTATCGGTCTCTGGGCTGCTTGTCTCTTTCATCTTTCCCAGACTGACCTATCTCATCTGCCCTTAACATATTTCGCAGTATAGTTGGTGAGCCGATTTTACTCCCTTCATTTGTTTTGTGGGTGTCGAGCTTACTTCCGAAGATGTTTCATCCGTTAAGGTATGCAACATGGCAGGCTGTTAAAGGGACCGAGCTGATAAGAAGGTCCTCGCAGGAGTTGTTCCGTAGGTGGTATCCTCGAAGACCTCTCCCCGATAACGTCTTTAAGCGCGAAAGCAAGCATCGGTGTGTGCTCTAAAGTTTGGCTTCCACGTGATTTTGGCAATTGAACTCGTTGCCTTCGCCCAGAGCACTCGACGACATCCGCGGCTCTATCGAAGGTTGGCCCCTTTAGTTGGCTACTAATTCATCGGACCCTCATTCTCATGATAGAGTTGAAATGGTATCGAGAGAATATTTTCGTCTCCCCCGAGGCGTACGCGAACGTGAAACGGGCTTAGCCAGTTCCTTAATCGTATCACGAGACGAGTATGCTCTCATTCATAGCTTGTTCGCGTTAGACATATCTTCCCCTTCCCAACGGAAGAGGTCCTAATCTACATGCGTGGAGACGACTGACGATGTATAATAGTTAGCTGTGTAAGCCCCGCCTTACGTCCAGCCAGCCTCCGCCTATGCCTACACTACTGGTGGAACCCCAACAACTTCGATGGTGTGTATATAAATAATGTGTAAATAGCGTTTCGCGATGAGGGACGAGCCGTTGTTTCGTCAGAAGTCCCAAAGCGTTCCCTAAGGATCCGTACAGAAATCAGCTGTTGCACGGTTTAGGCCATGTGCGTTTACTTACGAATGCCGGGATCCCTGCTTCTTTGCAACCTTCCATGATTTCCTGATTACCTTGACGATTTGACGTGATAAATACTACCTCTGCCCGCCAGGATGCATATACTTCTTTCACAAGCCTCATAACATCAGGGCGTCCACCTAGAGCAGGGCTTCCCGTTTTGTACCATGTTTGAAGAATACGTGAGTCACTGACCCTGTTTCTTGGAATCCCAAAGTATCATGCGTTCAGGGCCTATATTCCTGCGGATAAGCCCCGAAATCGTGGGCCCAAACGTTTTCTCTTGTTCGGAGCCGATCCAAATCAAATACCTATAACCCCGCGACGGCGAAATGAGAACATGCATGAGGGGGCGTTACACGACGAAATTTTACCAGTCTGGGCTCTGTGAAAGTGCGAAGTGAGAACGGAGTTCCTATTTGCATTAATTGGCGTTACCTGTAGGCACGTGGAAAGTGCTGCGCCGATTCCGGTTCCTGTGCATACTCGGATGCCTCTGCGGTATAGCGCGGAAGAGTTCGAGACTCCCGCAAACTACATCCACGTTCTTAATAGCGTTACTACGGTGGCGCATCGTGGCGATGTACCTTTAGTTCTCGCGTCCAGAGATGTGTCGGTGGGTCTTGGACGAGCTTCCGAGTGAAATCGCCTTGCACCCCGCAGATGAGATAGTGATGGCTCGCATGCGATCCTTCTCTGTACCGACAAGTAAGAACGCGAATGCAACGTCCCTGATGGTGTTAGGGGTGAAACCTACGATATAATGCCGAATGCGTGGTATTCCATAGCTGACGTTCGTGATATTCGGGCGAGAAGCCCTTGTTGCATACCTCGTTTGAAGCGAATTATAACTACTTTCGAGGAAGGCTACCAGCATGTGAGATCAAGGAAAAGAGGGGTAAATTCTGAGCGTGCTGACCACTTCGATGTCCACCTTAACCTTGCGAACGGTACACCAAGGTAGGAAAATACTGCAAAGCAGAAGTCAATTATCACTCGCAAACAGTGTGAATCATCTTCGCACAATATAGTCGTGAAGAAGCAGAACCATACTTCTTGCTTGTACAGAATAACGGAGACACCACGATCCCATGTGCGAGTGGTGACATCGTAGCTGTCTCCGAGTATCACAAAGATCCAGGCTGTCGCGATGTGTTTACTATTTAAAACGTGGGCTACTGTAGCCCTCACTCACTGAACATGAGCCCGAGCCATCCCCCGAACCGGTGGTGTCGCTCAAAGACACTACCAAGACGCTCTGCTTCAAATCGTCGTGCTTTAAACAACCAACAACGTACTTGTGATGTGTATTGCGTACCCAAGGGAAAGCGCTTGCGATGCACACGGCCACGAAAACGCTTGTCACGACCCCAGCCAACAGCACCGGACCAGGGTTGTCTACACGATCGTTGAACATTCGGACCAAGTGGAAGATAAGCCACGCGAAAGAAGATGTGGCGCAACCCGAATGGATGCCGCCAAGGTGTTGGAGGGTAGAAGTACAGCCGAGACGGAACCACAAGGGGGTCCACTGCGATTTTAGAACATGAGCAAAGACGTCAGAGCGATGGCCAAGGAGCCCTATACACACTTTCGCGAATGTATTGGTCAATAAATATAGAAGTCGGCCAAACAGCTCATTGCGTGCCAGGATCGCAGTAACAAGATTGCCCAAGACCAATGCGCCTGTATACTTCCTGGGGTACTGCCATTTGCCCAAGATCGCAAGAACTAAGCCGACGATATTTAGGGTGACAATAAGGGTGAAGAATTTCCTAGAAGTGGCCATTGGTTTACGATATCTGTCAGACGAGAGAAGGAACACACACCTGTAAGTGTTGAACCAGAGCTGTAACCGAATCCAAAACGACGCCCTCTTCTTTGCATGCTGGGGTTTCCTGCCTTTCTCTATCGGAAGGGCAGGCAAGGTGAACTCTTCGCCTCGCTTACCATTCGGAAACCCAAGATGGAAGGTAGCGTGTTGTTGGGGTATTCCGAAGTCCAACCGCTCAGAGCCAAGAACTCCTTTCTCAAAGTCATGGACTGCACCATGCTGGGAGCTGACTACAGACGAAGTGCGATAATAAGAGAGCACTCGTGCCAGAGAATGACGCAAGGACTGAGCAAAAGAGCAGGAAAGAAATTCAGGTCCAAACACATTCCTGAAATAATCGGAGGTGCTTACCCATCCTGGAAGCACGAGACTGATCGTAGGGGCTTCAGAGAAAACCTGAAATTTTTTGGTCGAGTTTGCATTTGCAGTGTACATTCAGTTTCGTGTGGGAAGCTCCGTGCAAAGCGTAGGTCTGGTGGATGCACGCAGACCCATCTTGTACCATCGAAACAGCTCAGGGGAGCAAGGTCAGGGTGATCATCACATCCTACATGAGGGCTTTGAGTGTGCGTGTTGGTACCTTAGCACATCAGGCAAACGCGTTGAGGGTCCATTGTGCTGCCTGATTGGGCCTAATATTAACGGTCACGCCTCAACAGCACCGTGCACCGTGCTGTTTCCACGAGTTTTTGGCCTCGACCCACGCGTGTTCGCCTACCGCTGTGCTGATACTGCAATATCGATTTTCTTCGTGGACTTTAGTCGAAGGAAACACTTGGCGCTGTCACTTCCACAGAGTGTTGTTGTTTGCTAGCTACCCGATGAAGAAGAAATGAAGAGGACTACCGTAATGGATTCTCAGGCTGTGCCTCAGCCTCACCCACTTCCATTATTGAGAAAAGGGATGCCCTATCATCCCCGTGTATCCGACTCACAGTGACTATTCTGAAATTTTGGCTGTTTCCTGGAACTTGGGGTGCGCTTCGGGAGCGTATTGATCAGCTAATAGAATTGCCTCCTAGAAAATTTCTGTTATCATAGTGCCAAAACACCAACTGCCTTGTGTGACTCACGAAGCTGCATCTACATGGGGATCCTCTTATCTAAATGGTGCATCCTCTAAATGGTGCATTCTGGTTCATCAGCATCAGCTCGGTCCCGATTTTGCTGGATCAAGGTGGCAGCCGGCCTTCAAGTTGGTGCGGTTCCGAGTCTTTCGAAGGTTCTTTTCTCTGATGTGTCTGATGCGTACAGTACTCCCACCGGATCTTGAACCTATATATCCTGTTATGATACTACAGCACTAGCATTGCCCCCGAGCTCGATGTACTCATCAATTCCGACGTACTGGTAATAGCGAGGTTGTCGGAGGTCACGGTTTATACATTCTCGCCACTCCGAGTAGCGGGTGTGTACTACATGATCACCAGCGCTCTTACATTGGGAAATGTGTTTATCACCGCCCAAAACTCGTGGTGGTTGTCGCCATGTCTTCCTAATGCGAGACCACTTGGCACCCGCAAAGATAAGATGATATCGTTGGAGCGCCTGAAGTCGACAGCTCTAGTGGCCTCGCCTGTAATAATATACTAGTGATGTATACGGGTATGTAATAAAGAAAAATACAAAAATAAAATGGACACAACAAGTATTATCGAGAAATCAAAACACGGACAACGGTGCTTCCTATGAGTCGACTCCTGCGCCCGCCACGGATACGCTCCTACCCAAGCGAGATTTTTTTGATCTAGGCAAAGAAGTATCCTCCATAGTGTGGCTGCGTTTCGTCGCCTTGCGCGCACTGCTTCTCCTCCTCCTAGTATCTATTACCGCATCGTCTTCATCGTCACCGTCACCTTCGCCAGGCTTATACGCTGCAGCATCTGGATTGAGGGCTCTGCGTTTACTTCGTGTGGTAGGAGGTCGACGACTGCTGGGTGACTGTCCTTTTTCCGCAGGTGTATTCTGCTCCAGCGTGACAGGTACGTCCAAAGCTTCATCGGCTGCAGCATTTTGAGGAGAGGGAGGCACCATCTCCTTCACCGCGGCTCTTTTGTGCCGCTTGGTTGGTGGTTCATTGTCATCATCGTCGAGATTGCTTAAGTCGCTGTCGTCTTCCTGGGAATAGGACCTATTGTCCGCCCGAGCAGAACCGCTCATGACGGACCCTGAAGGAGATCGCGGTGGCGATGACCGAACATGACAATCTTCCGACAACCGAGGTGAATGCTCCCTAGCTAGAGGGCCGCGGCCCGACACGGATTGACGCCGCAACTGACGGAGGTTTTCCAGTGCGTCCGTCTGGTGGCGTTTCCTAGGCCTCTCTTTTTCGCTCGGTAGGTAGAAAATTTCCTGCTGTTCGCGGAGGAGATCAACACCAACTAATTGCCGTAATACGCCCACAAGATATGGATCCAAGTCGAGGTTCTCAACATTTGGCAGCATGCGCTTGTGGTCTTCATGAGTCGAGACGCCCTCGTCTTTGATGTCCTCATCTTCCATAAGTTCGCCGTCACCAAGAGCGCAGCCGGGAACAACGAAGTGGGCCCGCTGACTGCTGACTCCTCGGGGCAGGCTTATCTTATGGAAACGGCAGTTTGAACGCGTCACGGGTGAGTTTATACTTTGAGAACGCCTTAATATTGGTGTTGAAGGTTCTGAGGGAGTTATCGGGGATTTTGCCTTCGCCTGATCCGATCGTGGGTCTTTAGGAGGACCAGCAGGGGGGACAGGCAATGCGAGCGGTGGCGGTAAAGGCCGACCGTGGTGATGAAGTAAGAGGCCATGCGAGTGAATAAGCGGTATAACTCTTGACGATGGAGGAGAAGCCCAAGGCGCATCACCTGAGGCTGAGGAGATGACGGATACTGAGCGTGATGAGGGGCGAAGTAGACGATACACGGCGCTAGCACCAGAGCTCACGGAAGCGATCTCGCTGGCATCATCATCAGGAGAATCAACGCTGGCGTCGACTTGTTCTAACTTAGACTTCTGAGTACTTGCGCCTGCCCTACGGGAGGCTGAGGCACGGCCCCTTTTCTCCCCAACTGCATTGGCACCAGATTTGGATCGAGTTACTATACGGGTCGGACCGGGGTTGGGGTACCTCCGTTTGCGCTTGAGAGCCTGGGTTGAATCTTCACTTTCTTTTATGGCCTTCACCTCAGATCCTGCCGAGACATCGCGTATTCTGCTGTTTGGGGCTGACGAGCTGTCCTGTAATGTAGGGGAGGCGTAATTTTCCCTGATCGCTTGTAGCTCCGTTCGAACCGGAGATCTAATGAGATGAAAGACACGCAACTTAACAACTGCAACCCCGGCAGGACATATAGACCCGGCTCACCTCGCTGGGGGATTTTCTAAGCTCCCGACTATTTTCTCACCATTGCGAGCATCGTTTCCTATTTTTTCCGAAGCCACGGAGTCCACGGTCACATCCGCATCCATCTGAGGGTAGTCAGGATCGGCCTCTCCGTCAGCGTCTTCGTCACCCTCGGCAATATCGGTATCGGGATGACGTTTACCACCAGCAACCAAAACGCCAAGGTGTTCAGAATATTTGAGCAAAGCTTCAGATGTGTCACCAGTAGGTAAAGAATGAGAGACAGTTGGCTCCACAGACCCGCCGCGGGGTGTGGAAGAGATATCATCGTCGGTCTCGACTGCGTCGGGATTGGGGTCCTGTGGATCTACCCTGTCCAAAACCGCCGGTCCCAACTGATGTACGTTTGGAAAGAGCGGTTCCGGTACCTTGTCTGGCCAAACAAGATCTTGATCCACTGCGACTCCTCCATCTTCCACGCCTGCGATTAAGAACTCGTTTAAAGGAGGTCGATTGTCAACTGGTGGAGTCGACACAGTCATTACGCCATTATTTGACCCATATGGTGTTCTCGAAGCTTCTGCAGTCTCGTCCTCTAATACAGGTGTGGCCACACCGCTCCTTTGTGCCGGAGTAAATAGGCCACTGATACCCGTGCTTATCTGAGAGGGCTCGGGATCAGAAGCTTTCAGAGGGGGGACGATTGAAAGTCGCGGTGCAATAGGATTGTGAATAGTCTCAGGTGGGGTTGGCGATGGATCTCCTGGAACAGGGTCAGGAACTGAAGGATCTGCGACAATTGGTGCAGGGACAGTTGCTGCTTGTAAACTGGCTTTGGTTTGTGGCGCGCTGACAGAAAACACGGGATACTCCAAGACCGGCGAGGCAACACTTTCAGTTGTGATGGAAGCGTACTCATCGTTGGAGAATTGGTTCGCAGTCTCCGGCACCTGAGTATAATCAGAAACGACTGTGCATAGTCGGATCGTGCTTACCTCTATCGAACAAGTATCCTCCGGTTCCTCCACTTCATATGGCTGAATTGTCTCCATCACTTCTGCCATTTCCAAATTAGGAATTGAACATGTGTCATCAGAACCATCGACAGAGAGGACTTCTGTCTCGATCCCATTTTCCTCCACCACATATTCCGAACGTTGCATATAGAAAACCTCCCCTTGAGAGGCTGTGTTCTCAGCGGGGACAAGATTTGTAATATCTGTTCCATTTTCGGTGACAGGCAATTCTTCCAAAAGGATTTTTTCTAGCTCCTGATATGCCGAATTATCAGTCGATTCAGCCCCAGATTCTCGAGCGAGTATGGTGGATGGTGTTGGTATTTGACCACGGCCCCCATAGATCTCTCTTTCGAGGGCCGCAAACAGCTGGTCAATTGAGGGTTGCATTCTCTCAGCGTGGTCATCTGCCGCGGGTGAAGGGGACTCAGAAGGAGGTGAAGACATTGGAAGATCCCCAAAGCTCTCTGCATCTGTTAGTTGGAAGGTCTGCACTAGAGTAGGAGTCGACGGGTCTGCTATCACAACTTTTGGGCCTGAGAAAAGGTGATATATAAGCGTGCCCAGAGCCGACAACAATATGGATTGGGGAGACGTTACGCACCACTGACGCCTTCAGTTTCCACAACTTCAGAGAACTGGGTGAGAGTTTGTGCCACGGTGTTAGCGACATCATCTGTTGTATGAGTGGGCTTAACCTCCTCTCGAAGCTCGTCCTCTTCATCGTCATCCGATGGGTCAATGACACCATTGGGGCGGCCAGTTGTTCCCCAGTCATCACCAATGTCGAGGTCGCTGGTCCCAAGAAGTTGGATGGCAGAGAAACCACCGTCATCTTCGCCATCGCCATCGGTATGCTCGTCATCAGAGAACGGAACTAAGATGATCTCGCGATCCTGTTCGGATCCCGGTTCACCCGAGATGAGATCCCTTTTCGCGACGGATGTTGGCTTCATGAAATCGGCAACTTTTGCAGTCTCAACCACATTGTATTCAGTATCTTCAACGGTATGCACGGTAACGTCTACAAAACTCTTAGGTGAGGCGAACAACAGACAAAGGAACAGACAAACCATTCGCCTCAAGATGGTCATAATACGACTCAGATTCAAGTTCATCTAGTTTGGTGTTGACCGAAGTGGCTGATGCGACGCCATGTTGAGACGAGGCAGCATTGACACTAGCAACATCCACTGTAGTCTGTGATTGAGGCGAACTGGAAGTGGACGAGACACTGAGAGGAATAGTACTACTGTCTGCATTTGCGTTTGTAGATGGTTTAGGCGACAAGCTCGCTGCGGTAGTAGGCACTGGGCTGCGAGCCACGGGCGTCAGGTGGCTGGGTGTGAGGCCTGGAACCAGTCGGTCACCCCCAGAATAGTAATCCTCGGCGAAAGTACGCGGCCCATCCCAAGGGTCAACAAGCTCCACGTCGATGGAAGCTGCGCATTGGCTTAAGTGAAGAGAATCTGTCCATGCGTATGTTCAAGTCACAGGTAAAACGTAAAGGTCTGAAACGCACCGTCCTCAGTGTCACTTCTGCCACCTCTACCCCCCTGCACGGAAAAACCTTCGGCCCCACTGTCAATTTCATTCTCACAATGCGGCTTTGTATCTTCGAGAAGGCGCAGATCATCCTCATCTCCGGTGTCGAGTACGCCAGCATCAGAATAATTGGCAACCTCTTGAACATGACCAGATTCTTCTCTTGATAATAACGATGCAGAGTGGTACGTGCTTTCCCCTGGCCGTCTTGGGCCACCCTCCCCGCTTTCTGTCGTTTCGGAAGCAGGGTGACCGGTTTCCTCAAAGCTGCCTTCCCAAGCGCCATCGTCTAAATTTTCTGAGCTCTCAGAAAGATCAGCATCTCCCTCTAGGTTGTCAACGACCTCTTCTTCATCCGACTCGGAGAGCAATTCAATGGGTTGATCTTTGAGACCGAGACCAGGACCCTCACGGGGATCGCGCGCTTTTCCCTTAGATTTTCGAGACGTTATGTGAGCAAAAGAGTCTTCAAGAACGCTCTGCTCATCGTTTGGTTCAGTCAGTGCAGGTGATTGAGGTCGCTTCTCGGTGGTCAAGTTGCCACCGATGTCGTGCGGAAGAGTCTTCCAAGGGCCGCTACGAGGAGAAGGAAGCTCCACATCGGGCTCCACATCACGATGAAGAGCGCGCTTTATGGAACTAGTTATGTCCCCTATCCAAGCGTCGAACTCTGGTTGGGTGAACTTGTCATAAGGATTGAAGATTGGTGGCCGGAGAGAAGCGCGCGAAGACTTCGTTGAAGAGACATTCGATGTCGAGGGAGTAGAGTGAGGAGTAGACGGGTGAGAGAGAACACGCCAAGCCTCTTTCATTGCGAGAAGTGTTTAAAGCCGGTCAAGTCTGATGAGATGAGGGATGAGTCTCAGGCCAAGTCGTCGAGCGTGGTCGAGAGCGAGAGGACTGAGTCTGAATGACTTCCTATCCGGTCATAAATCACGTGATCACGCGTTTTGTTACATGTGACGATGCTTCAAGGATTGAGAGAGGCAAGTCATGGTACGTTGCGTAGCTTTTTCTTGTGTTAATAAACATAAAACGAATTCTTATCCAGGGAAAGGCCAAGAAGACCAGAAAGTTTGCTGCGGTAAAACGAATGCTGAACCCGAACGACATTCGACTGTATGCCCCGAATCCACTTCTTCCGATAGCATTATTAATTCCAGGTCCTATCGGTAGGAAAGAGAACCAGCTAAAGCAGAAGAAGAAAGAGGAAGAGGAAAAAGAGAAGGCAGTCCGTCGAGTGTACGTTCAGTTGGTGATTACATCCCCATTGGCTCAATCATTCCTGTTTGCAGAGCTCCAGTTGCTTCGTCGCTATTCCTCACACACAACACGGCCCTTGTTCCGCCATACCGGGTTCTTATAGACACCAATTTTATTAACTTCTCCCTTCAGAATAAGCTTGAACTTGTCAGCGGTATGATGGACTGCTTGTATGCTAAGTGTGCGTGTTCCAAGGGTCCCTTTTCGTCCGTTCACACCTTTCTCGCAGGTATCCCATGTGTGACGGATTGTGTGATAGCCGAACTTGAAAAGCTTGGACAACGTTACCGCTTGGCTCTGCGGTGCGTGGGCATTTGTGCGTTTTTGCCCAACCGTGCTCATCCTTCTCCAAGTGTGGCGCGTGACACCCGCTTTGAGCGCCTTCCTTGCTCCCACACTGGTACCTATGCTGACGATTGTCTTGTACAACGAGTAACCACCAACCGCTGCTTTATTGTTGCAACCTGTGATCGCGAGCTCCGCCGGAGGATACGCAAGATTCCGGGGGTCCCATTGATGTATATTGTTCGAAGGCGTTACGCCATCGAGCGACTACCAGATCAAGGCGCCCCAGCGTGAGGCCATCCCCCACTTATCTAGCTACGCGTGTCGCGATGATATAGCCCTCACCCCAAAAAATTCGATCGATAGTTGCCCTGTACGCCCTTTCGTACAGCATGTACTGCACATCCATCTGTTGCCATTCAATCTTCACAGTACAATCTTAGCTCCCAGGTCGGGTCGTGCCGCTTGCAAGGACCCTTGATGCTGGGCTTTACAGCAATTTTAACACCCATGCGAAAAGGAATACATTTGGCTCCTTCTTGCTCATCAAAGAATTCCTAGTACCGAGCTTTCGTTTGTTCCTGTTTCCGATTCATCGTACATCCACATTCTTGGCTACGAGAACCATCGCGTCCGTTGATTACGGACCTCCGGCTTGTTGCCACCTGGCTCAGATGATTGGTTGCTAGTTATGGCTAGCACTGGCTAGCACGCCGAATAAGCCTGAGAATCGTTATCATGACACCTGTCAGTCTTTCTCTGCAGATACAGATGGCGAGCGCATCGTCATCATGTGAATCTATGGTAAGAAATCGAGAACTTCATCTTCGCTTTCCTAGGATTTGAGGTCAGGAGGGCGCATTAGATGGCCCTACGATTACCTGGCTTTGTTTAGCGTCATGGTCGTAGATCCGGCGAGTCACGTTGAGTAAAGAACTTGCCGCTTGATAGCTTTCTCCCCTGCTGTGGGGCGTATTTTTCGGCGATCCGACGAAGGCACTTGTCATTCCTATTCTCATGATAGACCACGGCGTAACCGTCATCGGCTGGATGTGCGCCATACGCCTATTACCCCTTCGGTGTTGGCACGCTATGAGCTGCATATTCCATTCTAATCATGGTTCCGAATCTTTAAGTCAGCAGTGTTCGGCTGACTTGGATACTACGGCCTCATTCCCAGCAAGTCTATGCACATCATATTTCTTCCAAGATCCGTCCGAACAATTGCGGACCCCTGCAATAGAGACCACGTATAATACCCCTTGATCTATAGACCTCGCGGGAGTGCTGTTTCCTAATTACTGTATATGACCTACAGGAAGGTAAGCCCGTACCTAGTCATACAAGATTTGGGGTGTTTACTTCAGCTTTCGAATGATATCATTGGCGAGAAATCCCACAGGGTGAAGAGGCACCAAAGTTCATGAACTTCGTAACTTCTTCGAGTTCCGATGAGGCGCAAAGAATTGTACACGTTCTTTGTAGCTGTACCTGGCGAGAGTTTTCGCAAGGGGTCACCAGTCATCGATCGTCTATCATGTGTGCCCGTATGCTTGAAACACGCGTACGGCACTATACAGTACCTGTAACCTCTGGAAGGTATTGCCATAAGCAGTCAGCGAGGCCTGCGGCCCTGGCGAGTTTCTCTCAAGCCCGATCCTAACCACTGGGACCCGAAAGTTACGGGCAGGACTCTAGAAAAAAAAAATTGAATTTGGAAATGCCTGCCGCCGTTGAGCGCCGAGCGGAAATCGGAGGGTTTAACAACGTTACTGACCCATTGTGGATTCATTGGACATGATCAGCAGTCCGGTAGTGTAGTCGTTTCTTACAGTATGACCAACTGTACACAATTCCATGCAGTTGTTTGATGCTGTCAACAAGGATTGCGGCGCGGGAATGTTACAGATCGTCCCGTAGCATGTGTCATACAGGCGGCTATATCAACCCGGAAACGGGTAATTTTTCTTTGGGTCCTGATAAGTACCTACGGCTGCATGATGATTGCGGTGCCTGAAGTAGAACAACAGAAGGAAAGCTTAACCACGTGGAATATCAATGCTATTCGGGTTGGAATATTCGTACCATTTCCATGTAAGGGGAATCATTGCCGTCAAACGGGACATTGGTGAGTGACACAATTCGTTTCTTGGTTGGTGTTATCAAAGGTGATTGGTTCCCAATTGCAAGAAACTCTCCGAGTCGGGTTGGGTTTTTCAACGCTCGCTGCCTTGACGAAAGGTTGAATATCGTCAGATCTCATGTGTTCTTTGTCTCTAGGACCTAGTCGAGTGGTTCTAGCTGTGAGCAACTTGTAATGAGCGTAAATAAGAAGAAGAACAGTTCCATATAGTGAACCGAAACCCGGTTACAGTAAGTATTTCCCAAGCCAAGCCTGAGCCTTATCATCAGAGTTTCAGGTGACAAAGTTAGCGTATGTATGCTGCCAGTGGGTGCGTTGCATCTAAATTGCAAGTAATGGATCATAACTAAAAGTAGTACAAGGCTGCAATATCCGTCCATTACATTAAAAGTAAACTTATAGGGGGTTTCATTTAGAGTCGAGACACAGCGCTAAAATGAATCATCAAATTGACCGGGGAAAAAGATGGCGAGTGGAAACAGTCTATGAGAAGAAGAAAAAGGCGGTGCTCATGGATATGTTTCGCTCTGTGACGATCTTGATGAAGAGTCGGACTGTTTTATGTTTATGTTGCGAGAAGAGCGGGCGGTGAGAGGAGCATACGGTGCGTGTTGTTGCAGTGCCAGCGGCGTTACCAAATTTGGTCGAATCCTTGCGATTACCGGACGGATCTCATCTCGATGTCCAAGACGTCGTTAGCGCCCGATGGCATGGCGGCAAACTAGAGCAACTTACCACATTCTCACCCGCCGTTGACATGACATACACGCATGACACCGGTCGATCCAAACTTCTGGTCACCCTTTGGCCACCACCTAGTCTAATTTGTGTTTTCACCACTGGTTACCACTCTATTTAACTCCTCATGAATCCGCTCTCTTACTCCCATTCCTCGCCGCCGTCCCACTCTACTTTCCCTCACCATGACTATTCTATCAACCGAACCTCCTCGCATGAACGGCTTCCACCGCACCTCTGATCCTGTAGCCCATCGCTCTGCCCTCAAAAGCCCATCTGTATACTCCATTGGCTCGTCTTACCCTGTCTCGACCGTGCCACGGACCGGCCCCTCAAACTTACTTCCCAAGTTCATCGAGCAATTCCACGAACTCGAGTCTTTCAAGTACGATACCCTTTTCCTTTTCCTCTTCGTCGTGCTGTGCCTCATCGCCATCGCCACAACCTTATCCAGAAACGGCAAGGCTCTCATTGTTGATGGCCACAGTCTTTCTGTGCCTGCTCTCGTCGCCACGGCGAGACACAATGCACAGGTTTTTTTGAACGGCTCCACCGAGATCAGGGCTCGTATTCAATCGTCTCGTGATGTCATCGTTGGCAAAGTTGAAACCTCAAAAAGTGTTTACGGCGTCAGCACGGGCTTCGGCGGCAGCGGTAAGCCCGATTACTTCTTATGGTTTCTATTTCTAATTCATGTCCATGCCAGCGGATACTCGCACACCCAACACTTTGGCCCTGGGAAGCGCGTTGTTACAACACCAGCAATCTGGTGTCCTTCCTTCGTCCACGAATGTGCTCCCTGCCCTCCCTCTCCTCGACCCCATGGCGTCCACCAGCATGCCGGAGTCTTGGGTCCGCGGCGCAATACTCGTTCGGATCAACTCCCTGATAAGAGGTCATTCCGGCGTTCGATGGGAACTCATCGAAAAGATGGTTGCCCTCCTGCGTGCCAACATCACCCCTTTGGTGCCTCTCCGTGGCAGCATTTCCGCTTCAGGAGGTACTCGGATTTTTTTCTGGTTGAGAGCGCTCACGTTCAAACGGATGCCCAGATTTGTCGCCGTTGTCCTATGTCGCTGGCACGCTTATTGGGAATCCGTCGATCAGGGTCTTCGACGGGCCAGCTGCATTTGGCGCTCGTAATATCGTTTCATCTCGAGAAGCGCTAGTCAAGCACGACATTGAGCCCATTCTCCTTGGTGCCAAGGAACATCTGGGAATTCTTAATGGCACAGCATTCTCAGCCTCTGTTGCTGCTCTGGCACTCAACGACGCCGTGCATCTCGCCTTGCTGGCGCAAATATGCACTGCAATGGGAACAGAGGCTTTACTCGGCGTTCGTGGGAATTACGCTCCTTTCATTCATGAAGTCGCTCGTCCCCACCCAGGACAGGTGTGTTTCTTTGCCTATCTGTCGCATTATCCTTTATTAATGGTCGTCGTTGGTAGGTTGAAGCAGCTCGTACCATCTGGGATTTACTCCAAGACAGCGAGTTCGCGGTCGGTGACGAAAAGGAAGTAACCATAGATGAGGACCAAGGCGAACTCCGCCAAGATCGTTATCCTCTTCGAACCGCGCCTCAATTCATAGGGCCTCAGATTGAAGATATCCTTTCCTCATTGAACACAATAACCATCGAATGCAACTCCAGTGCGTTGAGCCCTTACATATATTCTTTCTCACCCGCCGACGGGTTGTTTTTGTACCTCATCAGCAACCGATAACCCTCTTGTGGATGCGGAAACCAAAGAGGTTCATCACGGGGGCAATTTCCAAGCTATGGCGGTTACGAATGCAATGGAGAAAACCCGTCTCGCCTTGCATCACATCGGCAAACTTCTGTTCGCACAGGCAACTGAACTGGTTAACCCCGCCATGAACCGTGGCCTGCCGCCATCTCTCGCGGCGACTGACCCGTCTTTGAACTATCATGGCAAAGGCATCGACATCGCCGTTGCGGCGTACGTTGGCGAGTTGGGTTACCTTGCTAGCCCCGTATCCACACACATTCAGTCTGCGGAGATGCACAATCAAGCAGTCAAGTGAGTGACGAATCCACTTCTAATACCTGTCTTCTCATATGTCAATTCTAAGCTCTCTCGCCCTCATTTCTGCTCGCGCTACCATCAATGCGCTCGAGGTGTTGTCGATGCTGACTTCAAGTTACCTCTACTTGCTGTGCCAAGCGTTAGATATCCGCGCCATGCAAGCGGAGTTCAACCGCGAGTTGATCCCCATCGTCGAAGAGGAACTGTCGACACATTTTTGCAGCAGTGTCGCGCGGCACGGATCATCGTCTGTCTTCCGTGACGTACTCAAGAGTATGTATCGGACGTTGGACTCTACCGCGACCATGGACGCCGAACCGCGCATGCTGAAGGTGGCTGGCGCCTCCGTGTCCGTCATTGTGGACTTCTTCACGATGGACGCTGCCGACCCTACCCCCTTATCGGCGATCCCCGCGTTCCGTACTTCTGTGGCGACACGTGCGACATCTCTTCTTGTGACACTTCGAAAGGAGTATCTATCGGGCGCCCGTGGACCAGCACCCGCGAGCAAGTATCTGAACAAGACGCGACCTATTTACGAGTTCGTACGGAAGACTCTTGGTATCCGTATGCATGGCTCCGAAAATGAAAATCTCTTCGCCATGGGACCTGGTGTCGAGGATGTTACTGTTGGCCAGAACGTATCATTAATTCATGAGGTAAGATTCACATTCACGGATGTCGAAAGTGAATGCTTATCATCTTGACAGGCGATTCGCGACGGAAAAATGCAAGCCGTCGTCGCGGGCCTGTTTGCATAAGTTCAATAGTTGTCAGGGTGGATCACGTTCGCATCATTTTTCTCGCATCGCATCATTCTGCATTTGCGTTAGAGTATCTCTCGTCTTCGTTATCGTTACCAGTCATCATCATTATGTTGTATTTCGCACCTTTATCTATAGAGTCTTACAAATCTGGAGTGAGCTGCGGCTTGTCTCATAACTTAGGTCTATATCGATCAGATCAGTATGGCACACTCGCTATGACATCTATGGGTCCGATCCATAATCATTCATGGTGATGGTGACCACGACAACCTTTCGATCGGATGACCTCGAGTCGTTCTTGATTCGATTTAGAGACAACAAGTTAATTTAACCTTGTGTCTGCAAGTATACAGTAATATTCATTCTACTGTAATAGTTTTTTTGGGTAATCGTTTGTGTATTAGGTAGTGGTAGTGGGAGATAGAAACTAAGGCCCCAATACAGCAACAAGATTAAGAACTAGAATAGGAACGGTTACTAGTGTGACAGCGGTGACAATTCTTTCGCTTATTTCGAGAGATAGTGCTTTTACATTTACGTAAACTAAGTTACCTTGTTTACACCCTTCGGGAAATGTTTACATAATCTCCACTACCTCATGTGACTGTGCGTACCGACAATACACTTTCTTCTGCTACAGAGACTCAATATACCATAAAATGAGACAATCGCGTGAAGCGCTGGCAAGAGCAGCTTGTCCCGGAAAACATTTACGTCATCTCTACTAGCGTCCGATATTAACAATACACTTTCTTCCGCTACAGAGACTCAATACATCATGAAATGAGACAGACAATGGCGTGAAACATTGACAAGAGCAGCTGGTCCCGGCCTGCGCTGTAGCACTCCGGTGGTCACCACTTGGAAACGGATTCGAGAGTAGTACAACCCCATACCTCCCACTCATCTATTCGTCATCCTCCATCCGTTCCTCCTTTTCGTTTCACATCTGTTTTATGTTTTTATGAAGACCCTCTAATCTTTTCGTCTTCCACTCGCAAAAATTCGGAAGGGTGACTGGTGAATAAGTTTTCATTACTTCGCCCCCTACTTGTATTACTATGCTTGTTCCCGACTCCAATTACTATACTTCTTCCCTCTCGCACGTGAAACTATGTCTACCTACGTAAACAAGGTATTTGCCGACGCAGTCGGCCCTCATCTAGTACAGTAAAGTAATGCGGAAACACAAGGGGCGCGGAAAATGCGCGGAAAGGACTGCGCGCAGCCTCCCAACCTTCAAGCCACCTCCGCTTGTGGAAGCGGGGCAGTTGCTCGCGCGGGCAACTTGTATTTTTGGACAAGAGCCGGCCCACGCCACGGATATATGCGTGCGTGGTCGGTAGGTAGCAAATGCGCCTCTCAGTTTGAATTTTTTTTCTACGTGGAACGAAATATTCAACCCTTCCTGCATTATCTATCCCCCGACGGTCGACCCGCTTGCCCGCGGACTTTTCGCCTTCGCCATGGGGCCCCACGGAACTGCCTTTACGGGGGTGAGGCATGGAAGAGGGCTGCGCGCGGTCCTTTGCATGCATTTCCGCACCCAGTAAATTTAAATCTCCTGAAAAAACTGACAGAATAATGGTCACCCCTGTCACACTAGTAACCGTTCAAAAGGTTGCTGTACATTATGTATGTGTGAACAGGCCGAGGATGGATGTGTGGATGCGACCCCGAACGGAACCGTCGGTCCGATTCAGGAACCTAGACGAAGATTGGTATCTAGTCCGGTTAGGTTCAGGTCCGAAGCGAAGCGGAACCGAACTTTGATACCCTTCTCCACCGAGATGAGATGATGAAGCATATGGGGTTTCGCTTCACTTCCTCACTTCCTCACAAGCTATTGTTATGGCACTCACGTGGTTTTTTCCTCTGAATATATTAACCTGAGAGGGTCGTATGACCTGAGAATCACCTTTCGATTGAAGGAACTGACCACCCGCCAGGATCCACGGCCGGATCTCTTTGCTCCGGAAGGAACCTACCCGATAAACTCCCTACAAGATAACGTTCAGGTAACGTCCTCAAGCTTTTAAGTTATTCTGTGTAATTTATCATATCTCTGCAGCAAATCTACAGAAAGGGTTGTATATATACGACTGTTTGAACGTTTTACACTTGGACAAAATGACTATCATTCCATCTAAGCCAATTACTGTTTCGGGCGACAGTCAACCAAACATGGAACCAATGACCCTTCTCTCGTGTTTTATCAAGCAACAGCAAGAATTACGCGCCCACAAGTACGTATCATATCTCAGTTCCCAACAAAACACGCGTTCGAGTTGGCCCGTTTTTCACAGAAGCGGCAAGCCTGTCGTCCTGAACGGTCAGTCGCTGACCGTAGCGGGATTAGTTGCAGTCGCCCGTTATGGCGCGTCCGTTGCGCTAAATGACGCGTCGGAGATCAAAGAGCGCATGGCCAAGTCGCACAGCGTACTCGTCGACAAAGTTCAGGCCAACAAAAGCGTGTACGGTGTGAGCACGGGTCTAGGCGGAAGTGGTGCGTGTTCACAGTCTATACCTGTTGCACCCACGTCTAACTTTGTCTTCTCGTTACATGTCTATTCTATAACACGTACTCCGATGCCCACGGAACCGCAGCGGACACCCGAACGAAAAATACAATCGGCCTCGGACTCGCCCTCGTGCAACACCATCACACCGGCGTGCTGCAATCCGAAGCCTCCCGCCGGGGCCTTTTGCCCGCCCTGCCGTTATCGGACCCATTTGTGTCGACCAGCATGCCCGAGGCGTGGGTGCGCGGTGCGATTGTCGTGAGGATCAACTCGCTGATCCGCGGACACTCGGCGGTGCGCTGGGAACTGCTGGAACGAATGGCAGCGCTGTTACGCGAAAACATCACTCCTTTCGTCCCTCTGCGTGGGAGCATCTCCGCATCTGGCGGTATGTGGCCGTTCGTATCTTCCCCGAGTGCGCGGTTTGACCGTACCGTCCTTACCTCTTTGTTTTTTTTTGCCGGTTGATTCGCACATAAGATCTTACCCCGTTGGCATATGTCGCGGGGACCATCTCCGGTGTCCGCAACATCAGAGTGTTTGATGGCCCGCGGATCGCTGGGGCACGCGAGATCGTGTCTTGCAAGAAGGCGCTCGAGAGGCATAACTTGGAGCCATTTCCTTTGCTGGAGAAGGAAAGCCTAGGTATCATGAACGGGACGGCCTTTTCGGCGTCGGTGGGGTCGCTGGCACTTCATGATGCCGTCCATCTCGCCCTACTCGGCCAAGTGTGCACGGCAATGGCAACAGAGGCGCTACTCGGCGTTCGTGGGAGTTACGACCCTTTCATTCACGAGGTCGCGCGTCCTCACCCGGGACAGGTGTGTCTGCAGGCATAGGTGCATACGTGTCAGTATGTAACCAAGTCGCTTAGGTTGAGGTGGCGCGAACTATCTGGGATCTCTTGCGGGGGAGCAAGCTGGCCATTGGGCACGAGAAGGACTTAACCATTACGGAGGACCAAGGAGAACTTCGGCAGGATCGGTATACCTTGCGCACGGCGCCCCAGTTTCTTGGACCGCAAATCGAGGATATCATCTCGGCACTCAACTCTGTCACAATTGAGTGCAACTCTAGTGCGTTTCATTTGCCTTGCCGTTCTCGTATATTAAATATTGTGTAGCGACTGATAACCCACTCTTCAATGGCGAGACGGGTGAGGTACATCATGGGGGCAACTTCCAAGCGATGGCTGTTACGAATGCAATGGAAAAGACGCGTCTCGCATTACACCACATTGGGAAACTTCTATTTGCACAAGCAACCGAGTTACTGAACCCAGCCATGAATCGAGGACTGCCACCATCACTCGCTGCAAGTGATCCATCGCTGGACTACCACGGCAAGGGACTAGATATCGCTATGGCCGCGTATACAAGCGAATTAGGCTTCCTGGCAAATCCGGTTTCCACTCACATTCAATCAGCGGAGATGCACAACCAAGCGGTCAAGTAAGTGAGAGATCAACATCGTGATCATCATCGCTTAAACCTGCTCCCAGCTCGTTAGCGCTCATATCCGCGCGCGCCACGATCACATCACTGGAGGTGCTATCTATGTCGATGGCGACTTACCTCTATCTTCTCTGCCAAGGTGGGTTTCGTGTTTCATCGGCACTTGCAAAGCATCTGACTGAGGGAATGCTGGCAGCGTTCGACAT
>Ga0137359_10001071_pt1 | contig 21560 bp, 20 predicted proteins | sample Mad1_40_16metaG_FD_108281 | JGI IMG/M metagenome (GOLD analysis project Ga0137359, IMG submission 108281) | Vadose zone soil microbial communities from Angelo Coast Range Reserve, California, USA - Mad1_40_16 metaG | ecosystem: Environmental > Terrestrial > Soil > Vadose zone | place: USA... | reverse complement strand
AAGGTGCGGCTCGCGCTGAACCATGCCATCGACCGCGTGGCCTTCAGCAAGGCCACCATGGGCGGCCTGGCCGAGGTCGCCTGGATGGCGCTGCCCAGCGCCCACTGGGCCTCGATGCAGCACTTGCCAACGGCTGGCCGCACGATCCCGACAAGGCACGCAAGCTGCTGGCCGAGGCGGGCCATCCCAATGGCATCGACATCACCCTGCTTGGCTATTCGGACCAGCGCAGCCAGCAGCGTCAGGAAGTGCTGATCGAGCAATTCTCCAAGGCCGGCATCCGTTGCAAATGGACGACCGGGTCGATCCCGGAGATGAGCGCCGCCTTCTTCGGCGACAAGAAGGGCGAAGGATTGCTGGCGGCATGGACGGGCCGGCCCGACCCCAGCCTCACCTACTCGCTGATGTTCGCCACGGGCTCCTACTACAATGCCGGCCGCACCGAGTGGTCACCCGAACTGACGGCGGCGCTGCTGGAGAGCCGCGCCAGCGAGGACCTCGCGGCGCGCAAGGCGGCGTTCGCCAGAGTGCAAAAGATCGTGGTCGAGGATGCGTTGGTCATGCCGCTGTTGTTCCAGCTCGAACTCGATGCGCAGGCGGCCAAGGTCAAAGGCTACCGGCCCAATCTGCTGGGCAAACCACGCTTCGACGGCGTGTGGCTGGAGTCATAGGCATGCGACGTCGTGCAAAGGTCCCTCGCTGCGCTCGGGATGACGACATTTTCTTCATCGACGTTTCGAGTCAGCGCACAGAGCTCGACACAACAAAACTGTCATCCCGAGCATAGCGAGGGACCTTTACTCGATCGGGCATTGGGAGACGGAGTCACAGGGAGTAGACGATGCTGAAATTCCATCGCCGCGATTTTCTGGCGAGCGCCGCCGGCCTCGCCCTCGCAGGCGCTGCCTTTGCCCAGGGCGCGCCCAAGAAGGGCGGCACGCTGAAAGTCTCAGCCAATGCCAATCCGTCGAGCCTCGATCCGCAGACTGGCGGCTCAGGGTCGGATCATTCCTTCCTCTATCCGATCCACGACACATTGGTCGATTTCGAGCCGGCGACATTGAAGGCCGTGCCGGGCCTTGCGGAATCCTGGAGCAATCCCGATCCCAAGACGTTGCTGCTCAACATCCGGGCGGGAGTGGCCTTCCATGACGGCACGCCACTCGATGCCGCAGCGGTGAAATTCAATCTTGACCGCGCGCGCACCGACCCGCGCTCCAACATCAAGGGCGACCTGGTCACGGTCGAGAGTGTGGAGGTGACTGGGCCGCAGCAGGTCGCCATCAAGCTGAAACAGCCCGATTCGGCACTGCTGCTGATCCTGTCCGACCGCGCCGGCATGATGGGCTCGCCCAAGGCGATGCAGGAACTGGCCAAGGACTATGACCGTAAACCCGTGGGCGCGGGGCCGATGAAGTTCGTGAGCTGGAACGACAATGAGAAGGTCGTCTACGCGCGCAACGACAATTACTGGAAGACCGGGCAGCCCTATCTCGAGGGGCTCGAGATGCAGGTCATCCCCGAGATCAACACCGCCTTGCGCGCCGTTGTCTCCAACCAGAACGACTTCGTCTACTTTCTGTCACCGCAGCAGAAGCCGCTGGTCGACCGTGCCAAGAATCTTACGGCGGTAAGCGGGCCCACGCTCTATTGCGTGATCCTGTTTCTGAATTTCGCGCGCGCGCCGCTCGACGACGTGCGGGTGCGTCGGGCGCTGAACTACGCCATCGACCGCGAGTCCTTCGCCAAGGCGACCATGGCGGGCCTCTCCGAGGTCGCGACCACCGTGCTGCCCAAGGCCCATTGGGCCTATGATCCGGTGCTGGCGGATTTTTACAAATACGATCCCGACAAGGCGCGCGCCCTGCTCGCCGAGGCCGGCCACAAGGACGGGCTGGAATTGCATCTGATCGGCTACACCGACCAGCGCCAGCAGCAGCGCCAGGAAGTACTGCAGGAGCAATTGCGCAAGGTCGGCATCAAGCTGCGCTTCAGCACGTTCAATATCCCGGAAGGCAGTGCTGCCTTCTTCGCCAAGGCCGAGGGCAACGGGCTGCTGTCGCAATGGACTGGGCGACCCGACCCCAGCCTCACTTTCACCCTGCTCTACGGCAAAGGCTCCTATTTCAATTCGGGCCGCGCGGAAGCGAGCCCTGAAATCACCTCAGCACTCGCCGCATCACGGGCGAGCCCGGATATCGAGGACCGCAAGAAGGCCTTTTCGGTACTGCAGCGACACGTGCTCGAGCAAGCGCTGTCGGTGCCGCTCTTGTTCCAGTTCGAGCTCGACGCCCACAACGTCAAGGTCAAGGGCTTCAAGCCCAACCTCTTGGGCAAGCCGCGTTTCGATTGTGTGTGGCTCGACGGCTGATGCTGACACGCAACCGTCTCAGGCTGATCCGCCGGCGTCTTCTCCAGATCGCGCCGGTGATCGTGCTGGCGACCTTCGTCGTGTTCGGGCTGCAGCAGCTCGTGCCCGGCGACATCGCCGTCACCCTGGCGGGGGACAATGCCACCGATGCCCGCATCGCCGAGATCCGCACCCTCTACGGCCTCGACCGGCCGTTCTTCGTGCAGTACGGCAGTTGGCTGTGGGATGCCTTGCATGGTAATCTCGGCAAGTCGATCCTGTCTGGCGAAGCGGTACTCGATTCCATCCAGCGGCGCTTTCCGACTTCGCTGCTGATCGTCGGCTGTGCGCTGTCGCTTTCGCTCGTCATCGGCATCCCACTCGGCATTCTCGCCGCCACCCACCGGGGCTCGCGTATCGATGCCTTCGTCACCAGCATCGCTTCGCTCGGTGTGGCGCTGCCGAATTTCTGGCTGGCCATGCTGCTGGTCGCGACCTTTGCATTGAACTGGAATTTCTTTCCCGCCACGGGCGCGGCGCCATTGTCGGCTGGCGTCGGCAAGGCGCTGCACTACGCAGCCCTTCCCGCCTTCGCGCTGGCGGCTGGCGGCATCGCCGAGGTCGCCCGCCAGCTGCGCAGCTCATTGGTCGAGGTGCTGTCGTCGCAATATGTGCGGACCCTGCATGCCAAGGGCCTGTCGCCCACGGCCATCCTGTGGAAGCACGGGCTGAAGAATGTCAGCGTCAACCTGCTGACGGTGATCGGGCTGGTGTTCAATCGCCTGCTCGGCGCCACGGTGGTGATCGAGGCGGTGTTCGCCATACCTGGCATCGGCAGCATGGTCGTCCATGCCGCCATTCATAAGGATTTCCCTGTGATCCAGGGCGTCGTGCTGGCGCTGGTCATGATCGTGATCGGCGTCAATCTGCTGATCGACGTTCTCTACACCGTACTCGACCCACGGATCAGCCAGCAATGAGCCAGACATTGATCCGCATCGGCAAATGGCTGCGGCGGGACCTGCGCGCGGCGCTGAGTCTCGGCTTCCTGCTGCTGCTGTTTGCGCTGTCGGTCTCGGCGCCGATCGTGGCGCCGCATTCGCCGACCAACCAGGACGTCAACGACATGCTGCAGGAGCCGAGCGCCGTGCACCCGCTGGGCACCGACGATCTTGGCCGCGATGTGCTCTCCCGCCTGATCTATGGCGCGCCGGCGACGCTCTATGCCAGTTTCCTGGCGGTCACCGTGGCCATCCTGCTCGGCGTGCCGGTGGGACTGCTGGCGGGGTTCCTGGGCGGCTGGATCGACGATGCGATCAGCCGCGTCATCGACACCCTGCTCTCCTTCCCCGCCATCGTGCTGGCCATCGCCGTCACCGGCGCGTTGGGCGTTGGCTTGACCAACGGCATGATCGCCGTCGGCATCGTGTTTTCGCCACAGCTCGCCCGGCTGGTGCGCGCCCAAACGCTGATCGTGAAACAGGAGCTCTATGTCGACGCATCGCGCGTCTTTGGCGCCAGCCTGGGCCGCATCCTGTGGAAGCATGTCGTGCCCAACGCCATCCAGCCGGTAATCGTGCAGGTGACTCTGCTGCTGGCCGTGGCCCTGCTGGCGGAAGCGAGCCTCAGTTTCCTTGGCCTCGGCGTGCAGCCGCCTCAGCCGAGCTGGGGCGCCATGCTGGCGCGCGCCTACCACTATATGGAGATCGCGCCGGAGCAGATGTACGCCCCCGGCATCGCCATCCTGCTGACGGCGCTTGCCTTCAACGCCCTGGGCGAGTCGCTGCGCGTGGCGCTCGATCCGACGATGAAGCGGCGTTAGTTAACAAAAGGAGGAAATACCATGACGACAGATGACACCACCCGCAGACGTACCCTCCAGGTCGCCGCCGGCCTCGCCGCCCTTCCCATCCTGCAGGCGGTCATCGCCGGCACCGCCGCGGCCGCGGCGCCCAACGTCGTCGGTGTTTGGCGGCTGGCCGCGGCTTCCGCCACCGATGCCAACGGCAACAAGGTCGATGTGCCCTATGGCCCACGCGGCATGGGGATTGTCACGCTGACGGCCGACGGCCGCATGATGGCGGTCCTGTGCGACGGCCGCCCCACGCTGCCGGCCGGCGCCAGGCGCGAATACTCATCCTACTGCGGGAACTACACTTTCGACGGCAGCACGCTCACCACCGTCGTCGACGCCAACTCCGATCCGGCGCGCTTCACGGCGCCACAGGTCCGGAAAGTCCGCTTCGACGGCGATCGCATGATTCTTGTGCCGCCGGTCGTGGAGGTGAACGGCGCCAAGATCACCCGCGAACTGGCCTGGGAGCGCATCAGCACGGCATCGCTCTAGTTGTGAGCGTATCCCGTTGGGATGGGGTCATATCGGATTCTGCAGCCATGATTCCGAGCGAAGGAATATGCTCCAAATCGCATGCGAGAGGACGAGCCTGCCGCAGTAGGGGCCGGAATCGTCCGTTCGGGCCGACCGGACTTATAGTGGGTCGATCATGAGTGACTTGCCGATCCTGGACTCACGCCGCGCAGCCCGCGCCCAATACCCCGCTTGACCAAACCACAGGCTCAATCACCATGGAGGCGACCTGTCCGCAATTTAACTGTCTCACCCAAAGGGTGCGGTCCACCAGCAGGAGCGGTCTTTTATCGGAATGCTCGCGAGGAATCGAAAATTATTGCCCGCGCGAGGCGGCTGTGGCGAAAACATGGAAAAGCGCGAGCAAAAGCCCGTGCCCTCGACATCCGAGGCTTCCCGCTCCGGTGGGAAACGGGGGGAAGCCAGGGCCGAAGGTTGGGGCTCTCCCGTTTTTTTTCGTTTGTTTAACGGCAGCGGGCTGGCCGCGTAGCGCGCTCTCCCGGCGTAGAACCCGATGTGGTCCCATCCGAACCGAATACGCTCGAACGCTCAGGCAGGATTGCAAGGCCGGGGTGCATCATGCCGGCCTCCTCGAAAAGCCACCGACGGAACAGCTCGACCTTTTGCCTGCGGGCGTTGCGTGGATAGACAAGGCCCCAGGCGCGCTCGCGCGGGATCTTGAGGTCGAAGGGCGCGATCAGCCGGCCGCGCCGCAGGTCTTCCTCGACAAAAGGGCCCCATGCCATGGCGACGCCCCAGCGATAGCAGGCGGCTTCGGTTGCGAGGGCGTAGGAATCGAACTTCGGGCCCGCTTCCGTGTCGACGCGCTTGATGCCGGCAGCCGTCAGCCAGAGTGGCCAGTCGGTCAGTGCGTTGAGCACATGCAGCAGCGTGAAACGCCGCAGATCGGCCGGCGTGCGCAAGCCCTCCTCCTGCAGGGCAGGATGCATCACCGGAAACATGCTGCCACTGAACAGCGGCTCGAACGGGAGGTGCGCTGCCTCGCCGTCGAGTCGGATGGCCACGTCGATCTCCTCGGGCAGCGCCTCGAGCGCGCGCGTGGCGGTGATAAGCTTGATCCGTATCGCCGGATGCCTCGCCTGGAAGCGCGGCAGCCGCGGCATCAGCCAGCGGAGCGCGAAATTCGGCAAGGCACTGATGGTCAGCACGGCGCCGGCATCGACGCCCTTCAGCTCGTCGGTGCTCTCGCGGATGCGGTCGAAGGCCTCCCGCACCGTCGGCAGATAGAGCTCGCCCTTCTCGGTCAGGACCAGCGCGTTGTTGAGGCGGCGGAAAAGCCGGAAGCCGATCCACTCCTCGAGCGCCTTCACCTGATGGCTGATCGCCGTTTGCGTCACGTTCAGCTCTTCGGCGGCGCGGGTGAAACTGCACGTCCGCGCAGCGGCTTCGAAGGCGCGCAGGGCTTTCAGCGGCGGCAAGCTTGATGGCATGGGGTGATGATGAGGCAGGATGTGACCAACTTCAAGTTGGTCAGGGCTCACAAAATCTGGCTTGTGCCCTCAACGAACTAAGGCAGATGATGATTTTCTACTGCCAAATGCTCCGGAGGTCATCATGCCGCTCGACAGCCAAACCACGACTCTTTGGATCCAGCCGACCGGTGGACCGCTCGGCGCCGACGTGCATGGCATCGATCTCAGCCGCGAGATCGATGCCTCCACCTTCGCCATGCTGGCCGATGCATGGGCCAAGCATCTCGTCCTGCGCTTCTCCGGCCAGCGCCTGGATGACGACGGGCTGATGCGCTTCAGCCGCATGTGGGGCGAACTCGACCGCGTGCCGCTCGGCACCGGCATCGAGAAAGCGAACGGCGTGGCCGCGAATGCGGTCGACTGGGTCAACGTGATCTCGAACGTAAAGGTCGGCGGCAAGCCGATCGGCGGCCTGGGTTCCTACGAATCGGTCTGGCACACCGACATGTCCTACAATCCGCTGCCGCCGCGCGCGAGCCTGCTCTACGCCATCGAATGCCCGCCGGCGGGCGGCGACACCGGCTTCAACAACATGGTGCTTGCCTACGAGACGCTGCCGGACGAATTGAAGAAGGCCATCGCAGGCAAGAGCTGTACGCACGACTCCAGCCGCAACTCCACCGGCGAACTCCGTCGCGGCTTCAAGGAGAATGCCGACCCGCGCGAAACGCCCGGCGCCGTCCATCCGCTCGTGCGCAAGCACCCGGTGACCGGTCGCAACGCGCTGTTCCTCGGCCGCCGTGTCGGCGCCTATGTCCATGGCCTGTCGCTCGAGGACAGCGAGGCGCTGCTGAATGCGCTGTGGGCGCATACCGAGAAGCCCGAATTCGCCTGGTACCAGCGCTGGCGCGTCGGCGACCTCATGATGTGGGACAACCGCTGCACCATGCACCGTCGCGACGCCTTCGACGAAACCAACCGCCGCCTGATGCACCGCACGCAGATCGTCGGTGAACCGGTCATCGCGGGCTGACCATGACGATCGAGACGATAGAGGTCTTTCGCGCCGAGATTCCGCTCAAGGTGCCCTACAAAGTATCGCGTTGGACCTTCACCGCCTTCGATCCCCTGATCGCCTCGGTGCGCATGCGTGACGGCCGCCTTGGCTGGGGCGAAGCCACGATCCAGGCAGGCTACGCGGTCGATGAGACGCCGCAGACCGGCTGGGCCTTCCTCAAGGAATGGGGCGAGCGCCTGGCCGGCCGCGACATTGCCACGGCCAAGGCGATGCTCGAGCCGGAGATCCACGCCAATGCGCATGCCGCGACGATCCTGATCTCGGCGTTGGAAATGATCGAGCGCAGCCATCTGCTCACAGCCAGTGCGCCGGCTGCGGTGCCGTTGCTGGCGCCGGTCAACACAATGGACGTCGACAAGGTAGGCGCCGAGGTCGAGCAATCCATCGCCGAGGGCTTCCGCACCCTGAAGGTGAAAGTGGGCTTCGATGTCGATGCCGATCTGAAGCGCGTCGTTGCCATCCAGCGTGCACTGGGCGGCCGCGCCGCCATCCGGCTCGACGCCAACCAGGCCTACTCGCTCGAGCAGGGCCGCCGCTTCGCCGCTGCGCTCGACCCGACCGGCATCGAGCTGTTCGAGCAGCCCTGCGACAAGGCCGACTGGATGGCCAACGCCGCGGTCGCCGCGGTCTCCACTGTGCCTGTGATGCTCGATGAGTCGATCTACGGCATTGCCGAGATCGAACGGGCGGCCGCGATCAGGGGCGTGGGCTTCATCAAGGTGAAGCTGAAGAAGCTCGGCAGCCTCGCCCGCCTTGAAGCGGCCTTGCAGCGGATCGCGGCGCTGGGGCTCGTACCCGTGCTGGGCGACGGCACGGCGACGGACATCTCCTGCTGGATGGAGGCCGGCGTCGCCCGAACGACGATCGGCAATGCCGGCGAGAATAACGGCTTTTTGAAACTGACCGCGTCACTGTTCAAGACTCCGCTGCCCTTCGCGCGTGGCGCCATCCGGCTGCCCGCCGGCTGGTGGCCCGAGATCGACGAGCCCTATCTGCGCAAGGTTTCGGCCGAGACCTTGCGTTTCACGGCTGCTACCCTGGTCGCTGCACGATAAGCACAAAAGTAAGAGCGTCATGAAACGGCAGTTGCATCTCAACCTGTTCATCCAGAGTCGTGGCCATCACGAAGCATCGTGGCGGCATCCCGCGTCCTCGCCGCTTGCGCTCACCGATATCCAGTATTTTCAGAACCTGGCGCGCCAGGCCGAAGCCGGACTATTCGATTCCATTTTCCTCGCCGACACGCTGGCGCTGATGGACACGATTGGGCACGCAGCCAGCACCTGGCTGGAGCCGATCACCGTCCTCGGGGCACTGGCTGTATCAACCAGCCGGATCGGCCTGATCGCCACCGCCTCGACCACCTATACCGAGCCGTTCAATCTCGCCCGGCAATTTGGCTCATTGGACCATATGAGCGGCGGGCGCATTGGCTGGAACATCGTCACCTCCTGGCTGGCCGCCGCGGCACGCAATTACGGCGACACGGGCCAGGTGAGCCATGCCGACCGCTACGCCCGTGGCGAGGAGTACATGCAGGTGGTAAGGGGCCTGTGGGACAGCTGGGCGGACGACGCGGTGCTCGACGATCGCGCCAGCGGGACCTATGCCGATGCGCGGCGCATCCGGCCGATCAACCACAAGGGCACCCACTACAGCGTGGCCGGACCGCTCAACATGCCGCGCGGGCCGCAGGGCCGGCCGGTCTTCGTGCAGGCTGGATCCTCCGAGACGGGACGCCGCTTCGCCGCACGGCATGCCGAGGCGGTGTTCACCGCGCAGATGGAAAAATCGACGGCACAGGCCTTCTACGCCGACCTGAAGGCGCTGGTGGTGGCGGAGGGACGCGGCGCCGACCAGGCACTGATCCTGCCCGGCCTCAGTCCGGTGATCGCCGGAACCGAGGCCGAGGCCAAGCGTATGGCACACGAGCTGAACGACCTCACCGACCCCGAGGTCGGGCGCAAGCGGCTGTCCGGCCGGTTCGGCGGCCATGATTTCTCGCACCTGCCGCTCGACAAGCCGCTGTCGCCCGAGGACTTTCCTAATCCCGGCACGGTCGAGGCAGCGCGCAGCCGGACCGAGGTGATCGTCGGCCTGGTGCGGCGGGAGAAGCTGACATTGCGGCAGTTGCTGGCCTATCTGGCCGGCGCCCGCGGCCACTACGCGACGGCCGGTACCCCCGAGCAAATCGCCGACCTGATCGAGGACTGGTTCAACGATGGCGCGGCGGACGGTTTCAACTTCATGCCACCGGTGCTGCCGGCGATGCTGGAAGTCTTCATCACCGAGGTGATACCGCTGCTGCAGCGCCGCGGGCTGTTCCGCACCGCCTACGAGGGCGCCACCTTGCGCTCGCATTTTGGCCTCAACCGGCCCGACGCCGGATTTTAGAAGCGAGCCATCATTCGACAGCCATGCCGGCCTCACGCACGATCGCCTCGTAACGCTTGCGCTCGGACGCGATAAAATCCGCGAATTCAGCCGGCGAACTGGCAACCACGTCACCGCCTTGCGCTGAGATCACCGACCGGACGGCTTCCGTCTTCGAGGCGCGAACCACCGCGTCGCTGATCTTCTTCAAAAGATCGGGCGACATTCCCTTCGGCCCGACGAGCCCGTACCAGGCGACGGACTGGTAACCCGGTACGCCCGCTTCGGCGACGGTCGGTATGTCGGGATAGCTGGCACTGCGCCTCGCTGAAGAGACCGCCAGGGGCGTGAGCTTGCCGGAGGTGATCTGATCGCGCGACGTCGGCTGGATGATCATCATGTCGACGTTGCCGGACATGAGATCAAGCAACGCGGGCGCGCCGCCCTTGTAGGCGACGTGGGTCATCTTGAGTCCGGCCATATGGACGAACAGGGCGCCGGCCAGATGCTGCGACGAGCCATTGCCGCCGGAGGCGTAAGTGAGCGGAGGCGACGCGGTCTTGGCCAGGGAGATGAGCTGTGCCAGGCTGTTGGCCGGCACCGAAGGGTGCACCATGACCAATTGCGGAAAGGTCGCGATCAGGCTGATCGGCGTGAAATCCTTGTCCGCATCGAAGGGCAAGTTCTTGTAGATCAGCGGGTTGGTCGCATGGCCCATGGCGACGAACAGCAGCGTCTGGCCGTCCGGCGGCGACTTGGCAACGATTTCCGCTGCGATAATGCCGTTCGCGCCCGCGCGGTTGTCGCTGACGACGGGCTGGCCCCAGGCTTCCGTAAGATGCTGGCCGACGGCGCGCGCCAGCAAGTCCGTCGTTCCACCGGCGGCAAACGGGATGATCATGCGAATGGGCTTGGTTGGATACTGGGCGCTCGCCGTCGCGGGGACGAGCGCCAGCAGGGCGAAGGCCATGCGAGCGACAAGACGCCTCGTGATGACGAGGTTCCTGGTTGCTTCCATTTCAGTCGGCCCTTATTGCAGGCGATAGCCCGACGGCGAGCCTTTCACCGTGGTGCGCTCCAGATGCCTGCGTTCTTTCTCGTCATAGTCGCCGAGCGCGACATGCATGGTGCAGCGGTTGTCCCACAGGATGATGTCGTTCGCGCGCCACTGGTGACGGTACACAAACTGCGGCCGGGTGGCGTGGCGGCAGAGGTATTCGATCAGCGGCCGGCTTTCTTCCTCGGTCATATCGACGAAGCAGGAGACCTTCTCGCCGATATAGAGCGCTTTCTTGCCGGTTTCAGGATGAACGCGCACGACGGGCTGGGCGATCGGCGGATTGAGCTTCTTGGCTTCCTCTTTGCGATCCTCACTGAGATCGACGATCTTGCGGGTGCCGGTATGAATGCCATGCAAGTCCGCGATCATGCGCTTCATGCCTACCGACAGCGCGTCATAAGCCATCGTCATGTTGGCGAACATCGTGTCGCCGCCGACGGGCGGGATGTCGATACCGCGCAATACCGACCCCAGCGCGGGAACCGGCGTGAACGACAGGTCCGAGTGCCAGAGCTGGCCCGTGTATTTCGAATCGGACGGCTGCCCGTTGGGCTTCGGCTCGTTCGTCACCAGCAGCAATTCGGGATAATCCGGATGCCGGTCGCGCGGCAGCGATTCATGCTTGTCGAGTTCACCAAAGCGGCGGCTGAAGGCGATATGCTGTTCCCGCGTCACCTTCTGGTCGCGGAACAGCAGGATGCCGTTGTCGAGGAAGGCCTTGTGCACCTGGGCGAATTGATAGTTGTCGATCGGGCCTGCGATGTCGAAGCCCTGGACTTCGGCGCCAAGGCCATACGACAAGGGTCTGAAAGCGAGTGTCATCGAATAGCCCCATCGGCAAAGGAGAGGAGCACGGTGCATAACGCTGGTTTGCCCGTCAACCAACAACCTGCGCTCTTCGTGAGACCGACACGCGGAAGGCCGATCTCTGCCGGTCACAGGCGACACGAGGGTAGCGGACTGACGGCACTATCGGCTGGTATGGAAAGTGCATTCCGTCGATATTGTGCCGAAGCAGCGGAATGATGAATGGGTGAACTTCTGCAATCGCTGTCGCTGGACCGGGTTTCCAAGACATATGGAGAGGTCAAGGCTCTCGACGAGGTCTCGCTCAACGTCGAGCGCGGCGAATTCCTGACGCTGCTCGGTCCCTCGGGATCGGGCAAGACGACGCTGCTGATGGCGATCGCCGGCTTCGTCGCGCCCAGCAGCGGCGAGATCTCGCTCGATGGCGCGCCGATACAGCACCTGCCCCCGGAGCGGCGCAATTTCGGCATGGTGTTCCAGGGCTATGCCCTGTTTCCCCACCTTTCGGTGTTCCGCAACATCGCCTTTCCACTCGAAGTCCGGAGGCGGCCGCGTGCCGAGATCGAGCAGCGCGTGCGCCAGGCGCTCGACCTGGTCCAGCTCGGCGCCTTGGCCGAGCGCCTGCCGCGCCAGCTCTCCGGTGGTCAGCAGCAGCGCGTGGCGCTGGCCCGGGCCCTCGTGTTCACGCCCCATCTCTTGCTGCTCGACGAGCCGCTGAGCGCGCTCGACCGCAAGATGCGCGCCGAGGTGCAGCTCGAGCTCAAGGCGCTGCATAGGCGCATCGGCCTCACCTTCATCTATGTCACGCATGATCAGGAGGAGGCCCTGTCGATGTCGGACCGGGTGGCCATCCTGCGCAACGGCAAGCTGCTGCAGCATGGGCCGCCGCAAGCGCTGTACGAGCGCCCGGCAACGCGTTTCGTGGCCGAGTTTTTAGGCAAAAGCAACTTCCTGCACGGCGAGATCAAGGAGCACGCCCCCAACCGCTTCGCCTATCGCTGCAGCGGCGCGCGTTTCGTCCAGTTTTGCCCCGGTCGCAGGCCCGCCATCGGCGCCATGGGCCTGATGGCCCTGCGGCCGGAGCGGATCGAGATTGTCGGCGACGGGCGCAAGCCGGAGAATATCGTCGCCGGCACGATCTCGAGCTGGAGTTATCTCGGCACGTCGTTCCATCTGCTGATCGATACGCCGCACACCGGGCAGCTTGCGGTGACAGTGCCCACCTGGCGCCACGGCGCGCCGCCGGCGCCGGGACAAAGCATCACCGTCGGCTGGGACGCCGACGCCTCGATCTCGATCGAGGACGATTGATCGTCAGAGAAACGAAAACAGGGGAATGGCCATGAACAAGAATCAGAGCTTTGCCGAGGATCGGGCGGAGATCGTCGAAAACGAATTGAGGAACGCTGGGCTGTCGCGCCGCGGCGTGCTGGCGGGCGGCGCCGCGATCGGGCTTGCCGGAACGCTGCCGGGTTTTGCCGCCCATGCGCAGGCCAAAGAGGTCGTGCTGGCCAATTTCGGTGGCGACGCCGTCAAGGGCATGACCGAGGCCTTCGTCGTGCCTTACGAGAAGAAGACCGGGGCTAAGATGGTGATCGACGGCAGCGGACCAAGCAACGGCAAGATCAAGACCATGGTCCAGGCCAAGAATGTCACCTGGGACATCGTCGATTCCGGCCTCGGCGGAACCGGCGAGCTGGGCCCGCTCGGCCTGCTCGAGGAAATCGATTATTCGATCGTCGACAAGAACAAGGTGACGCCGGGTTTCGCCTACAAATACGGCGTCTGCAATTACATGTTCAGCACCGTGCAGGCGTGGGACACCACCAAGGTGAAGGAGAAGCCGACGCTGGCCGACTTCTTCGACTTCAAGAAATATCCCGGCAAGCGGCTGATGCGCAAAGACAGCCAGGCGATGTACGAGCTGGCGTTGATGGCCGACGGCGTGCCCAAGGACAAGCTCTATCCGCTCGACGTGCCGCGCGCGCTGAAGAAGATCATGGCGATCAAGAAGGACCTGCTGTTCTGGAGCAGCGGCGCCGAGAGCCAGAGCATGCTGCGCGACGGCGAGGTGGTGATGGGCTGGCTGTGGCACACGCGAGCGGTGCTGCTGCAGCGCGACACCAAGAAGCGCGTCGATTTCTCGTTCGACGGCGGCCTGCTGCAGCCCGGCCTCTGGGTGGTGCCCAAGGGCAATCCGGCCGGCAAGCAGGCGATGACGGCCATCGCCTCGATGCAGCAGCCCGAGGGCCAGGTGAAATTGCTCGGTTCGATGGGCAACGGCCCGGCCAATCCAGCGGCCGAGGCGCTGGTCCCCGCTGATCTCAAGGGCATCGATCCCGGCTCGCCTGCCAATGCGGCCGTCCAGGCCAAGATCGACGCCGACTGGTACGAGAAGAACTACAGCAAGGCGCGGCAGGAGTTCCTCGACATGATCGCGTCTTGATCATGTCTTGCCGGGCATGATGACCGACCGCCGGACCTCCTGGCTTCTGATCGCGCCGGCGCTGGCGATGGTCGTGGTGTTCTATTTCACGCCGCTCGCGCGCGTGCTGTGGATCAGCGTATCGGAACCGGCGCTTGGCTTCGACAATTACGCCCTGCTGTTCACCAGCCCGCCGATCGCGCGGATGATGATCACCACCGCGCGCATCTGTGTCTTCACCACGGCGATCACGCTCGTCCTCGCCTACGCCGTGGCCTATGTGCTGACGCACACCTCGCGCACGGCGCAGCGGATCATGGTGATTGGCGTCCTGCTGCCGCTCTGGATGTCGGTGCTGGTGCGGGCCTTCGCCTGGGTCGCCTTGCTGCGCCGCGAGGGCCTGCTCAACAAGGCGCTGATGGCAGCCGGGCTGATAGACGAGCCTTTGGCCCTGATGTGGAATGAGGTCGGCGTCGTGATCGGCATGATCCATTACATGCTGCCGCTCGGGATCCTGCCTCTGTGGGCCGCCATGCGCGATATCGATAGCCGCTGCCTTGCCGCCGCGCGCGGTCTCGGCGCCGGTCCCGTCCAGACCTTTGTTCGCGTGTTCCTGCCACTCAGCCTGCCCGGCATCATCGGCGCGGGCCTGCTGGTCTTCATCTTCTCACTCGGCTTCTTCATCACCCCGGCCATCCTGGGCGGCGGCAAGACCATCATGGCCGCCGAATACATCAACATCCAAATTCAGGAATCGTTGCGCTGGGGCGTCGGCACCATGATCGCCTCGACCCTGATCGCCGTCATCTTCCTGCTGATGTTCGTGCTCGGCCGCATCGTCGACCTGCGCACGCTGTTTGGAGCCAAATGAGATGGAGCCCGCGACCCGCCCCGGCCTCCCTATTCGCTCCCTCGCCTGGTTGGTGATCTGCTTTCTGGTGCTGCCGATCACCATCGTCCTGCCGGTGTCGCTGACCGACAAGCGTTACCTGTCGCTGCCGGAGGACGGCATCTCGTTCGAGCACTATGCCAACCTCTTCACCAGCCAGGCGTGGCTCTCCAGCATCGGCCAGAGCCTTTTCATCGGCATCGTCTCGGCAGCGATCGCCGTCACCGCCGGCACGCTTTGCGCCATCGGCTGCTGGCGGCTCAACACGCGGGCGACCGGACTGGTGCGGGCGCTGATGCTGGTGCCGATCATCGTGCCGACCATCGTCTATGCGCTGGGCATCTACCGCTTCTGGGTCGATCTGCGCCTGCTCGACACCTATACGGGCGTCATCATCGTCCATGCCGTCACCGGTATTCCCTATGTCGTGATCACCGTTTCGACGGCGCTTGCCGGTTTCGACCTGCGACTGGAGCAGGCGGCACGCAATCTCGGCGCCTCCGTGTCACAAACCTTGTGGCGCGTGGTGGTGCCCTCCATCCTGCCCGGAGTGGTTTCCGGCGCAATCCTGGCCTTCATCCACAGCTGGGACGAGCTGGTGGTCGTGCTGTTCATCGCCAGCCGCAAGGTCTTCACCCTGCCGCGGCGCATCTGGGATGGTATCAATGAGCATCTCGACCCGACCATGGCCGCGGTCGCCACCATCATGATTGTGCTCACCGCCATATTGTTGCTGGTCGATCTCAAGATGCGCAGCCGGCGCACCCAGAACTGATACTCGAGGATTTTCGCATGCCAGATACGATGGCCACCAAAAGCGGCATGACGCCGGCTAAAAAGACGGTGTTCGACTGGGTCGACTCCAATCTGCAGCGCCTGTCGGACGACCACATGACGATCTGGAGCTATCACGAGCCGGCGTGGCGCGAATACCGATCGGCCCGCTGGTATGTCGAGCGCCTGCGCGCCGAAGGCTTCACCGTCGAGGAAGGCTCCGGTGAAATGCCCACTGCCTTCTGCGCCACCTGGTCGAATGGTCCCGGCCCCACCATCGGGGGTTATGCCGAGTATGACGCCATTCCCGGCTGCTCGCAGGCCGCCGTGCCCTATCAAAAGCCGCGCGACGGCACCAGCAAGTATGCGGCGGGCCATACCGACCCGCATTCCGCACTCGGCATCGGCGCGCTCACCGGCTTCCTTGCCGCCAAGCACGCGATGGAGAAAGGCAGCATCACCGGCACGCTGCGGTTCCTGGGCGAGCCCGCCGAGAAGATGTGCGGCTCCAAGCCCGTACATGCAGCCAAGGGCTATTACGACAGCATGGATGCGGCCATCAGTTTCCATCCGCATTCGTTCCAGGCGCTCAGCAACGGCTGCTTCTGGGACACCCATTCGGCGCCCTATTGGAGCCGCATATACACCTTCGAATGCAACGATCCGGAGACTTGGCAGACCCAGCATGCCGCGGCGACCGTGGCGCACGGCCATTCCGCCGCCCGCGCGCCCGGCGCGATCGACGCTGTGTGCCTTATGTACACTTCGTCCAAATACACCAAGGAGGCGATGCTGCCGCACACCGGCAGCTGGAGCCTGAACGAATACATCGTGATGGCGGGTCAGGCCGCCGCCGACAATCGCGCGCCCAACATCTCGCAGATCCAGTATTCGCTGCGCGCACCGACGCTCGACATGTGCGAGTCGGTGTTCCATGTGCTCGACAGCAACGCCGCACACTGCGCTGCGATGACCCACTGCACGGTGGCCAGCGCCTGGATCACCAAGACGCGCGCGGGCCTGCCCAACCATGCCATGGCCGAGATCACCTTCGGCAATTTCGAACTGGCCGGCGCCCCGACTTGGAGCGAGGAGGCGCGCGTCTTCGGCCGCGAGATCCAGCGCAATCTCGGGCTGGACCCGATGGCCGATCCGTTCCTGCCCGAGATCCAGCGCCTGTCGCCGCCGCAGGAGGCCGAGAAAGCGTTCCGCGCGCAGCTACCGCCGTGGCAGACCAATCTCGCGGCCGACGATTACGTCGAATACACCTGGCATGCGCCGACGGTGCGGCTCTACGCCGGGCGCCCGACCCTGCGCGCACCCAAGCCGGGCTACCGCTATCCCGACTGGTGCCGCCACGCCATGATGGGTGTGCCGTCTTGCATCGATCCGATGTGGTCGACGGCAGGCCGCGTGATCGGCGCCACCATCATCGACCTCTTAACCGACCGGGCGGCGCTCGAGCGCGCACAAGCCGAGTTCCGCGAACGCACGGGCGGCGGTATCGGTGGCTCCAAATGGGTGGCGCCCTTGCTGCCCAAGGATTTCCCACCGCCGGTCAACTATCGTTGGCCCGAGTATGTGACCACGGTGCGCGGCGAAGAATGGACTGTGCCGACCGCTGCCGGCTGAATAAAAAAGGAGAGGAAACTAGCCATGGGAATCATCAGCGAAGCCGAATACCGCTACAACATGCTGATCAAGACCTTCGCGTCGCGGCCGGAGCCGGCCTTCGAGACGGAGTCCGAGCAGACCGAGGTGTGGGGCCAGAACTGGGGCTGCAGCAACGATGTCGGATCGCTGCGCAAGGTCCTGATGCACCGCCCGGGCGACGAGCTGAAGATGGTCGATCCGGCCAAGAAGCTGCCCGAGATCGGCGCCTATGGCGATCCCGAGACCGGCTGGTACTGGCGCGGCGACACGATTCCCGATCTCGCCTCGATGCAGGCGCAGCATGACGGGCTGGTCGAGGCACTGCGCGAGGAGCAGGTCGAGATCGTGTTCCTCGATGAGTGCGCTGAAGGCAAGATGAAATCGGTCTACACCCGCGACAGCGTCATCGCGGTCAATGGCGGCGCCATCGTGACGCGCCTCGGCCCGCCGGTGCGGCGCGGCGAGGAGCTGCCGGTCACGCGCACGCTGGCCAAGCTCGGCATGCCGATCCTGCGCACCATCCACGGCACCGGCATCCTCGAAGGCGGCAGCTTCGCCTTCATCAATACCAAGACCGCCGTCGTCGGCATCTCGAGTCGAGTCAACGAGGAAGGCACGCGCCAGCTCGAGGAAGTGTTGAAGGTGCAGGGCGTCGAGCTGATCCGCGTGCACCTCACCGGCTATCGCCTGCATATCGACGGTAACTTCGTCATGATCGACGTCGATACCGCCCTCATCAACCCGACTCAGCTTCCCTTCACTTTCCTCGAGCGGCTGAAGGAAATGAAGATTCGCACCATCGAGGTGAACCCCGACGATCCGATCTGGACGATCAATTGTCTCGCTGTGCGCCCCGGCCGCGTCCTGATCGCCGACCAGGTCTCCAACCGTACCCTCGACAGGCTGAACGACGCCAAGATCTCGATTAGGCTGGTGCCGTACGATAAGGTCTATCTTGGTGGCGGCGGCATCCATTGCTCGACCGGCCCGCTGGTCCGCGATCCCATTTAGAGGAGAAAGCCATGCGCAACGTCGATCCACAGGAATGGGAGGTCCGTTGCGACCTCGCCGCGGCTTACCGGTTGATCGCCCATTTCGGCATGGACGATCTTATTTTCACCCACCTCTCGGCGCGCCTGCCGGGCAAGGACCACCGCTTTTTGCTCAATCCCTACGGCTACCTGTTCGACGAGATCACGGCCTCCAGCCTGGTCGCGGTCGATCCCGACGGCCATGCAATCGAGCAGGAGGAAGAGTCCAAGATCAACAACGCGGGCTTCACCATCCATAGCGCGGTGCACATGTCGCGCGACGACGCGCAATGCGTCATGCATACCCACACCACGGCCAGCATGGCAGTCGCGGCGCAGGATCAAGGGCTGCTGCCACTCAACCAGATGTCGATGGAGTTCTTCGGCAGGGTCGCCTACCACGATTACGAAGGCATCGCGCTCGACCTCGACGAGCGCGATCGGCTGGTGCGCGACCTCGGAGACAAGAACGCCATGATCCTGAGGCACCACGGCCTGCTCACCGTCGGCCGCACTGTCGCCGAGGCATTCCATTACATGTATTACCTGGAGCAGGCCTGCCGTATCCAGATCGCCGCCACGCAAGGCGGCCAGAAAATCACGCTACCGTCCGATAAAGTTGCCGAGCATACCGCCCAGCAGTTCGGGCGCTTCGCAGCCGCCAGCCCCAAGGGCCAGCGGCCGTGGACGGCGTTGCGCCGGCGGCTCGACCGCGAGAGCCCGGGATACACGACGTAACAGCGAAGCGCGATCGTCTCACCGTCTCAACTCCTGGGTTTGAGACGGTGAGACGATCGCACCGAGCATATTGCCGAGCCTCGTTCCATACTGGATGAGACACAGGTAGAGTGGCCCTGCCAACCGGAGCCTGGAATTGCAGCTCGCCTCCAAGGTCTACGACGCCGCCGATATCTCGGCCGTTCAGGAACTTTATCACAGCAACGGCTGGACCGACGGTCTGCCGATCGTGCCGCCGACCCGCGAGGCGGTCGAGGCGTGCCTCGAATGGGCGATGACGCCGCCGGAACAACTGATCGGGATCGAGCCGGTGCGGGCGATGCCGGTGACGGCGGAGAAGCTCGCCATCAACGCAGTGATGGCGGGCTGCCTGCCGATGCATTTCCCCGCGGTCCTGACCGCCTGGACGGCGATGATGCAGGAGGATTTTCTGCTGCATGGCGCTACGGCGAGCACGGGAGGCTGCGCCGTCCTGGTGGTGTTGAACGGCCCCCACCGCCTCGAGCTGGGCGCCAACGGCACCTTCAACGCGCTGGGCAGCAGCGACCGCGCCACCTCGGTCATCGGACGCGCCATCCGCCTCTGCCTGATCAATATCCTGGAAGTCCGTCCGGGCGGCATCGACCGCTCTACCCTAGGGCACCCCGGCAAGTTCAGCTACTGCATCGCCGAGGACGAGGAGGACTCGACCTGGCTGTCGGTCTCCGAGCAGCGCGGCCTGGAGCGGGAAGCCTCGGCCGTCACCGTCATGGCGGCAGGCTCGCCGCGCCAGATCATGAACGAGTGGACGACCGAGCCGAAGGAGATCCTCGAGACCTTCGCCGCGGAGATGCGCGCCAACCTGCGGCACTATTCGATCCACCCCGGCAACTACGCCCTGATCATTCCCAAGCAATTGCGCGAGCATCTGCAGGTGGGCGGCTGGACCAAGACCGACATCGCCGAATTCATCCATGAGCGGGCGCGCATCCACCGCCGCGAGTGGGCCGATGTCGGCAAGGGCGCGGTCGTGCGCGACCGCGGCGACAGCGTCTATGCCGCAATGGACTCGCCCGACCAGCTTCTGGTCGTCGCAGCGGGCGGTCCGGCGGGTGGCTTCGGCGCCGTCATTCCACCCTGGCTCGGCAACAAGAGCCATGCCGTGACAATGGCCGTCGGCGCCTGCGTCGATTGCGAACCGCCCAAGAAATAACCGAGAGGAGCGTTCCATGGTTTTCCGTGTCCTGGATCCGACCAACGAAAATGCCCCGGCGATCGGCCAGCTCGCGCCGCGGCCCCGTTCGCTGGAGGGCAAGACCGTCGGATTTATTTCCAACGGCAAGGAAGGCACCAAGGGATTTTTCACCCATCTCGACCGGATGCTGCGCGAAGACTTCGGCGTCGCCAATGTTGTGATGCGCACCAAGTCCAACTACAGCGCGCCGGCCGACGCCCACATCGCCGACGAAATCAAGAAATGGGATGCGGTCGTCTCCGGCATCGGAGATTGAGGCAGCTGCTCATCATGCAGTCTGCATGATTCAGTGACAGCCGAACGGCTTGGCGTTCCCGCGATCAGTGTCATGACGACACGTTTCGCGAGCGCCGCCGAACTGATGAGCCGCGTGCTCGGCATGCCGGACTATGGCTTCGCGGTGATCGAGCATCCCGTCAGCAGCGCGCTCGACGCCGCCTTGCGCGAGCGCGCCCGGGCCACGATCGAGCAGGCGCGCCGCCTGCTGCTCCGGCCCTAGCCCACCTAGACTCAAGCCCTGGACGCAGGAGCCCCAGTCTCAAATGTGAATCGCCTCGCCGAGGCTCCGCAGGCTGGCTTCGTGGAACGCCTCGCCCAGCGTCGGATGGGCGTGGATGGTGCCGGCGATGTCTTCCAGGCGCGCCCCCATTTCCAGGGCGAGGCCGAAGGCGGTGGCGAGTTCCGACACGCCCGCGCCCACGGCGGCGATGCCGAGGATCAGGTGGTTGTCGGCCCGCGCGGTGACACGGACGAAGCCGTCCTCCGCGCGCAAGGTCAAAGCGCGGCCGTTGGCCTGGAAGGGGAACAGGCCGATATGGACCTCGTGGCCGGCCTTGCGGGCTTCCTCGGGCGAGAGGCCAACGGTGACGATCTCCGGATCGGTGAAGCAGACGGCGGGGATCGCCACCTTGTCGAAGGCGCGGCGATGGCCGGCGATGATCTCGGCCACCATCGCGCCCTGGGCCATGGCGCGATGGGCGAGCATCGGTTCGCCGGTGAGATCTCCCACCGCCCAGACATTGTGCATCGAGGTCGAGCAGCGCTCGTCGATGCGCACGAAGGCGCCGTTCAGGGCGAGATCGAGCCGCTCCAGACCAAGCCCTGCGACATGCGGTCGGCGGCCGACGGCGACGAGGAACTTGTCCGCCACCAGATTCCTGGTGGCGGCGCCAGCCTGCTCGATCAGCAGCGCGTCGCCGGTGCCGGCCAGGCCCGTGGCCCGGGCGCCCGTCAGGACTTCGACGCCGAGCGCCTGCAGGCGACGGGCGACCGGCCTGCCGATTCGGCATCGTAAAGCGGCAGGATACGGTCTTCGGCCTCGATCACCGTCACCTTGGCGCCGAGCTT
>Ga0137359_10001069_pt1 | contig 21575 bp, 29 predicted proteins | sample Mad1_40_16metaG_FD_108281 | JGI IMG/M metagenome (GOLD analysis project Ga0137359, IMG submission 108281) | Vadose zone soil microbial communities from Angelo Coast Range Reserve, California, USA - Mad1_40_16 metaG | ecosystem: Environmental > Terrestrial > Soil > Vadose zone | place: USA... | reverse complement strand
TGGATTGTCTGAGTTCAAAGATGCCGTTGCTAAACGTGCAACGGCCGCACTCATGAACCTGCGCGGGGCATATCTAACTGGTTCTCGTGGACCTGCGCCCGCGAGAGACTACTTGACAAAGACGCGGCCGATTTACGAGTTCGTACGGGAAACTCTGGGCATCTGTACACACGGCCTGCAAAACCATGAGTCGTTCCCCGACGGGCTAGATGTTGAAGACGCAACCATCGGGGAGAATGTGTCGCTGATTTTTGAGGTAAGAGATGGGTCTGTTGTGATATGTACGAAACAAGACTGATATTCCATAGGCTATTCGAGATGGGGAGTTGCAAGGGGTCGTTGCGGGCATGTTTTCTTGACGAACTACCGGCGGTTACTGGCTCCGGGTCTGTAGGAGAGGGGAAGGCGAACAATGACGTAATTTCATAGAATACTTTTTCAATTTTTTTTCTTTTCTTTTTCAGTAGGGTAGCGAGTTTGAATCGAGTGACTCTTTTTCCTTCCCTACGATGGGGCTCTTTAGTCCCTCTTCCGCGTTTCGTTGGGCGTTAAACTCCCTCTCAAAGCGCCCTGCGCGGCTGTTTCACCTCTCCGCCACTTGTCACTTCCCAGCTCCCACGACGGTCGCTCGTGCCATCGCCGCACCCTCTGTCGGCGATTTTGTCCCGCAAGATGGAGAGCGCGTCCTCAATTCACCATCACAACTCGCCCGCCGCCTGTCTGCCAAGGTCCTTCCAAAACTCACCCGTCCCGATGTTCGAAAAGTTGTTATGGTCGGCTCTGGCGGCCTCTCTATTGGTCAGGCTGGCGAGTTCGATTACTCTGGGTCCCAGGCAATGAAAGCCCTGCGCGAGGAGGGCATCGACGCTGTCCTCATAAATCCCAACATCGCGACGTGGCAGACCAGTCATCAGTTAGCGTCTGAAGTCTATTTCCTTCCTATCTCCGTGGACTATGTTGCATATGTGCTCGAAAAGGAGCGCCCCGATGGCATCTTGCTTACTTTTGGTGGACAAAGCGCATTGAATGTCGGCATTGAGCTCGATCGCATGGGGGTGTTGGACCGGCTTGGCGTTCAAGTCCTAGGGACCCCGATCCGCACCCTTGAAGTCTCTGAGGAGAGAGATCTATTTGTCCAGGCTCTCAAAGGTACGCACACATTTACTTCGCCCTTCCGTACGCTAATTCATCCTATCAGAGATTGACATCCCCGTAGCACAGTCCACAGCGGTGTCTACTGTCAACGCGGCCCTCGCTGCGGCAGAGAAGATTGGATACCCGGTCATCATGCGCTCAGCTTTCACTCTTGGAGGACTCGGCTCTGGGTTTGCGAACAATCCTGAAGAACTCCGAGATCTTGCTGCGCGTGGCCTTTCGCTCTCCCCACAGGTTCTCGTCGAACGTAGTATGAAGGGCTGGAAGGAGGTCGAGTACGAAGTCGTCCGGGATGGTGCTGATGTTCGTGCATAGTCTCGTTTAATTTCAGTCCGGCGCCCATTAACAGGCTGCGTTCTTCCCTTTTCCAGAACACGATCATATGCTGCAACATGGAGAACTTCGACCCACTTGGCACTCACACAGGAGATTCGATCGTTGTCGCGCCTTCCCAGACATTGACCGATGATGAGTACCATATGTTGCGGAGCGCCGCTCTCAAAGTATGATCGAAGGCGATGTCGACCCGTCTTCTAAACTGACTGCTTGCAACAGGTTATTCGACACCTCGGCGTTGTGGGTGAGTGTAATATTCAGTATGCCCTCAACCCTAATAAACGGGAATACTGCGTGATCGAGGTCAATGCTCGGTTGGTCACTTTCATCTATCCATCCTTGGACATCTCTAATACATCACCACAGTTTGAGTCGCTCTAGTGCACTTGCGTCTAAAGCTACTGGTTATCCACTCGCCTACACTGCCGCGAAACTGGCACTTGGGTATACTCTCCCAGAACTTCCTAATGCTGTCACGAAGACGACCACTGCATGCTTCGAACCTTCTCTGGACTATATTGTGACCAAGATTCCGAAATGGGACTTAGCGAAATTCTCATCTCAGGTCAACCGTGAGGTTGGTTCGTCTATGAAGTCTGTTGGCGAAGTCATGGCAATTGGTCGCACGTTCGAGGAGAGTCTCATGAAAGCTTTGCGCATGGTAGACCCACGTTGGGTTGGATTCGAAGTCTTCGGCAAACAAATGGAGAGGGAGAAACTTGACATCGCGCTACAGAAGCCTACAGACATGAGGATATTTGCGATCGCACAGGCAATGTATCTCGAGGGCTATACAGTCGACCGCATTTATGACCTTACCAAAATTGACAAGGTGAGCGGCGTCTCGTTGCCGTGCACGCACAGGATCTTGAACAGAGTCATAGTGGTTTTTGCACAAGCTCGAGAATATTGTTGACACACATCGTGCCCTGACCGCCGCTGGCAGTGTACAGGCGATTGACGCCGAGCTGATGGCACGTGCTAAAAGGATGGGTTTCGCAGACACGCATATCGCCTCTCTAGTCAACTCAAATGAAGTGGCTGTCCGCGCGCATCGCAAATCTCATGGTATCGTTCCCTTCGTCAAACGCATCGATACACTCGCGGCAGAGTTCCCAGCCCATACAAACTACCTATATACGACATACAACGCCTCGGAACATGATGTTGAGTTTGATGAACACGGCACGATGGTACTTGGCAGTGGCGTGTACCGCATAGGCAGCAGTGTCGAGTTCGACTGGTGTGCAGTTACATGTGCTCGCAGCTTGCGTGATCAGGGCGTGCGCACTATCATGGTTAACTACAACCCCGAGACAGTTTCCACGGACTTTGATGAGGCCGATCGGCTCTATTTCGAGGAGCTCGGATGGGAACGGGTAATGGACATCTTTGAATTGGAAGGTGCACAGGGTGTTGTTGTTAGTGTTGGAGGTGCTTCCTTTCTTCTTCGAATAGGCTTACAGAAGAACTGACAGACAGCGTGTTAGGTCAATTACCGCAGAACATCGCACTTCGCCTCAAGGAGAGCGGCGTCAAGGTACTCGGAACAGATCCCGAGAATATTGATATGGCAGAGGACCGCCATAAGTTCTCTTCAGTCCTCGACAAGATCGGCGTTGACCAGCCAGAATGGACTGAGGTGACGAGTGTTGAGGCTGCGAAAGCATTTGCGCAACGTGTTGGGCAAGTCACTTTAGCCTGCATCTGATCGACTCAGACCTGAGACCAGCACCACAGGTATCCTGTTCTCATCCGCCCGTCATACGTTCTTTCCGGCGCCGCTATGAATGTTGTATACGAAGAATCGGCTCTCGAATACAACCTCTCTGCTGCTGCCTCCGTCTCTCCTCTGCACCCTGTCGTTGTGACCAAGTTCATTGACGGCGCCCAGGAAATAGACGTCGACGCAGTCGCGCATCAAGGCCAGCTTCTCGTGCACGCGGTATCAGAACATGTAGAAAATGCTGGGGTACACTCCGGGGATGCGACCCTCGTCCTCCCTCCTTTCTCCCTTGCGGAGCCCGACATGGCGCGCCTCAAGGAAATCGCGCGGAAGGTGGCGGCTAGCTTTGATATCTCCGGCCCGTTCAATATGCAGATCATCCGCAAGGCCGGCGCCGCGGGCGAAGAATCTCAGCTGAAGGTGATTGAATGCAACTTGCGCGCGTCTCGCTCGTTCCCATTCGTGAGCAAAGTGCTGGGACACAATTTCATCGAGACGGCCGCTGCTGCTATCACAGGTGTAAACGTTCCGGAGCCAGTCGACCTTATGGCACAAACACGCGATTACACTTCTGTGAAGGTAGCGCAGTTTTCGTGGACGCGCTTGGGTGGTGCAGACCCCTTCCTCGGCGTCGGTGCGTACTGCCATAATATCTACTTTTTACTCGGTTGTGTCTAAGAAGCTTTCAGAGATGGCGAGCACCGGAGAGGTAGCTTCGTTTGGTGCTGATATTCACGAGGCATATTGGGCGTCCCTGCTTAGTACAACTGGCTTCAAAGTTCCCCGCGAAAAGTCAGGTGTTCTGTTAGGTGGCGATATTAGGACCCCAGAACTGCGCTCGATCGCAATTACCCTCTCCAATCTAGGCTTCCGGTTGTACTGCTCATCGCCAGTAGTAGAAGAGTTTCTCAACGACTTACCGTATGTCTCAGCGAAGCGTATCTTTTTCCCAACGAAGGACAAGCGCAAGCTTCGTGAGACGTTTGACGAGTTTGATATCCAGTGCGTTATCAACCTCGCGCGTAGCCGCGGGAAATCTGTGACGGACGAAGACTATGTCGCACGTCGGTATGCACACAGCCCTACTAGTCCACGTTTTGGTCACTGATGGTGGTGAATTTCACTCAGGAACGCTGTCGACTTTGGGCTGCCGTTGCTGAACAACCCTCGAACGGCCAAGCTCTTTGTCGACAGCCTCGCCAAAAAAATACCCCAAGGCGGCCTGCGGAAATACAGTGAAGGCAGGATTCCCTCTGAGGTCAAGTCCTGGCGTGAGTTTATTGGCGTCCGCGGCTAAGAGCTTCTGGTTATACCTTCTGGCCTGGCGGACATCGGAATGCTGCTTCGGACCAATAAAAAAAGGGAGCGCCACTGCTTCATTTACCTACAAAATTATCTATCCGTAGGGTACCCTATCCGCCGCTGTCGCACAAGTTTGTACGAATACATCCATACACACACGCAATGTAGAGTCCAATCCAAACTTTCATTACGATCTTTGGCATGGAGTCAGGGAAGGAGATCGTCTGGAGTGCAGAGCTGGTCAGTGGTGAGATCGACTGGCTTCAACATTCCACGCGACAAATCCAAAGTTGTATGTTTGCGATCAATAGCAAACTTTTGAGCTATCGCAGGATCTAGCGTCCCTTCGATGGCATCCACAACGACGCGCCCAACCACGGGTAAAAACTAGAGTGCGAAAAGCAAAGGTAAGTTGAGAGAACGACAAACGCGTGACAAGACATCTTGCCTTGTAGGCATGGCCACTTCCTGAAGTGGCTAAGAACAGACCAGAGTCCGATGGATAATATCCAATCACCCAGTCACCGTCGGAAGAGTCCGTGTACCTGCAAACAATCTCCAACCTCAGCCGCCGGACAAAAAGGATAGGGTCTTGATAGAAGACGGGTATTCACCAACAAAGCCGGGTGGAGGCAAACGGCTTCTCAGCGAGCTCGGGGTAGATGTCACGAAGTGAGCTGCGCAAGCGTATCACGGCTGACCGTGGTACCCGAAGTCCATCGTCACCGTGAGAGGAGATGGTGCGAGGCGACGACACCGGCTGCTTGTCGGCGTCTCCGGGAGGGTGGTACAACACTCCGGAACCATGGATTCCAACCTTGATGACATTGTCGTCGTTGGGCTACGCGTAAATGAATCAGGTAAAGAAGCAGCCGAGGTGAACCCACGAAGACCTACTGGAAATATATAAAAGTTAGAGTGGAAATCCAGCACGACTGGGACGTTCTTGTATCGGGTGGCCTCGTCTGGAGTGAGCTGAATGGTCGCGATGGTCTGACTTCAATGGCGCAGCGGTGAGCTAACGTTGGTGTAGGTCTTTCTTTTCTCTCTCACCCAGTCGAGAGACACTTCTCCCGCAAATCAAGCTCGCGGAACGTGGACGCCGTCCACGATCCAGACGCGATGACCACCAGACGTGTGCTCATGGACGACCCGTCTGCGAGCCGCACGCCAGTCGTCGTTCTTCCGTCCTCGCCGCGCACAAGACCCGTGACGACCTTACCAGCCAGGACCTTGGCCCCCAGCGCGATGACGCGAGCCGTCAGCCGCTCGACGCCGCGCGCCGCGAGCGCCCATCCGGAGTCTAGGTTGATGTACCCCGGAGAACGCTCGAAAGATGCGCCGGTCGTCACGTCGGGTGGGAAGACGGCGGCTCGCACGGCGTCTCCGGAGCTAAACTTGGCGGTGCGCGCGCCGATAGCAACGTCGTTGGCGTAAGCTTTTGACGAGTAGAGCCGCTCGTCGACCCCGCCTAAGAAGAAGGCACCGCATCTGACCGAGAGTCAACATCATGGCAATGCCCGCACCCAGAAGAGAGAGAATGATGGCCAAGTAAGGGATCGCATTACTCTCTGTAGCAATCGCCCCATTCATCCGTCTTCTTCCATTCTTGGATGGCGTCACGAGCGAGTCGCGTGTAAAACATGTCGGAGTAGGACGTGCGTACGACTTGTATTGTAAAAGCTTGGGTCGGATGCCGGTGGAAGGAGTTGGACGTTTCACTCACCCTTGTTGATATCAGTACTTGCCGCATCGGGAGCCGGTAACTTTTCCGATCGGTCAAGGATGGTGACGTCCGTGTAACCTCTCTGAAGGAGGTGATATGCCGTAGAAATACCAAAGCAGCCAGCACCAACGACGATGACACTGTCAGATTGTTTAACGGCCATGGCTCCGAGTCTTCAAGCTTCAAGTGGTAGATTGGACCTTCCCAAGAACAGAAGTCTCTACGTTGGACCTATCTATAACCGCCTTAACAGCGATCAGACCGATAAGCAGCATCATGATCACTGCACCTGGGAATCTGGCCATCGGTCTTTTGGCCAGAATATTATGGAAACTTTTGATTTGAACATAAATATTTCCACGTGGCGGAAAGACTCTCGATATCTGGCTCAATTTTACCAAATTTTGTGCAGATTTTATGGTTTTTTTCGCACCAACTTTTGCATTCGTTCTGTCACGTGCAGCCGAGGGTAGACGTGATTGCACACGCGTCTCTCTTACACACAAATTGATAATGTCATCCACCGCCGCTACGAGCAAGTCGGAAGACCTTGCCAAGTCAACGGATCCCTCGAAAGAGGAGGACAATGTGCCCCATCTCGGCGTCTTGGAGGAAGACGACGAGTTTGAAGAGTTTCCCGTCCAGGGTGAGCTCCCACGGGAACCTCACCGTTGGATGGTCCTTGCTGAGCTCTCTTATTTCGGACTTTTAGATTGGGACGACTCTCAAACAGATCTGGCGCATCTTGGTGGCGTTGCTCCTGGAGCAGCAAAGTCGGAAGGAGACAAGCTATGGGAGGACAACTGGGATGATGATGACATTGAGGAGGACTTCAGCGTGCAGTTGAGGTAAGTGTGACGCTGGTTGTTTATATTTTTTAATTGCTGACAACGACCCCAATCCCGCCTTTCCGTTTAGAAACGAACTTCAAAAAACAGGGAAGGAGGCCGTCCCGATGCAGCATTGAAACTCTGACCTTGTACCAAATGAATTACCTCTTGTTGCTCTTACCCTTCGTATTGAGATAAAGCCGCAAATAGCGCGCATGTGTGTTCTCGTCAATAAGTGAGTGTACAGCACTGGGCAACGGGTATATATAGTACGGAACACCTAGTATAGCTGTTCAAAGCGTGTCATCTAACTTTCCTACGTTATCCCCTACTTATGATCAGAACTCGCAACTGGGTGTTTGAGATTCGACGAGACATGTGATTGCGCCACCTAATTAGTGGCAACTACCTTGGTCTCAATATCCTTGTCGTGGACTGATTCTTGTGACTACGAGTCACCTTCCTCCATGAAGCCCATTTTCGAGGTATCGTAACCATGTGATTCGAGGTATTCGCGGAACGCTCTATCCTCTTCCATCAAGCCGTCATGCGAAAGAGGACGAATGAAGAAGAAAGTGATTAACGCGCTAAGGATCGCGAGGCCGCTACCGATCCAGAATGGCCCAGTGTTACCAGTATTAGAGGATCCGCCACCGAAGTCTGTGGATCGGTAAGGTTGATAAATCCTCGGCAAGAAGAGGACGTCGCACCATCAATGATCGCAGGGAACGCTGTATCAGACCCGAACTGTCAGCACAAAAGAAATGATTGGTAGTACACTACGACGTGACTTACACCAAGTTCCCGCGAACGCGCCAACCTTGCCAATCGCAGCAGCGACACCATAGAACTGGCCACGCACGGCGGTAGGTCCGGATTTGGCGGCAAGGAGACCAAGGCAGTTGCCCGGACCGAGTTCACCAAATGTCAAAAAGATACCATAAATGACAGCGAAAGCGGCGATGTGCTTCTTCAGCTGGGCGTAGAGGCCGCTCATGATGAAGCCAGTGATTGCCTGAAGGAGCAGCCCAGTGATCTTGAAAGAACGTCACATCATAATTGGCTTTCGATAGCAGGAGGGAAGCGCACCATGGTGTACTTGGGGCCAAGATAATCGACCACGAACGCCCCGCCGATGGTTCCGGGCATGTAGAACAAACTGTAGAGATATTCATTACCAGAAGGATGAGATAGTCCATTAGCTTACTTGATGACGGTCGCCCAACCGAAAACAATGCCGAGTGAGGTGTTGCCACCAGTAATGCTGTAGCACAATTAGGTCGAGCGCACTGCCCCAAGATACTGGTACATACGTATCTACGACCGTCGACGAATAGATACCGAACTAAGTAAATGAAAGGTTAGCAGACATTTGGATGGGTAGGCGGTCAACAATCTCACAGGATACCTGCCGGTGAAAGTTGCCAAATAAGTTGATGGATCATGCATATGAGTGTACATACGTCACGAAGTCGTAGATGAACCAAGTCATCGAAATCGCCGCAAGGTTGACCCAGTAACGCTTGATCACAAGCCAATACGGGATGCGTGCGTCGCGCATCGAGTGTTTTTTGTAGCTTATTGGATTCTGCATATTCAGCCGCCAAATGAGGACGGCTAAAGCGGGAACGACCCCTAGCCCAAGAGACAGACGCCAGACGGCGCGCAGGTGATTATCACCAAGTCTATGGGAATCAAAACTCGCGTCGGAGCACTGAGGAAAGTACTTACATCCAAAACAGAACCAACGGCACGAAAGTGGAGATAACAAAACCGAAATCAATCATGGTGTCTGACGAAAACATGTAAGTACTCGGGGCGGTGGTGACGCTGGAGTTGCTTCGTACTTGTGGCCAGGGCAAACCATCGGTGTTGTGCATTCTTCGCGATTCCTTCCTCCTCTGACTGCTCCGAAGCAGCAACAGAACCACATGGGTACTCTGCACCAATACCGACACCAATGAGGAAACTATACAGGAGTGCAAATTAGCCTCGTTAGGAGATGGATACAGACGTTGAACCCACCGGCAAGCACAAAGCATGGTAAGCAGGCCACTGGCACTATGGTGAGCACCAGCCGACGCAGCTGAGAGCACGGAAAACAGTGCAATTATTCCTGTGGCAGCCATCTGTCAAGCGGTTCGTGCGCTGTATACACGAGTGGGGTCTCAGAGATAAAGCGCACCATCCCAAACTTGCGACCAATCTTGTCGGAGATCCAACCAAAGACGAGCATTCCAACAAGACTTCCCGCAAATGTTACACTGGTTAACGTCTTGCTATAATTGTTATGCTTTACAACATCGGGATACAAGATTTTTATGACTTGAATGGTCGATACAACAATTTTGGTCGATAAAGCCTGCCAAATAGAAGCTCACTGGTATTAACTGCACCGCTGGGTTAGCCGTATTTCTAGGCTGGAGATTTGCAAGCAACGTACCATTCCCAATAACACCATTAGAATAACCGTCAGAGAATAGGGCGGTGCCAGCACTACAAGCACGGAGGCATCAACGACACGTAGAGATATCAAGCACAATGACACATACGCAAAGACCATAGAAATCTTAGAGAGGGCGACCATGGCTGAGAAGTAGCTGGGTGGGTGACCTGGACGACTTTAGTTTTGAGAAGTAGGGAAGGGAAGTACAAGGCGCAGTAAAGCGACGATCCGATAGGTCGCAAAAAAGTGAAGCTTTATTAGTTATAGCCTGGTACCGCCCAGCGCGCATCGAGTGCACACGAGGGGGCCACTCATTCATGGTTGTTCTCCGAACTCATTTGCGAGATCATGTTGCCGGTGGTACAAAGCACATGCGCCCATTCCGACTCTCCGGATTCTATTGGTCGTTTCAAGTCCGTTGTCGGCAATACATGTGCTTCAACTCCTCAACCGTTTTATGAATATGAATAACGGCGGTTGTGAATCCCATCAGCAAAATACGATCCACTAGAAGTGCCTAGTATGTGAAGAGTGAGCCAAGGGGATGGCTGGCACTGGCAGAATGGAAATTACCACTTCTGTACTATTTGGTGTGTACGTGTCGAAAGGTTGCATCTTTTCGGCAGGTTTTCTGCACCAAGCAGACCATTTTTTCTGGTCTCTGAATAGAATCTCCACCTGAACATACATGTTCATTTCTTAGAGCAATGTTTGTTCCAAAATGACCGCTCCAAGTTTTGACAGCAGAGTTCTTAGTTACTACTTGGCCCTCACTTGCATCTGTGAAATAGTAGGTGTTCTGAAATGTTCCGGAACATCTGAAATGCTTGGAATGTCATGGAACTGGTGAATTTATTTGCACGGGATAGGGCATGCAAATGGGGGAAATTGAGCGTAGGGTACTATCGGTATCGATAGTCTCTTCGAATTCCTTGGCACTGATCAACCGGTCGCTCCAATACATATTCTTCCCACGCTTTGCTTTTGTTTTCCTGGCCCGATAACCCGGAAAACAGAATCACAACAGGAACACCCATCCAGTTTTATAAGAGCATGTCAAACAATAGTGGATTGAAGTCACTGGAAGTGAATTCACCGCTCAGCTCCCAAAGAAAATCTCGTCATACGTAAACATCATCAGTACTAGATCTCTGTTAAGCGCCAGCAACAGCCTTCGTCTCAACATCCTTTTCATGGACCGATTCCTGCGACCACGAGTCACCCTCCTCTACGAAGCCCATCCTCGATGTATCATAACCATGCGATTCGAGGTATTCACGGAACGCTCTGTCCTCCTCCTCCATGCCGTCCTTCGAAAGGGGGCGAATGAAGAAGAGGGTGATTAACGCGCTAAGGATTGCAAGGCCGCTTCCGATCCAGAACGTCCCAGTGTTGCCACGGTTAGAGGATGCGCCGCCAAAGTCTGCGGACTGGTAAAATTGATGAATCCGTGGAGGAAGGGGTCACACACCATCGATGATCACAGGGAAGGCTGCATACGTAAACCCCTTGTCAGCGCGGAATGAATGACGCAGAACGTGACTTACACCAAGTGCCAGCGAATGCGCCAATCTTGCCAATTGCAGCAGCGACACCATAGAACTGACCACGCACAGCAGTAGGTCCAGTTTTGGCGGCAAGGAGACCAAGGCAATTACCGGGACCGAGCTCACCAAAGCTCAAAAAGATACCGTAAATGACAGCGAAAGCGGCGATGTGCTTCTTCAGCTGGACGTATAGTGCGCTCATGATGAAGCCAACGATTGCTTGCAGGACCAACCCAGTGATCTTAGAGAAAGCGTATCACGTCAAAACCGGGCCTTGTCAGCAGAAAGGCAGCACACCATGGTGTACTTGGGACCAAGGTTATCGACCACGAACGCTCCACCGATCGTTCCGGGCATGTAAAATAAACTGCAGGGATCACAATGACCAGAGACATGAAGTGACTTGTCGGCTTACTTGATAACGGTCGCCCAACCGAAAACAACACTCAATGAGGTGTTGCCGCCAGTAATGCTGTAGAACAATTAGATCGAGCGCACTGTCCAGGGATACAAATACATACGTATCTACGACCGTCGACGAATAGATACCGAACTGAGTTCTGAAGTTAGCGGAAAATTTGCATGAAGCGCAGTCAACAATCTCACAGGATACCTGGAAGTTGCCAAATTAGTTTGTCTCCGACGAGGTCACGAGTGTACATACGTGATGAAGTCGTAAATGAACCAAGTGAGTGAAATCGCCAAAAGACTGACCCAATAACGCTTGATTACGAGCCAATACGGAATGCGGGTGTCGCGCATCGAATTTTTTCTATAGTGCGTTGGGTTCTGCATATTCAGCCGCCAAACGAGGACGGCTAGAGCGGGAATGACCCCCAGCCCAAGGGACAGGCGCCAGACGGCGCGCAAGTGATTGTTGCCAAATCTATATGGGAATTAAATCGGACATAACCTGAGAAGTTCCGGATTGGAGCAAAGGGGTAGGCACTTACATCCAAAAAAGAACCAGCGGTACAAACGAGGAGATAACGAAACCGAGATCAATCATGGTGTCTGATGAAATAAGGTAAGTATTTGGATGTGGCAACGCTATCGCTTCGCACTTGTAGCCAGGGCAAACCACCGGTTCTGCGCGTTCTTCGAGATCCCCTCTTCTTCTGACTGTTCCGACGCAGCAACGGAACCACAAGGGTACTCCGCGCCAACACCAATACCGAGGAGAAAACTGATCCCGGCGGCGGAATTAGCCACAAGGAGTCTGTTTAGAGACGTTTGGACCCACCGGCAAGCGCAAAGCATGGCAAGCATACCGCTGGCACTATGGTGGGCACCAGCCGACGCAGCTGAGAGCCCGGAAAACAAGGCAACGATTCCTGTAGCAGCCATCTGACAGAATATGAGCCCGTCGCATGCACGGGCGCCAGGGTGTTTCGGAGGTAGAGCACACCATTCCAAACTTGCGGCCAATCTTGTCAGAAATCCAACCAAAGATAAGCATGCCAACGACAGTGCCTGCAAAGGCCACGCTAGTTAACGTCTTGCTATAGTTATTGTGCTTCACGGCATCAGGATATAAAATCTTTAAGACTTGAATGGTCAACATGACAATCCTTAGTGACAAAAGCCGGCTAAAGAGAAGCTCACTCGTATTGACTTGACGACAGAGTTAGTAAAATGATATCATGAAAATAAAAGCTACGTACCATTGCCAATAACACCGTTGGCGTATCCGTCAGAGAAAAGGGCAGTGCCCGCACTACAAAGGCAAATATATGAACAAGATGTGGAGGAAATGGGTAACAATGGTACATACGCAAAGACCATAGAAACCTTAGAGAGCGCAACCATGGCTGAGGAGTAGTTAGGTCGACGGTGCAACGTGAATGACCCAGACGTGGGTTAAAGGCAACAGCTCGATAGGTGGGAAGAAGCGTCAGGCTTTATGGGTTTGCGGCCAGGTGCCGCACCCGCGTGATTCGGGGGGTGAAACAAGCTAATGCGGGGGGATAATCATGAATCACTCCTGATGTTCTTCGAATGTTAGCCAAGATGCTATTTTTGTTACCGGGGATACAAAGTTCCAGTAAACGCATGTGTCGATTCTCAGCATTCATTGGTTGTTCAAATCGCTTATCAGCAACACGTGCGCTTCAACTAGATTGTTACGAACAGATGTAGAGACCTGGTGAGCAGCGCGAGATGTCCACTTTAGTAGCCAGTTGTTCGGGGCCTTGTGCTTGATTATGATGTTTAACGCCGGACGGAACGGGTTTGACATGCGGGGTTACCACGTGCTGGCTTTGGGTACAGAGTAACATCCATTTGGAGGTTGCGCCATGTCGAAACCAAAGAAAGAGAAGACTTCAGAGACAGGTGACCAGCTTTTAGCCCCTCGTTATTTCCATGATGGTCTTCTTCAACTTTCTATGGAACGAATAAACGGATCTACCTGCCATGTTTTTTTATCTTTCGTAAGCTGATGGTTCCGTTTTAAAATGCATATGTATATCGCAGCATGAAGCTGAGGTGAAGACGCTGTAGACATGATTGATGGGCCCAATGGGATGGTCTAATCGAAACCACGGAGGTGGTCAAAGCTAGTAAAGAAGGTTTGCACATCGCACTTGAAGCGAACATAACAGTTAAGACGATGAAGTAGGTTAGTTAAAGTTATACACTTTGAAAAGCAGGCGAATCGAATGTAAGGCGAATCGAATGTATGCGCTAAAATGGGTCTGGGGTTAAATAAATTTCTGACTCGTAACCCGATTATGTAATCGGTTTGGCCAACCACCGTTTGGCTGTGGCACAGACACAGCGTCTTCATCGTTCACTTCCTTCCACCATCATGCCCTTTGGCCTCGCTATTAGCACAGAACGCGCAAAGGCACTCGAGGTATTCACACAATTTTCGGGCCTTAATCAGAACCGTACATACTCATTCGTTTCTACAGAGCGCCATTCAAGATGAGCTGATTAAACGCGGCTATAGTGCCGAACCAGGTCTGTTCACTATTACCTGTCAGCTTATAAAAGACGTTAATTCGGGAGTCCCAGACCCAGTAATGGCCGAATATATCACAATTATGATCATCAACAATAAGACTCGAGGCAAGTTTCAACACAGCTCACGCATGATTTATTTTTGACGAATTATCTTCAGACCAGATATCCTCTGAGTTAGAGGACCGTGCGTCATATACCTCCCTCCCATTTGTCGTATCTCACTTAATTTTATCGCTTTCTCAGTGATTGGATCCGTAGTAGGTACGTACCACGGCTTATAGCTGTCGTATCATTTCTCATCTTGTTCCCAGAGAGGGGTTTCATAGATTGGCTATTCACTGAGGCTGCCAAAGGCGCGCCTGAGTCAGAGCTGGGACCTCAAACTCAGACGCAACCCACCGATTCTCAACCGTCGTTACCCGCTACCTCTTTGCGCCTAGTCCCCTCCGACTCTCGCCGGAACCCTCCCAGTGGTCCCAGAAGCAATGCGCCGATTTACCAGCAGGCAATATCCCAAGCACTTCCCAATCCATCGCCCACCGCGCAAAAACGAACTGCCTCTGCTCGCTCACCTTCACCAACCGGACAGAGTCCCAATAAGACCCGACGGACGGACCTACCATCCGGACCACGCGCCATGCGTGACTCAAGACAAAGTGGTCCTCCCGGACAGCGCAGCCTCCTGGAGCGAGTCGGACCACGTACTGCGGGTAATGGGTTTCCTCGAGGGGACAATATGCAGAATAATATGCCTGGGCCCGGGGATATGGACCTGCAAACTGCTATGGCTGCAGGTTTTGTACCTGGTATGAACGGAATGGATATTAACGCTATGGCCGCGGCACAAATGGGCCCGAACCCGCTTCTGCTACAGGAAATGATGATGAACCAGATGGCAATGATGGCTCAAATGGCTACAAGTCTCGGTATGATGAATCCTGGGCAGTTTGGCGGGTTCCCAATGCAAGCTGGTGCGCAGGACGTGTCGATGTACGGCGGTCCTGGTGGTTACAATGGCCCACCCGCAGTGGGTGGGTCAAGTAGAGGTCGGGGCGGCGGGAGGGGTGGGTACAGCGGACGCGGTCGAGGTGGCGCTCCTTCTCATTTACCTATCCCAGAATCTGCTCCACAGGAGGAGCAACCCCCTCCTACTCCTCAGTCAACCGAGGCTCCTGCGTCAAATCCCTCTCCAATAGTAGTTCCTGCACCTACTCTCCCCCAGCCCGCGCCACCGAACTTTGCAGTTCCTGAGCGTCCGCAGTCACCCACCCTTTGCAAATTTTCGCTTAAGTGCACGAATCCGCACTGTCGATGGTCCCATCCCTCGCCTGTTGCAACACCTGAGAGTGGTGTCGTACTTAGCAACGAAGCATGTGAGCAAGGGAAGGACTGCAAGGATAAAGACTGCATTAAAGGACACATCAGTCCTGCGGCCGTGAACCCTGCCCCTGGTATTTACTGCTCTTTGGTTGCTGTCCGTTCGATCTGACATGATATTGTTTAGTTCCCGAGCATCAAACAACTCCGACAACTCCTGTATCGGCCCCTCCTTATGGCAGTGTCTATTGTCGCTATGGGGCAGGATGTACACGCCGAGATTGCGTTTTCCAACATCCCGCATCCCGTGCTATTCCCGGAAACATCCGGCCACAGACCCAAGCAGTTCCCTGTCGGTTCGGTGCTGGATGCACTCGTGCGACCTGCCCGTTCCAACATCCGGAAGGCCGCGTGCTCCCTTTGACTTTTCACCGCGGACTCTCAACCACTACGCCAATAGTGAGCGTTCCTGCGCCACCGACGGGGTCAATAGGCGCACCCAGCCCCCACAAAACGGTCATTTTTAACAAACCCACTCCGAGAAAAACTCTGGGTGCGAAGGCGCAAGAAATTGAGGACGAAAAGAATCGTACGATACAAGCTGTCAAAGAAGCGGAGGAAGCTGCTGCCAAAAAAAACAGTTCCAAACGCACACCTATTGCTGCATAGCCGCCAAGGGCATGCCGATGTGCTTACTCATTGACCCTGTTCATTGACCCTGTTAGAATATTGGTGGCCACTGCTAGGTTACAGGTTCTTGCGTGCACATAGACCTGTATACGTATTCTCTCCCCCTCATCCTTGCGCATCCGTTACCCACCAGTTAGTGTTGCTAAATTTATGCATACGCACGGTACTTCTATTTGCGACTCGGGGGGACCAAACTCGTAATAGATGTTTGTTCGGACTGCGACCCTTTCGGGCGCAGGCATTCGCTCTCGCAAGTCTGACGACAATCAAGAAGTTTCTGGAAGCCTCCAGAGTCTAAATTCAAGAATCACCCTTTCACTCTGTGATAGATAAGGGCTAAAATAAGGATTCAAGCCCTTGGCTTTCATCTGAACGTGATGTCAGCGTACGGACTTATCTCAGCCCCCAGAAGACCAGTCGATATGCTCCCGCCGACCGTTTGGGAGCTCCCAGAACCTGCACCCGGCAAGCCCGCCGCGCCATCCCGCCGCCTGGTATTACACCATCTCAGAGTTGACAGCGCCCGGGCGGTTCCTGGCCTCCTCGAATACACGCACGGGGTATTCGCGGCGGAGGTCGAGGCGGGGCGGACGTATCCGCAAGAAGCGCCACACACCCTCGAGGCGTTCGAGGCGTATTTCTGGGCGGCAGATGTGATCGTCGCCATCATCGGCACGAACGAAGTAGATCGGACCGGCTCGGCGGACTGGGACGTCGAGGCTGCGCGCGCCGGGCGCAGCTGGGAGGACGCGCTTGTCGGGTTCTACTACGTCAAGCCTAACTATCCGGGACGATCCTCGCATGTGCGTACCCCCTTTTGTTCTCGTGCCGAACGGTGCGGTCATCGGCGCACGAAGATGCTAATGGCGCATTGAACAGATCTGTAACGCGGGTTTCGTGATCCCGCCTCATCACCGGCAGAGCGGCTATGGGAAAACATTAGGGAAATCGTTCTTGCACTATGGTCCTGCGCTCGGATACAAGGCAAGCGTCTTCAATTTGGTATATACAAATAATACAGGAAGTATCAGGTACGCCTGCAGCTGTATGCGGTACTAGCAGTGTTACAATGAAAATCGACGTTTAGGATATGGGATTCATTGGGCTTCGTCCGTGCGGGCCTCATTCCCCGTGCAGGAAGATTACGACGAGAAGATGGGAGCGGAGAAGAATGGGTTGATGCTGTCATTTACTACCGGAACTTCGTCGATGAGGATGAATAGGCACGCCCAAGAGAATAGTCGGGGGCGTAGCATAACATCACGGTTTGGGAAAGGATGGGAAAATCAGAAAGATAAAATACTATTGACTGTTGTTGCGTTTATGATAATGCATGAACGTTCTCAATAGCTTCAGGTCACGAGGAATTAAGGTGTATGAGGGGAAGGCGTGATTAAAGACAAGTCATGACAGCGTTTCGAACAAGATTCCGGACTAGGCAGACAAATTAGAAGCACGATAGATGTAGCCCCCGTAGTGTCGGTCGAGAGGTGAGATTGTGGCCCTGAAACCCGGTCTTTGAAGTGACTTGTTATCTAGGTTAGCATCGCAAGGATCCGACGCTGGTCTTCGGATAACGATTATGCGGTTCACTAGCTAGGAGAAGATAAGAAAGGAAAATTGTACCTTCAATGTCGACCCTTGCCCGGGATAACTGTGCGACTGAGTCCTGCTCGCGCTCGAGCTCCAGTTGGTTAGCCGTTTTCTCTTCAGTAAGAAGGAGTTCCTGCAGCGTATTTGGGACAATCGGTATCAACGAAACGGCGCAAATCGTGAGACAGGATGGAGATAGGATGTCCAACCAAGAACCCAACAGACCGTTAATGCTTCCCGTCGTTGTACTATAGTTGTCCACGAGCCACGGATCTTGTCTAAATCTTTTGCATGATTGGTCACATAGTCCTGTGCGCAGCTAGCCCTGCGGATTACTGACAGTTGCACATGTATGCACGGAGAGGAAGCACGCCGCATACAGTTGATCATGTACCTTGCCCAGCAGTTCGGAGCGCGCTGATAACTGTTCAGAAGACAGTTGAGGACTATTATTCGATGACATCTGACAAGGGCAACGTACCAACTTTTCGAGCTCGTCTCTCTTAGCCCGTATGATTTTCGCATTTCTGACTTTGTTCTTCTTCTCCGAAGAGACTACAGGTTAGATGAGAAAGTGAACGGCCGAAGGAGATGGTCCTATCCCACGTTTCATTTGGTTAACCACGAGCAACAGCATACTGTGGTTTAGAAGATGATTAAGTAGATGGTGGCGTTGCTCGGGGAAAGCGCCACTGATAACGTACTCGGGATCAACGGACGACTGATCATCAAACTCCAGACCTGGGATTATGGCCTGGTTGGCTTTTTTGGACGAAGGCATCAATGCGGCTGATTGAAGTGGGCGTCAGTGCGAAGCCCAAAATCAAAATCAAATCGGGTTTTGTTTTGCGGTGGTCTGCATCGGCCCGCCTATCCACATGTCAACTTGGTTGTACACACTGCATAGGTACCCCAACCCGAGGATTGTCAACGTGTGTTCCTCGGCATACGGACATCGTACTGCATCTGGATTAGCAAGTGCGTTGGTCGCCACATGCACCGGTTGCTGGTGCTAATACTCAAAGTCATAGAGGACTCCGGTCCGACGTGGACACCAGCTGGCGGAACAAATACACCGTTTGTCCATATAATCAGCCTTAACTGGGCTTTCATTCATGTCCTTTTCATTTGGCGTAATTCTATTCCCTATTCAACATATTGCTGTTGATACGCGAGACGAGTCAGGCCAGGTGACCCAGGTCCTGCGTGACTGAGGTACATAAGGAGTGATGATAAAACCGCGATCCCAAATCCATCACAGATTATCCTGATTAGAACATCCACGATCAACCTTCTCGTCGAGAATACACCACAGCAACAACAAATGCCGATTCAGAAAGAGACAAAGTTGAACACTGGGGCCGTCATGCCCCACATTGGTCTCGGTACGGTATTTGCACGTGTCATCCTAGTGCGAATGCGTCGGTTGATCTTCTTCTCCATCAATCTAACCAGGGACGTGGAAGTCGAACCCAGGGGACGTCGAGCACGCAGTCGAGCACGCACTCAAAAATGGTTACAGACACATCGACACGGCCACAGGCTATAGTTCGTGTTACAGACATCTGACGCCCTGTTGGTTTTTCTAAATTGTATCGAATTGGCTAGACAACGAGAAGGAAGTTGGGATCGGCATCAAGGCATCCGGAGTACCACGCTCGCAAATATTTCTGACCACCAAGCTCAATAACATCGACCACAAGGATGTCCTTGGGGCCTTGAACAAATCTCTGGAGCTGCTGGGAACTGACTATGTCGATCTCTGTGAGTGGACATCTTTATGAGCTGGACAAACTATAATCTGTCGCAGACCTTATACATTGGCCCGCTCCCATGACATCTGAGTGGAAAGCCGATAAATCCCTGAACTGGCTCGATGCTTGGAAGGAGATGGAAAGGATTTATCGCGCTCATCCCGAGAAAGTCAGGGCTATCGGTACGCGCCTCTGTTTAGTCCTTCCGGGAGTTTTTTCCAACTCATTGGTGGCCTGATGTGCAGGCGTATCAAACGTGTCGGTTGCCTATCTCGAAGAACTACAAAAAGTCGCCACCGTAGTTCCCGCTGTAAATCAGATCGAGCGTCATCCGTAGGCTATACGTTCTATAACACCGCTGGTGCAGGACTCACGATCTGCGGTCGATTAGATCCTGTCCTCAAGACGATGTCCTCGCTGCGTGTAAATCTGCCGGTATCATCGTCACAGCCTACTCTCCGCTCGGTTCGGACGATTCCCCTCTATTGAAGAACGACATTGTCATCCGACTCGCCGAGAAGCACAACATCGCCCCAGCCAATGTGCTGATCTCGTTGCAAGTGAATACACCCAATGTTAACGGTAAGTGCGAAGTGTCATCAGCCACCGTCACTTCGCCGAAGCGTTCAAATATGTGTCTTCGAAATAGTTGTGCCAAAGTCCGTCACACGTGAGCGTATCGTCGGTATGTTTACTATCGTGTTAGCTTGACATAACGGGGAGGTGACGATCTTACAACCAGCAAACCTCAAAGTTGTCGACTTGACCGAGGAAGAGATTACCGAGCTGAAATTGATCGACAAGACCTCTCACTTCCGCGCGTGTCCTCCCAACTGGACAGGGTGGGGAAATCTTGGATTCCCCGATTGTTAGACACTCTCGCACGGCGTCATCCCGCCTTGTGTATGGTAATTTGTTCATGGACAATCAAATTTCTCGTTTCGCCTTTGTTGAAGTACGAGACAAGTAGTGTACGAACGCGTAAGGTAAATTAAGATCCACTATAGGCGATGGGAATATCAGCATTTTGGAAGTTACAACCACTGAGCTTGCGATAAACGGAATAGAAGAATACGACCATGCAGCATGGGAACAAGAGCGCCAGCTCCGGAAGCCACATTGTTAGGATAACGCGGATGCCTCCCATCTGATAATTGATCCGGCTGCCTCTGGAAATTCTTGACATTGTAACGACGTACCAAGCCATCGCAGCGCCGGCTCCTATTAAAGTAGGCAGAGGAAGTATGCCAAGTCCACGAAGAATAGACACGGTCCCACGAGTCAAGAGGGTGTCAGGGTAGGACAATGTTGGTTGCTGAAAAGATAATTCCTTGGTCGCCTCGTCGTTGCTTTGTCCGTTCAAGTTTTCCACCGCCCTGCTCGAGCACAACTTTCCCAGCAGTAGCGGTAATCTTGGCGCAAGTACGCTTGCTCGGCCGATACCGATGAGGTCAGCGTGTCCTTGGGAAAGTGCATCCTCAAACACGTCGGGGGACCGCATTCCGCCGGTAAGGAGAACTAACGGTGGCCGTGAAGAAGGTGCTTGAGCATGGATGGCATCTCGTGCGTCTCGAGCAAAACGAGCAAAGAAAGCTTGTCGACTTGTGGTCATGAATTCTGGGCGTTTATCTCAACGCGTGACAAGGGAAGAAAGTTACACGGCGGTCGCACCGGGATTCTCATAATCTCCTCCGCTAATCTCAATGAAGTCAACCATGTCCCAGCGGGAGATATCGACGACATGTGTGAGTGCTCTGCTTTTTGCTTCCTCCTCGGCTCGTGCGTCATAGAGCGATCCAGCACCAACGTAATCGGATGAACTGAGTTTTATCCCCAACACGAAGGGCCTAGGGAACAACTTGCGAATGGAGGACACAATCCGATAGAGCAGGTGGAGCGGAGCACGCTGGGCACTATAAGCGTCGCCTCGAATGTTACTCTAGGGCACAGTTGAATAGAATCTGACAAGGTAACCAAGCGACGATCACCTTGGGGGAAATAAATTGAGCAAGTAGATCTGCAAAGACCATTAACTTCTAACCGCAAGCAGCTACAGCAAGATCACTTACACCCATGGGATGCGTGCAACTCGACGCCGTCGAACCCCGCGTCATGTGCCAATTTCGCGCCAAGGACAAATCGGTCGACAAGATGATCAATATCTTGCGCGCTCATTGGACGAGGTG
>Ga0137359_10001064_pt1 | contig 21630 bp, 20 predicted proteins | sample Mad1_40_16metaG_FD_108281 | JGI IMG/M metagenome (GOLD analysis project Ga0137359, IMG submission 108281) | Vadose zone soil microbial communities from Angelo Coast Range Reserve, California, USA - Mad1_40_16 metaG | ecosystem: Environmental > Terrestrial > Soil > Vadose zone | place: USA... | reverse complement strand
CCTCATTGGGTGGTACTCACTTTATCGCTTCGCGGCCCCGTGCTCCCAGCCATGTGATTTTTCCGCTTGTGCGTTTTGTGCCTTTTTGTGGCTAAATCAAGTTAGCAATGAACACCCAGTACAAGATCATTACTAATGCGGCAGAGCTCCGCCTTGCGGTTGAAGAACTCGCAAGTAAGCAGGCCGTCGGCCTCGACACTGAAACCACTGAGCTCGATCCATATCTTGGCCGCCTGCGTTTGATTCAACTTGCCTCCGCCGCTGGTGTATACATCGTCGATCTCAATCGCTTCGGGGATAGTGATATGAAGCAAGGCGAGGCGCTCCGGCCTTTGCGGCAACTTTTTACTTCGCCGCGGCCGATAAAGATCGCGCACAACGCCAAGTTCGATGCCAAGTTCATCAAATACAACCTGGGCGTCGACCTCGTTGGGTTGTTCGACACGCTGCTGGCCAGTCAGCTCGTGTCCGCCGGAGATATTGAAGAACGCCACGGCCTGGCGGCGATTACTGAGCGCTATCTGAATGAAACGGTCGATAAGACTGAGCGGCTGAGCAATTGGGAATTCGAACTCTCGGAAGCTCAGTTGGAATATGCGGCCCGGGATGCCGCGGTGTTGCTGCCGTTGCGTGACAAGCTGATCGAGAGAATTAAGGCGCTGGATCTGGTGCAGTGCGCCCAGCTCGAGTTTGAATGCGTGATGCCCGTCGTAGATATTGAACTGACCGGTTTTTACATGAAAAAAGACCGATGGATGGAACAACTTGCCATCGTGGGAGAGCGGCGCGCTGAGCTCGCCAATGAACTACAAGAGATGCTGGGAGAAGGTGTAGCGCAGGCGTCGCTGTTCGGGCCGGCACGCGCGAACATCAACCTCGACTCGCAACAGCAAGTGACGGAGTCGTTAACCCGGCTGGGCATCCCGCTGCCGGACTCGACTCGCAATTGGAAATTGCAGCCGCTGGCCGCGCAGTATCCGGTGGTGGCAAAGCTGCTCGAGTACCGCACGATGCAAAAGGCTTTGACCAGCTATGGTCAGAACATGATTGAGTTCATCAATCCCAGGACGGGCCGGCTGCACGCGGACTTTCGACAGATTGGCGCGCCCACCGGCCGCTTTGCCTGCACCAATCCCAATATTCAACAGGTCCCGCACGCCGTCGAGTACCGGCGTTGCTTTACCGGCCATCCCGAAGCACGCAGATTGGTGATCGCTGACTATTCGCAAATCGAATTGCGCATCCTCGCAGAGTTCTCTGGCGATCAGGCCTTTATTGACGCTTTCAGATCGGGCGCCGATTTGCATCGAGTGACTGCCGCGCAGGTGTTCGGCGTTGAGCAGGATCAGGTGACAAAGGAGCAACGTGATTTTGCGAAGCGGCTGAACTTCGGGGTCGTGTACGGCATCGGCGCGCAACGCTTTTCGATGATGACCGGATTGGGCGTGACTGAGGCTGAAGATGTCTTGCGTCGTTACTTTGCGACTTATCGAAAGCTGGACACATATCTCCGCGATTCAGCCACCCGGGCTGTGAGCGACAAGCAGGCCCGTACAGCTTCCGGGAGGCTGGTGCGTTTTAATTTCGACCCGTCGGATCGTCAACAGGTTTCGATGACCCAGCGCAACGGTAAGAACGCGCCCATCCAGGGTACCAGCGCGGATATTCTAAAACGCGCCCTGCGACTCTTGAATGACGAGCTCCGCGGCACCTCCGGAAAGATAGTGAACATCATTCACGACGAGATCGTTGTCGAAGTAGATGAGAGCGAATCTGAAGACGTGGCAACAAAAGTTGAGCGGGCCATGGTAACGGCGGGTGAAGAATATGTGCAGACTGTACCGGTGAAAGTAGAATTTCAGATCGCTCGCGAATGGGCCAAGTAGGTAGCGGGGCAGTAGCCCGACCGTCAAGGGAGGGCTCAACAGTTAGCACCTGAGCCCTCCCTGACGGTCGGGCTACTGCCCCGCTTAGCCACAAAGCTAACAATGCTGATAGATTCGTTCGCGCCAAATCCGGATGCTGTCGAAACGCACAGCATTGCCATTAACGCATCCCTGGAAGAAGTGAATAGTGCGCTCTGGACCGCGGACCTTGGTGGCTCCCTAATCATCAAGCTGCTGATGGGGTTGCGATCCCTGCCAGAGTTTATCTTGCGTCGCGGTTGTGTGCCGCCGCGAAAGCGAGTGATCACTTTGCAGACGATGATCGATTCGGGTTTCGGCCTCATGGCCAACCAGCCGGAAGAGATCGTGCTCGGAGTCACCGGAAAGTTCTGGCGGCCGACCGTTAATATCTCAGCATTCAATCGCGAAGATTTTGACCGTCCCGTGCCGCCAGGTTTAGCCCAGGCAGTCTGGAATTTCAGCATTAAAGAGGACCAACCCAGAGGAACGATCTTGTCTACTGAAACCAGGGTCGTCTGTGCTGATGACGCGAGCCGGCGCAAGTTTCGCACCTACTGGTTCTTTGTGCGGCCGTTCAGCGGGCTCATTCGGCGTTTGATGCTGCGAGCTGTGCGAAGGCAGGCGGGGCAGTAGCCCGACCGTTAGGGAGGGCTCAACCGCCAAATTTAAGGAGCCCTCCCTAACGGTCGGGCTACTGCCCCGAGTCATTCGGTGAACATTTTCATCATCTAAGTCATATAATCCGCTCGCCCGTGCGACTAATACTTTGAACACGGAGCGAATCCGTGGGAATAGACCGACCAATAGACGGAATGGATATTGCGGAGTTTAAGGCTGAACTGGAAACGCTCCACCGCGCGAGTTTCGGCTGGGCGTTGCATTGCTGCCGCCGTGACCGCGTCGAGGCCGAAGAAATTCTGCAGACGGTCTATTTGAAGATCCTTGAAGGCAAAGCGTGTTTTCGCGGCGAGGCCGGCCTAAAGACCTGGCTGTTTGCGGTGATTCGCAAGACCGCTACCAGCGCACATCGCAAGAACCTCTTGCGCAGGCTGAGATGGTCCGATGGTTCGGACCAGGCCACTTTGATTTCTCGTTTTGAACAACCGGGCGTGGCTTTCGAAAAATCCGAAGCGCAGGCGGTGTTTCAAAACGCTCTGAAGAGTTTGCCGCGCCGGCAACGTGAAGCTTTGCACCTCGTCTTTTACCAGGACCTGAGCTTGAGGGAAGCCGCCGAAGTAATGGGTATCTCCATTGGCAGTGCTCGTCAGCATTATGACCGCGGCAAGAAACGTTTACGCGAATGTTTGGGACAAACGGAAAGTTTCTATGGAATTGATTGGAGAGGAAAAGAGAATCCGGGCGCTGTTTAGCGAAGTCAGGCTCGCGGACGGACAGACCGCTCCCAGCTTTGCAGGCGTGTGGAACCGCGCGCAGAAAAAGACCGTTCGCTCGACAAAAGCATTGAATTTGTCGCTCGTCATGACTACCGCTCTGTTGGTTTGCGCTTTGGTTTCGATGGCCTGGTGGTCGAAGCATTGGCAGCAGAGGCAAGACGCAGTCATCGGCAAAGTCCATTCGAAAACATCCCCCACCGTCGAGGTTGTGCACCCGGCAAATAATCTGGAACCTGTAAACGTCACTCCGCAAGGCTCTACTTATAAACCGCGCGCGCTAAAGTCAGCCGCGCGTCGGGATGCCGTTCTGGTCGCGGCCGGCGAGAAAACCTTGCGCGATGCGAAGACTATCGCGAGTTGGCAATCACCGACCGCCACACTGTTGGGCTCGTCGAGTGATGAATTGCTCAAGTCGCTGCCGCAACTTAATCAAACGGTCGACGAGTTGAAATCATTTCTGCGCGATCGACCTCAATAGGCAGCCTAAGTAGGTGGCGTATAGAAGGAGAAAAGTAATGAAGAAGAAAATCGGACTCTTAGTCGGAGTTTTCGCCGCAGCTACTCTTTTAAGCGTGGTGCTCGTCTCTGCGCAGCAACCTGAACCGCCGCAGCCAAGATCTCAACAGCAGCCACAGCCACCGCCTCCGCCCCCGGATCCGTTTGGCGATGCAATATTCCCGCCCTACATGGTTATGCAGCATCAGCGAGAACTGGGGCTGACTGATGAACAGAAGACGTTCATGCGTGGCGAGATCAATCGCACGACGACCCGCTTTAACGAACTGCAGTGGCAGTTGCAGGATGCTATGGAGGCCCTGCACGAAACCATGAAGGCGAATTCCGTGAACGAGCAATTGGCGCTGTCTCAACTCGACAAGGTGCTGGACAATGAACGCGAGATGAAACGCGCGCACATGGAGCTGGCTATTCGGATCAAGAACAAATTGACGCCGGAACAACAGGCGAAGCTGCAATCGATGAAACGTCCGAGGGGGCCGGGACCTGGCGGGCCAGGACAAGGACCGGGTGCGCCAGGGCAAAAACCGCCTGACAATGCTCCCGATCAGGAATACTAGCGGCGGATGAACGAGGACAACACTTAAGAACTATGAGGCCGTCTTTCCTGGGTTGGGCTTATCCGCGTAAATCCGGGTGTATCTGCAGCTAATTTGTGTTGAATTAGAAAAGGGCAGGCCGAGCTTAAGAAGCTTTGGCCTGCCTTCTCCATATTAAATACACAGGTATTCCGGTAAGCACCAGCAGATAGCCGATCCCCGAAGTTGCCGGTGTCAGATAAGCCAGATCGAGCACCAACAACAGCGCAATGCCGATGTAGACGATGGGCACTATGGGATAGCCAAATGTGCGATACGGCCTGTCCATGTCCGGTGCCTTGCGACGCATTACGAAGACAGCTCCGACCATCAACGCATAAAAAATGAGATCCGCAGAGATAACGTAGTCGAGTAGTTGGCCGTAGACGTTTCCGTACTTAAACTCTCCCGATTTCGCACCGGCGGTCACGGTTCGCGGCAGCGTCAGCAAAGAGGCCCAGATGCCCTGCGCTAAGAGCGCGGCCAGCGGCACGTGACGCGAACTGAGCCTGCCTGCCCGCTTGAAAAAGAGACCATCGCGAGCCATGGCGTAATAGATCCGCGCTCCTGCCAAAATCAATCCGTTGTTGCAGCCGAACGTCGAAATCATAATAGCTATGGCGATCATGATCATGCCCGGGTGACCAAACGCTGCTTTCATCGTTTCAGTGGCTACAGTATTGGGAGGCTTCTGCAAACCCGGAAAGGCGCTGAGCGGCAGGGTGACGATGTACGCAAGATTAGCGAGCAGGTACAGCGCGACGACGGTTCCACAGCCAATCAGCAGGGCCCGCGGCAGATTGCGTCCCGGCTCTTTTATTTCGCTGCCCGTGAACGTGACATTGTTCCAGGCTGATTGAGCGAACAACGGACCGACCATCGCCAGTCCAACCAGCATCAACAACCAAAACCCGTTTGTGTTTGTCAGTCCGGCTTGCACTGCTCCGGGATTCCACCCGGCGTTAAGCCAGGGATTCCACCATGAAGACGTCTGGGCTGCGCCACCGCTGTTCCACCCGAGCAGTAGGCCGATCAGGATCAAGCCGATGAGCGCCGCCGTCTTGGTGAAAGTAAAAGTATTTTGGATTAGCCTGCCCGTTCTTAATCCGCGGGTGTTCGTGAAAGTTAGAACGAGAATGAGCAGGATCGCGACGAGTTGTTGCGTTGAAAGAGTAATCGCATAGCTTCCCAGATGAATGGGCCGAATCAGGTAGTTGCCGTCGGACACACGATCCGTCAACACGCCCATGAAGTTGGCGAAGGCGACAGCGACGGCTGCAATCGTGCCCGTTTGCACGACGAAGAAGAGTGACCAGCCGAAGAGAAAGCCGGTTGCGGGACCATAGGCCTCGCGCAGGAAAACGTATTGGCCGCCTGCGCGCGGCATCATCGCCGCCAACTCTGCACAGCAAAGCGCGCCCGTAATCGTTAGCACTCCGGCGATTGCCCACGCGGCCAAAAGCCATCCGGGCGCACCCACCAGCGCCGCGGACTTTGCCGAAACAATGAAAATGCCCGAGCCGATCATCGACCCGATTACGATCATCGTCGCATCGAGGAGACTGAGGCCGCGGACCAACCGCATAGGCTCAACTGATTTCTGGCCGGTCGGGTCCATAAGCAGTTGTCCCTCCGTTCATTTGGTCGAAGAGTTTTCAGCAGACCTGTAAAACGCGCGGACGATATGTCAATAACTGCGAAAGATCAATTAAATAAGGCGTGCTTTTTCTGCAACCACCGGCTGTTCCCAGCGTGTTGACGAGGCGAACTCCCGAGCGGGTTACCGCAGAAGACCAAAGATTTCGTCAGGAATTGCAGGGCGATCCACACGGAATGACTCAGAACAAGAACCGCTTAGTGTTGCTTCGTGAGACTTCGTGGATCGATTATTCCCAGCTAATCCCGCCGGCTGATTGTCGCGTGATATACTCCGATTCGAATTATGGCTGAATTTATTTGTCGTCTGGGAACGCCGGCGGGCGAAATCGTGACGCGCACGGTCGAGGCCATGGCCGCGACCGAAGCGCGCGCGCGACTCGAGCGCGAAGGCTTCAAAGTCTTTGCCGTTACGCCGCCAAAAGTTTCGGGCCTCACCTCGTTCACTAAAACCGGGACCACGGCCCGGGCCCGGGTCAAGCCAAACGACTTCCTGCTTTTTAATCAGCAGCTCGCGGCGTTGTTGCGCGCGGGCATTCCCATTCTGCAAGCGATAACCATGCTGAGCCGGCGAGCCACGTCGGTGCGTCTGCGCGCGGTGCTGGAAGAAGTCGAAACGGCAATTCGCGGCGGCGCGGCGGTATCGCAAGCTTTCGCTGCGCAGGGCTAGCTCTTTCCGCGTATTTACACGGCGTCGATTTTAGCCGGCGAGCGTTCAGGCGCGCTGGACGAAGTGCTTTCGCGATATGTCAGTTACATGCGGCGATCGGTTGGTTTGCGAAGAAAGATTCGCGGCGCCCTCGCCTATCCGGCCTTCTTGCTGGTGGCCTGTCTGGGCATGGTGATCTTTCTAACGACCTTTGTCGTGCCGAGAATGTCCGATTTGTTTGCCGGCTTTGGGAACGATTTGCCGACCGTCACGCGAATCGTGCTGGGACTTTCTAACTGGATAATCGGCAATGCGTTTTGGTTCGGGCCCTTGGTCATAATCAGCGCCGTCGTTTTTTTCATTTGGTCGCGAACGCCTTCGGGTCGCCTGGTGATTGACGCTTTTCTGCTGCGGTTGCCACTGGCCGGAAAACTTCTAACTCAGATGTCGACGGCCCAGGCGTCGCGCTCGCTGGCAACACTCCTGGCGGGCGGTATCACGCTGGTCGAGTCATGGGAGATCGCGGCCGAATCGATCACGAACCTGGAATTACGGCGCCGCAGTTCGGCGATATTGCCACTGATTCGCGAAGGCCGGTCATTCACCGAGAGTTTGGAGACGGCCAACTGGATGCCCGATTTGGCCATCGATATGATTGGTATCGGCGAACGTTCGGGCAGTTTGCGCGAGATGCTCGACGAAGTGGCTACTTTCTACGACGCTGAATCTGAGGTGCGTTTAGAACAGTTGACGACCACGCTCGAGCCTGCGATTCTGGTGGTGATGGGTGGCGTCGTAGTAATGATCCTCCTGGCGATCTATTTGCCGATCATCCAGTCGATTTCGCACGGGCCAATGATAAACCGTTGAGGTGGCGCAAGTTGTTAACTTGTGCAGATTAGATCGATTAAGGGAAGGCAAGTTAACAACTTGCGGTACGAGATGAAGGAATTCACGGAAGAACAAGTTGGCACTCCGCCCGCAGATGCCCTCAAGGGTAGCGGCGCGGATGCGGACGAAAAGCTGGCCCCGTTGCCTCCAGCGGCTGAGCCGCCGGAAATCCGACAAGCCAGAGAATTAGCGAGTCGTTACCGGCTGCCTTTCGTCAATCTATTGCCCAAAGACGGTGAATCGCCAATCGACTATTCGTTACTCAGCGAGCTTCCGGTCGATCTGATGGTGCGCCATCAATTTGTGCCGCTGCGGCGCGAAAACGGAAAACTGCACATCGCTATGGCGGACCCAACTGACCTGGATCTGCTGGACGATCTTGCCGGAGCGTTGCGCATGCGGCTGGTGCCGCACGTGGCCACCGCCGGCGCGATCGATGTCGTGTTGCGCAAAGGCGACGCCACCCAGCGCGTCTTGCAGGAAGCCGCTTCGGGCTTTCGCATTTCGCTGGTGCGGGAAACGGAAGCGGGCGAGGAAGTTCTCGATCTGGATCGTTTGGCGACCGACAGCGAGATGTCGCCGATCATCAAATTGGTCGACACGATCATCTACAATGCGATGGAGTCGCGCGCCTCTGACATTCACATCGAAACTCGTGACACGGAAGTCCAGGTCAAGTACCGCATCGATGGCGCGCTGTATCAGAAAGTCGATCCGATCGATCTTGCCTATCATCAGACGTTAATCTCGCGCATCAAGGTCATGTCCGAACTCGACATTGCCGAACGCCGTGTGCCGCAGGACGGCCGCTTTCGCGTGCGCTATAAAGGACGAAATGTTGATTTCCGCGTTTCGATCATGCCGACAGTACACGGCGAAGACGCAGTGATTCGTATTCTGGACAAAGAACAAATCAATGAAGAATTTAAGAATCTGGATCTGAACGTAGTTGGATTCGATCCGGACGATCTCAGGAAGTTTCGCCGCTACATCGCCGAGCCGTACGGAATGGTGCTGGTTACCGGCCCGACCGGCTCGGGCAAAACAACCACGCTCTATGCCGCGCTCAACGAGATTCGAAACGAAGAAGACAAGATCATTACGATCGAAGATCCGGTCGAATATCAGTTGCACGGCATCACCCAAATTCCGGTGAACGAGAAAAAAGGTTTGACGTTTGCGCGCGGGTTGCGTTCGATTCTGCGCCATGACCCCGACAAGATCATGGTCGGTGAGATTCGCGACGAAGAGACGGCCCAGATCGCGATTCAATCTGCTCTGACCGGACACCTGGTATTCACCACGGTGCACGCGAACAATGTTATCGATGTGATTGGCCGTTTTCTAAACATGGGCGTCGAGCCTTATAACTTTGTCTCGTCCCTGAATTGCGTGCTGGCTCAACGTCTGATCCGAGTGCTTTGTCCGGTTTGCCGTCGTGGCTTTCATCCTTCCGATGCCGAGTTATTCGAATCCGGTCTGCGTCCGGAAGAACAGCATGGCAGTGTCTTTTATGAAAACGTTGGTTGCGATGCCTGTAATCACACGGGCTATCGCGGCCGTACGGCGATACATGAGTTGCTGGATCTCAGCGACAACATTCGCGAAATGATCGTCGAACGACGGCCCGGTTCAGAAGTACGGCGCGCGGCAGAGGCCGAAGGGCTGACCAGCTTGCGCGAATCCGCTTTGAAGAAGGTCTTTTCGGGCGTTTCGACGCTGCACGAAATCAACCGGGTCACCTTTGTTGAGGAAGTGAACCTGGCCGGGCGCCGCTAGGAACCGCAACCTTCCCGGGGTAAAATGCCCTGCAAACTCGCCGCTCTCCTTTCTCTTTAAGATAGGACGGCTTTTCTGATAGACTGCGCGAGCTTTTGGCATTGCGGAACTGGTCCCGGCCGCATGCGTGTAATGACCAAGACGCCCGAAGTCCTCGGGTCAAATTCAAAGCAGTTCGTTCCGAGAGGTTCCATTATGAAATCAAGAAACCATTTGCACTCGATCGTCGCGCTCGTCATCGTCACCTGCATGCTGGCGGTGCCGGTTAGCGCCCTGGGAAAAAAGGGCAAAGACAACTTCAACCGCGGCCTGAAGTACGAGGAGGCGCAGCAGTGGGAGAAGGCTGCCCAGGAGTTCACTCTGGCTGTCGCGGCGGATCCGTCGAATGTGGATTACCAACTTCACTATCGCCGCGCCATCTTCAATGCCTCGCAGACGTTCATGCAGCAGGGACGATCGCTGGCAGAGGCGCGCGATTATGTCGGAGCCTACAACGCGTTTCGTCAGGCCTTCGGTTACGATCCGGTGAACCAGCTCGCGGTTTCGGAAATGGAACGGATGGTACGGCTGCAGGAAGTTAAGGAAGGGAAGACGCCGGGGGCTGGAAGTGACGCGAAATCGCTATCGGCTGACGGAGCGGGAACTCCGGCGACCACCTCGACTGCTCGCCCGGCAGAGGCACCCATCTCGACAAAACAAGAGCCGGCGCGGGTGATCACTTTCAACGGCGACCTGAAGCAATTCATCCGCACGATGGCGGATCAGCTGAACCTCAATGTCATCTTTGATCGCCAGTCGTTTGCTCAGCCGCGAAACATCGATGTGAGCCTGCGCGACGTGACGACGGCGAAGGCGCTTGATTACATCTTTCTTCAGGAGAATCTATTCTTTCAAAAACTGGATCGCCGCACGATCCTGGTCGCCGATCAGGCTCGCCGCCAGCAGTACCAGCAACTGGTCGTGCGCACTTTCTATATTTCAAACTCGGATCCGGATAAGGCGAAGGCGCTAATTACTCAGGCCCTGCCAGCTTCGGTCGGACGGCCGCAGTCGATCGTGGTTTCTGATAAAGACACCAACAGTTTGACGGTTCGGGACACGGCTGAAAATGTAAAACTGATCGGCGATTTATTGCAGAGTATCGACAAGGATCGCGCCGAAGTTGTGATGGATGTGAACATCTATGAAGTGTCGCGATCCAGCTTGCTGCAGATTGGAAATCAATTGGGCAGCGGGACGTTCAATCTGGGTGGGTCGCCGGGGTTGTCGGTGTTGACGTCAAACGGAACGACCAGTACCTCCAGTCCAGGTGTTGATCTGCGGAGTATTGTCGGGCTCGTGCCCACCGGCGCGGCCGCGGCCCTGGTAATTCCGCCTTCGGTGCTTACAGCTTTTCAGAGCAAAAACAACTCCCGATTGCTGGCCTCGACACAGATTCACGCCTTCAATAACGAAGAGTCGACCGCTCGGATTGGCCAGCGGGTACCGGTCCAGACGGCGCAAGCCTATCCCTTTGGCGTTCAGACGGGCACCACCACTAATACTCAGACGGGATTTCCCTCAGGCGGTTTTCCGGTTATCAATTATGAGCCGACGGGTCTGACTCTGAACTTTACGCCGCAGGTATTTCCCAACCTCGATGTGCAGGTCAAGATGAAGATTGAGTCGAAGGACGTGAGCGGAGCCAGTACCCTGACTCCGACCTTCACCGAGCGCACGATCACGGGCACGGCGCGCGTGCAGAATAACCGCACGATGATGCTGGCGAGTGTGACCCAGGATGTCCAGTCGAATGGACGACAGGGGCTGCCGTTTCTCGGCGGGCTTCCCATTCTCGGTCGATTCTTCACTTCGCCGACCAAGGACAATCGCCAGGTGGATATTGTCATCGCAGTGACACCGCGGGTGCTGCGCGCCCCGGCGGTGACGCCGCGCGATGAAGAGATGAGGCCCAGCGGTACGCTGACTTCACCGACCACGGGTTCGATTGCCACGCTGATGCAGGAGACCGAACGCGAAGAGGCTGAGATCGCGGCTCGCAGCAGAACAAAAGACGCCCCCGTGCAAATAGCCGACGCGCAGGTGACTTATGTGCCAGCGGCTAACCCGGCCGTCGCCGCTCAGCCGAACGCCAATACCAGCACGACGAGTGATGTTGTTGCAGCACAGTTGGTGCCGGTATCTCAGAGCAACAACGTTGCGCCGCCGCAGACGCAAACCGCTGCCCTGGTTGTTCCGGCAAAGAAAGACGGAGTTACCGGATCGACGGATGCGGCAATGCCTCAGCCAAAAGCAGTGGCAATCAACTCTCAACCTGAGCCGCCGGCGTCGCAGAAGATGGATATCGCGAGCGCGCTCAAGAGTATCGTATCGCCAACCACTGGCGTGTCGGGAACTGCCGCCAGCGCTAAGCAGGATGCAAACGTAAGCCCGGTCGTCGAAGAACTTTCGCCCAAGAGCGAGAAGACCGATATCAGTGCCAGGCCCAATGCGGTGGCAGCGGGTGTTGTTGGGTTGAGTCTCTCTCCCGGGCAAAGCGAGATGCGAGTGGGCGAAAAGCGTCAACTCGCGTTGGGCGTGAGAACCGGAGCGCCGTTGGGACTCGCGGTGCTGACTCTGCGTTTCGATCCACGCGTGGCTAAGATCAATTCCGTTACGGCGGGCGCTCTCTTCGCTAATGCGAAAACCGCTCCGGCTCTGACACAGTCTATGGATCAGAGCGGAATGCTCCTGATTTCGTTAGCGCCCGCTGCCGGTTCGCCGGTCAGTGGCGAAGGCGTTTTGCTCAACATTGAATTCGAAGCACTGGCGGGCGGTGACAGCTTATTGGCTTTTGACCTGGCGAATGTGCACCTGGTCGCCAGCGATGGCCGTAACATTCTGCTTCAGGCCGAGCCGGTTAAGTTAACGGTGAAGTAGGTGAACTACAAGTCAGAAAGCAGAAAGCAGAAGGCGGAAAGCAGAAAGCGTCAGGCTCCGGTTTTGCCGCGTAATGCCTACTGCCTACTGCCTTCTGGTGTTCGCGGCTTCTCGTTGATCGAGTTGGTGATCACAATCACCGTACTAGCCATCCTGACTCTCGGAACAATTCCCCTCGTTCAGGTCGCGGTCAAGCGGCAGAAAGAGGCGGAACTGCGTGAAGCCTTACGCACCATGCGCGAGGCTATCGATCAGTTTCATCGGGAAGCTCTGGCGGGCGCGCAGGCGCAAGCAAACCAACAGCAACAACAGGTCGACCCTAACTCTGGACAAGTCAGACCAAATACGGCTGGGCAGAACCCGAATGTCTTTGCCGATCCGCGAGTGCGTGTTTATATCACGGATCAGACGATATTCACGGCAGAGAACATCGATCGCTATCCACCGGATCTCGACACGCTCGTCAAAGGCGTCAGTGTATTGCCGATTACCAGCGGCTCTCTGGGCCGCCGAGGGAATGCGAATGTCACTGCGCTTGAAGCCGCGACAGAGGCGTCAACGATTCCGAAAACCAAGGTCTATCTGCGCCGGATTCCGGTCGATCCGATGACCGGTCACGCCGACTGGGATTTTCGCTCTTGTTACGATCCCGCAGATTCAACTTCCTGGGGGAGTGAAAACGTTTTCGACGTCCATTCGAAGTCGAAAGGGACGTCGTTGAATGGAGAGAAGTATAGTGACTGGTAAGAAGAGTAAGCAGAAGGCAGTAAGCAGTCAGCAGGTGAGAAAGCGCGGACTGCTCATTGCTGCTGGTTTTACCCTGCTCGAACTGATGATCGTTATTTCGATCATCATCATTCTGGCGTCGATAGCGCTGCCGCAATATCAAAAAACCATCATGCATGCGCGCGAAACGGTTTTGCGCGATGACCTTTTCAAGATGCGGTCGTTACTCGATGAGTACGCAGCGGACAAAGGAAAACTGCCGCAATCGCTCGACGATCTGGTCACCGAGCATTACCTGCGCGAAGTTCCGAAAGATCCCATCACTGACAATAAAGATTGGTCCGTGGTCACCGGCGAAGATCCTTTTTCGAATGAAGGCGGGAGCGGAGTTACGGACGTGCACAGTTCATCGGGCGACGTTTCGACAGAAGGCACGCCGTACAGTGAATGGTAAAGGCTTTTCGGATTTTTGATTTGCGATTTTTGATTTCGGCTCGAGACAGAGCCAATCGCAAATCCAAGATCCAAAATCGAAAATAACTTAATGCCTGCAAATCCCCTCGGTAAACTCCTGAAGCCCCGTTTCCCGCCCTGCGCCGTCGGTATCGATAGTGGCGGCGCTGCAGTGGTCCAGCTCGACCGAACTCGCAGCGGATTCACAGTCAAGCGCGCAGCCTCAATCAATCTGCCAACCGGTTTGGTGCGCGCGAGCTTTGATGAAAGTAATATCGACGATCCGGCGGAATTAACCAGAGCTCTCTCGGATCTGCTGGCCGCCGCCGGTCTGCTTCACCAGCGCAAATGGTCGGTGACGTTGCCGGAAACTTCTACGCGCGCCGCTGTCCTCGCGCTGGAAGGCGCGCCCACTTCACGCCGGGAGTTGGAAGAGGTGCTCGAGTGGAAAATAGAGCGCAGCTTTGGCGCCCCGCTGTCCGAACTGCGTGTTTCCCGGGACCAGTTGGCGCCTGACTCGCAGAGGCAGTCGCGCTATCTGATTACTGCGATTAGGCACTCGGTCCTGGCTGAATACGAAGCAATTTTCGCGGGCCTGGGATGGCAGGCCGGATTGATCCTGCCGCGTCATGCGGGCGAAGAACAATGGTTGCGCAATGGTCAACAAGGCGACGGGTTGCTGCTGACTGCGCATGCCGAAGGCTTTACGGCGGTGCTCATGCGCAACAACCAACCCATCACTTTGCGAGCGGTGTTTTGTGAGGCTGAGGAGCGCGATGACGAACTTCACCGCGTGTTATTGTTCTATCGCGAACGCTCGGGATCGAATGGATCAGGCGATAGCGCTTCAGTCGACCGATTACTATTAGTAGGGGACTGGTTGGACAAACAAAGGGTCGTCACCATTGCGCAGGAGACGCTGGGGGTAACGCTGAGGCCGCTCACTGCGGCGGACGTCGGATTGGTGATTCCCGCGCGGGATTTGGCCTTTGATACGATTGCCGCACCCGCTGGCCTGGCGACGCTGGCCTGGTAGGAGAAATATAGGACCGATACGGCCTATTCTCGGATTGAAACTTTAACCGTTCCGGTAACGTAAAACCGGAGCAATTGCAACGATGAGTGCAGCGATTATAGTAAAACCCGGCGCCCAGGGCGACGGTGAACTGGTTCTGAGTGCCCTGGCCGGTCGCGAAATCTCTTTTGAAGAGCTCGTGCGCAGATACCAACGGCCGATCGCTGCCTACGTGTATCGCATGATCGGCGACTATGACGCGGCGCTCGATCTGACCCAGGAAGTCTTTATCAAGGTCTATAACTCGCTCACGCGCTATCGGCCGGAGTTTAAGTTCTCTACCTGGATCTATAAGATTGCGCACAACGCTGCGATAGATCACCTGCGCCGGCACGCCGTGCGCGAGCAGTCTCTGACGATAGGAATTGACGGCGAGCGCAGAGAGATTGCAATCGAAAGCCGCCGCCTTACGCCCGAACAGGAAAGCGAAAGAAAAGAGAAACGTTCCGAAATCGAATGCGTGGTGCAATTGCTGCCGGCAGCTTATCGTGAGTTGATCGTGCTGAGACATTCGCAGGATTTAAGCTATGACGAAATTGCGGAAGTTACAGGTCTCCCCCTCGGCACTGTCAAGAATCGTTTGTTCCGCGCCCGTGAGGCCATGCGCGATCATTTGCTCGAGCGAGGCATCAGCAGTCCTTAGGATGTTCGGCAAACAAGAGATTTGTCGGGCATAGCGCGGGCGAAGAAAATTCTATGAACGCCCCTACCAGTGAGCAGCAGAACTGCCAACTCGAAGATGTGGCCGCTTATCTCGACGGCGAGTTAGGCGGGGTCTCTCTGGAGGCTTTCGAAGCGCACTTAAAGACGTGTCCGGATTGTGCGACGGAACTGAGAGAGCAGCGCCAGTTGCTTTGCACTCTGGACTTCGCTTTTAACGAAGCGCGCCCTTTCGAGTTGCCGCATAATTTCACCCGCGTGGTGGCAGCGCATGCCGAGAATGATCTGAGCGGGATGCGCAGGAAAAGCGAGCGTCGCCGCGCGGTTCAATTGTGTGCAATTCTCGCGCTGGTTTCTTTCGCTTTGCTGGGTGCCGCTGCGCGAACACTGGTCTTTGACCCAATTCGGTCCTTTCTCCGCGTCATGGGAAGTCTGCTCGGACTTTTGGGGCAGGCGGTTTACGATGCCGGCACCGGCATTGCTGTTATCGTTCGGGTCGTCGGGCGCGCGGCGGTTCTTGGTCCGCACGGCTGGTGGTTGTCCCTGACCCTGGCTTTCATAATCTCGCTTTTGCTCCTGCCTTTTCTAATCGCCAAATATCATCGCGCGCAAATCACTGAATAGGAGACTTAAATTCTATTCAAATGACGGCGAACGGGCTCTCTCGAGAGAATCAAATCAGCGCCTGCGCTGTGCAGGCTTTCTGCAAAACAATTGCCCTTCTCGGAGCGCTCCTCGTGTGGATGATTGTGGCCCAGGCACAGGCCGTGTCTGACGAACATCCGGGGGACCCGCGGGCAAAAGTGATCGACGGGGTTGTTAACAACACTGTGTTCGGTCTCGGCCAGTCCATTAGAATTACAGGTTCGGTTAAACAAGGGGCCATTGCATTCGGCGGCGACGTGATTGTCGAAGGCTCGGTCGACGGTGACGTTGCGGCTATCGGCGGTTCAGTAATCCAGCGCGAGGGCTCACGAATTGGTGGCGACGTAATAGTGCTCGGTGGCATTTATCATCACGGCAAGGCCGCGCCCGGACGCGATCCGCAAAGCGTGACGATTATGTATGCCGGTTATGAAGACGAGTTACGACAAGTAATGCGCGATCCCTTTAGTCTCCTGCGTCCGCAATTGACCGCGGCATTTCTGGGGACTCGGTTGCTCGCCGTCCTGGTCTGGTTCATTATTTCCCTGGCTCTGACCGCAGTGATGCCGAACACAGTCAGTAGAGCGGTGACTCGTTTGCAGTTAAATAGTTTGCGCGTGGCGATCATAGCCCTGATTGGATCGATCGTGATTGGGCTGGGTGTGCCGCTGCTCTTGCTCGTGCTCCCGTCAATTATCGGCGCGCCGATCTTGATCATGGCACTGCTTCTGGTTCTGGTTTCGAGCTTGTTTGGCCGCGTTGTGATCTTTGCGGCAACTGGGGTTTGGTTGCGCCGTCGCTTTTTCCCCGGGATACAATCGGACTCGGTGGCTCTCCTGCTGGGCGTGGTGTTCTGGGTGACGCTTGAGTCTCTGCCGTACGTTTGGCCGTTCGTCATCGCCGGTTTGATTGCTGTCAGTTTGGGTCTGGCCTTAACCGCTCGGTATCGCATAAGTTGGAGGAAGCCGCGGTCGGCTGAGCCTTGATGACTGCGGAGTAAACTGCATTGCTGTTTGTGTGCAAGATTGGTAAAGGTTGTTGCCTTCATTCGCAGAGTGGACAGATGACGCGTTGGTCGTTGCGGCGGGCGCGGGCGACGAAGCGGCTTTCGAGCAATTGTTCGAACGTCACCGCCGTCAGGTAGCTCGCATCGCGGGCCGCTATTTCTCTCAACGCGAACAGATAGAAGAGATCATCCAGGACAGCTTTACCAAGGCTTACTTCGCGCTCAAGACTTATCATGGCACCCACGAGGCATCTTTCCGAGCCTGGCTGACACAGATTGCGGTCAACACATGCTACGACCAACTGCGGCGGGCGCGGCGCCGGCCGGAACATGCTGTCGAGGACTTTAATGACAACGAAGCACATGAATTTGCCGGGCAGCTTCGTGGGGCTGCCAGCGATGTCGAAAGCGCTTTGGTCTCGCGTGATCTGGCCGTGAAACTTCTGGCGCGGCTCAGTGCCGATGATCGGTTGGTTCTGACCCTGCTGGATGTCGAAGGCTTCTCGGTCGCTGAGATTTCAGAAATGACCAGTTGGTCGGTTTCAAAGGTCAAAGTGCGCGCGCATCGGGCCCGCGCGCATTTGCGCCGAGTGATGAAGCGGTTCTTGTAGCCATCGTCAGCAGTCGGTTTTCCAAGTGCCCCCGGGCGAGAATTCATGTAACTTATATTGGTTCCGTGTCGTCTTTCTTGAGGAAGCGCGGAATTAGCAGGCGCTGTTGGATCTCAAAATGTTCAGAGTAAATCGACAAAATGACGACCAATTGGACTGTGCGGGTCGTCTGGTGTTGCTTGCCGCAGCCCGAAATGATGATGAGGTTGAGGCGGCAGCGTCTTCACCATTTTTGTACACACGACTGCGCGCCCGAATATCGGAGGAGGCACGCCGGCGACAGGACGCGGGTAGTTGGGGTTCTGTGCTCTTCGTGGCCCGGCGCGCCATCCCGGCGATGGCCCTGGTTGCCATCCTGGCTGCGATACTGACGATATGGCCAATGCAGTCCGGTGCTCCAGCCGTGGGGTACGGACTTGAGGACGAAGCGCTGACAGACACGCGAGACCCGGGAGTCGAGCAGACGATCCTCACCAGGAACGCTCTGTCGCGTGATGAAGTATTCAGCATCGTGCTGGATCGGAATGCACGTTAATCCGAAACGTCGAGAGAAGTAATAGATGACTTTGACGGGCCGCACAACTTTGAAAATCTGGCTGGTATTGCTGGCGGTTTTCGTGCTGGGGAGCGTGACCGGGGCGGCGCTGACCGGACTATATCGATCGCGCGCAGCCGGCGGTGGTGCTGAAGCGCATGAGCGCGCAATGCACGAGCGCTTCGAAAAGATGCGCAGTGAATTGAACCTGACTGATCAGCAGACCACTTCCGTCCGGGCCATCCTCGATGAAACGCGCAACGAGTATCGCGCGCTCCGCACTGAATTAAGACCGCGCTTTGAAGAACCGCGAATGAAGGCTCGATCACGAATTCGCGCCTTGCTGACTCCAGAGCAGCAACAGAAGTTTGACGCGCTGGTCGCGCAGCAGGATGCGCAACGCGACGAAGAGCAGAAATCTCGTCGTTGAATGAGTTTATCCCGGACTCCTGCTTTCGGCATCCAGTCTATTGCTCCCAAATACACGAATTTGGAGCTTGAATTCTAAACTTTTGCAACTATCAGACTTTGCGAGGCGTAGATAATGCATAACTTCCTGTTGATCGAGAGAAACTTTGTGAAAAGACAATCGATATTGTGGTGGGCAGTTATTTTCGTACTGAGCTTGCTCCCCACTATCTACGCGCAAGTTCCAGGGGTGGTAAGTGTGATCGGCGAGGTCAAGGCGATCGATGGCACGGCAAACCAGATGGTGGTCAGGGCAGATAGCGGCGTCCTTTTTAACGTCACACTCAGTGATAAGACGCAGTATCTCAGAGTGGCGCCGGGGGAAACCTCGCTCGCAAAAGCGACCAAGATCACTTTGGCTGATGTGGGTGCCGGCGATCGGGTGCTGGCCCGCGGCCGAGGTTCAGCGGAACAGAAGACCGTGCCGGCGCTGCAGGTAGTCGTAATGAGCAAGGCGGACCTGGCGAAAAAGCAGGAACAGGAACGTGCCGAATGGCGCCGGCGCGGAGTCAGTGGCATCGTTGCTTCGCTCAACCCTTCGACTCAGGAGATCACAGTTTCCAGCCGGACAATGGCGGGGGCTCCTCAGTCGGTGATAATTCCCGTGACCGAAAAGGTAATGATGAGGCGTTATCCTCCAGACACGATCCCCAAGTACAGCGAAGCCAGGCCGAGTAAGTTTGAAGAAGTCAAAGTTGGCGATCAATTGCGCGCTCTGGGCGACAAGACCGCGGATGGTACTCACCTAACAGCCGAGGAGGTTGTGTTTGGGACGTTCAAGATCGCCGGCGGGACTGTAACTGCTATCGACGCCGCGGCTAATCAAATCAAAATTAACGATCTGCAAACCAAGAAACCGCTGACGATTATTCTTAAACCGGAAACAGTCCTTCGCCGTTTCCCCGAAGGTGGTATGTTCGGCGGCGGTGGTATGGGACCGGGCGGTCCCGGCGCTGCCAACGGCGCGGGACAAGGACAGGGGCAGGCCCAACAGAGACCGCAGGGCGCTGGTGCTGGTGGAGCGCAGGGTGCAGGACCGGGCCGGGGTGGGATGAACATGGCGGACATGCTTGAGAGATTGCCGGTCATTTCGATCAATGATTTGAAAGTCGGTGACATGATCATCATGTCGAGTTTGCAGGGCGCAGACCCATCTCAATTGACCGCCATCTCGCTGGTAACCGGGATCGAGCCACTTTTGACAATAATGGCAGCCCGGCAACAGACCGGTGGTCAGACGGGGCGGCCCCAGGGTGTTGATCTTAACGGCAGTTTTGGCGGTATGTTCGGTGGCGTCGGCGTGCCGTAAACTAATCCTCTGATCTTGCAGTTTTTGACGTCAGAGACAACCGCGCACAGCGAAGGATTCCATCCAGATCGCCCGCGGTTGCTTTTCTAATCAGAAGAGTTCAATGATGAAAAATCGAAGATTACTAATCTGTGTGGCGTCTGTGGTGCTGGTTGTCGCCTTCTCGACCGCGAGCTTTGCACAAAGCAGAGCAAATCTGCGTGGTCAAATCAGCGATGAATTTGGCGCTTCAATTGTGGGCGCGACCGTAACCTTAACCGATCCATCCGGCGCACAGAAAACAACCACTACAAATGCGGACGGTGTCTATAGCTTCAATGGATTGGCGCCGGGCAAATACAAGGTTCACGCTAACGCTGTGGGATTCGCGACCTCTGCAGACGCCGAGGTCGACGTGACCGCCGCGCGTCGCGATCCCCTTAACATTAGTTTGAAAGTTGCTGCCATTGAATCGCAGGTCAAAATTAACTCCGAAACTCCACTGAGCACTGAATCCTCGAACAATGCCAACCAGACGGTCATCTCGGGCCGGGATCTTGATGCTTTGCCGGACGATCCGACCGAACTCGCCGCGGCGTTGCAAGCGCTGGCCGGACCATCAATTGGGCCGAATGGCGGTCAGATATTCATCGATGGGTTTTCCGGCGGCAACATGCCGCCCAAGGAATCAATTCGCGAGATTCGCATTAATCAGAATCCGTTTGCGGCAGAGAATGATCAGCCCTCAGCTCGTATTGAAATTCTTACCCGGCCGGGTTCTGACAAGATGCGCGGCAGCGCCTCGTTTAATTTCAACGACGAGAGCTTGAATTCGCGTAATCCTTTCCAGATTAACTCGAGCAAACGCACGCCGTTTCAAATACGCCAGATAGGCGGTAATCTTAGCGGGCCGTTGAAAAAAGGAAAGGCTTCGTTTTTCCTGGAAGTGAACCGAAACGAGGTGGACGACAATGGGATTGTCAGAGCTACAATTCTGGATCCCTCCTACAACATCGTGCAGATTGGCCAGGGCGTCGTGTTGCCCACGCGTTTCACCGGTTTCAGCCCTCGCATCGACTACGCGATAAACCCCCGCAACACTCTGGTAACCAGGTACAACTTCAATCACAGCGTATCCAGGAACAGCGGCGTGAATGGCTTTTCGCTGCCAGAGCGCGCTTTCGACTCTAGCTTCACCTCGCACGTCTTTCAGGTTACCGAGACGGCCGTGCTCAACGCGACCACCATCAACGAGACGCGATTTCAGTTCGCGCACAACCGCTCAGAGCAGTTGGGCAACAACACGATACCTGTGCTGAATGTCAGCGGCTCGTTTATTGGCGGTGGTTCGCAGATTGGCCACGCGAGCAGCACCACCAACCGCTGGGAATTACAGAATTTCACGCAGATTCAGAAAGGCATGCACACCATCAAGTTCGGTGGGCGCATCCGTGACGTCAGCATTAGCGACATCAGCCCCAACAACTTTGGCGGGCAGTGGATTTTTACCGGCGGTGTATCGGGGCTGACAAGTATTCAGCGCTATCAGAGAACGCTGCAGTTGATGCAACAGGGACAGACGCCGGCCCAGATTCGCGCGGCTGGCGGAGGAGCGGCGCAGTTCAGCATCAGTACCGGCAATCCCCTGGCAACCGTCAGCCAGTTTGATATTGAACCGTATGTGCAGGACGATTGGCGCTATAAGCCAAATCTGACTTTTAGCTTCGGCCTGCGCTATGAAATACAAAACCATGCGGCAACAAAATTTGGCTTCGCGCCGCGGTTTGCGGTCGCCTGGTCGCCGGGAGCTGCTGATAGCACGCATCCACCCAAGACGGTCATTCGTGCCGGCGCTGGAGTTTTCTATAACCGGT